>OOCN01001944.1_pt1 | contig 11827 bp, 6 predicted proteins | sample 1671361 | NCBI WGS metagenome assembly OOCN01 (sample SAMN06348149, study PRJEB24527) | human gut metagenome | biome: human gut; feature: ankylosing spondylitis patient; material: feces | host: Homo sapiens | place: China | collected 2015-10
GGCCGCGACGTCACGCACAATCGCGGCGGCCATCTGCCGCGGGGTCATGCCACGCGCGCGCAGATACCGCGTGGCGTCGATGAACACCTCATCGATCGAATACACATGGATGTCCTCGGCGGCCGCATACCGCAGATACACACGGTAGACATCACCGCTGCACCGCAGATAGTGCGACATACGCGGCTTGGCGATGACCATCCCGACCGCACGTTCCGGATGGTCGGCCAGCTCGGCCGCATCGAACGACTCCCCCACCAGACGCCGGCCCGGCGCCCGCAGACGGCGCTCCTCGTTGACCGCCCGCAACCGTTCCCGCACCTCGAACAGCCGGCACCGCCCCGGCAGCCCATACGCCTTCAGCGACGGCGAGACGGCCAGGCAGATGGTCTTATCCGTGCGGGACTCATCCGCCACCACCAGATGCGTGGTCAATGGGTCGAGTCCCCGCTCCCGGCATTCCACGGAGGCGTAGAACGACTTGAGATCGACCGCGATGCATGTGCGTGTCGCCATCACACCCCCTTTCGCCGTTCCGATACGCATATCCACAGCGAACCGCCCAGCGGCTGCCGTGGAATACAGCATACCAAACGATTCGAACATTTGTACGAATATGTGTCGCGCGGCAAGGGTCGGCACGTTGCCGACCCGCCGTGCCGCCACGGCACCACGCCGCCCGGCAACACCCCGGGATGTAGCCCTTGATTGCTATCGTTGTGATGTAATGCTCCACGCCTTGACAAGGAGGCATCAGGCTTGTCCGCCGAACTTGAAGACATCCACGAGGAATGCGGCATCTTCGGCGTCTGGGGGCACCCGGACGCGGCCCGACTGACGTACTTCGGCCTGCACGCACTGCAGCACCGCGGACAGGAGGGCGCCGGCATCGTCTCGAACGACCATGGCCATCTCATCGGGCACCGCGGGCTCGGCCTGCTCACGCAGGTGTTCTCCGACGAACGCGAGATCCAGCGGCTCAGGGGCGACCGCGCGATCGGCCACGTGCGCTACGCCACCGCCGGCTCCGGTTCCACCGACAACATCCAGCCGTTCATCTTCCGCTTCTCGGATGGCGACATGGCGCTGGCCCACAACGGCAACCTGACCAACTGCCCCACGCTGCGGCGCGAACTCGAATCCCAGGGCGCGATCTTCCGCTCGAACTCGGACACCGAGGTGCTCATGCACCTGATTCGCCGCTCCGAGCAGCCCACGTTCGTGGACAAGCTCAAGGAGGCGCTCAACACCGTCCACGGCGGGTTCGCCTACCTGCTGATGACCGAGAACGCCATGATCGGCGCCCTCGACCCGAACGGGTTCCGACCGCTCTCCCTGGGCCGGATGACCAACGGCGCCTATGTGCTCGCCTCCGAGACCTGCGCGCTGGACATCGTCGGCGCCGAGCTCGTGCGTGACATCCGTCCCGGCGAGATCGTGGTGGTGGACGACGACGGCTACCGCATCGACACCTACACCGACCAGACCCAGCTGGCGATCTGCTCGATGGAGTTCATCTACTTCGCGCGTCCCGATTCCAACATCTACGGCGTGAACGTGCATTCGGCCCGCAAGCGCATGGGCGCCCGGCTGGCGCAGGAGTCGCCGGTGGACGCCGACATGGTCATCGCCGTGCCGAACTCCTCCCTGTCCGCCGCCTCCGGCTATTCCGAGGCCGCCCATCTGCCGAACGAGATGGGCCTGATCAAGAACCAGTACGTGGCACGCACCTTCATCCAGCCCACGCAGGAATTGCGCGAGCAGGGCGTGCGCATGAAGCTCGCCGCCGTGCGCGGCGTGGTCAGCGGCAAGCGCGTGGTCGTGGTCGACGATTCGATCGTGCGCGGCACCACCTCCAAGCGTCTGGTCCAGCTGCTGCGCGAGGCCGGCGCCTCCGAGGTGCATATGCGCATCTCCTCGCCGCCGCTGAAGTACCCCTGCTTCTACGGCATCGACATCTCCACCACCAAGGAGCTGATCGCCGCCAAGAAGTCGGTGGAGGAGATCCGTGAGTTCATCGGCGCCGATACGTTGGCGTTCCTCAGCCTCGACGGCCTGATCGAGTCGATCGGACTGAACGCCGACGCCCCGTACGGCGGCCTGTGCGTGGCCTATTTCAACGGCGACTACCCGACCGCACTGGATGACTACGAGCAGGAGTTCCTGGCCTCTCTGACCCCGGAGGACCGCGTGCGCCTGCCGAAGTTCGCGCTGGACAAGAGCGACTACCAGGGCAACGAGTTCTCCTGCCAGAAGGGGCTCAAGCCCGGCGAGTGGCCGCCCAAGCAGTAAGCCGCGGCACACCCGTCATCATCATCCCATCGTCCATCCACAACCCAACCAACCATCGCAGCGGCAGCTGCACCAAGAAAGGGAGATCATGCCCAAAGCGTATGAGAACGCTGGAGTCAGCGTCGAAGCCGGCTATGAGGTCGTCAAGCGCATCAAATCCCATGTGGCACGCACCGAACGCCCCGGCGTGGTCGGCGGCATCGGCGGCTTCGGCGGCCTGTTCGACCTCGCCTCGCTCGGATACCGCGAACCGGTGCTGATCTCCGGCACCGACGGCGTGGGCACCAAGCTCGTCGTGGCCAAGATGGCCGGCAGGCATGACACCATCGGCATCGACTGCGTGGCCATGTGCGTCAACGACATCGCCGCCCAGGGCGCCGAGCCGTTGTTCTTCCTTGACTACATCGCCTGCGGCAAGAACGACCCGGCACTGCTTGAGCAGGTCGTGGCCGGTGTGGCCGACGGCTGTGTACAGGCCGGTTCCGCGCTGGTCGGCGGCGAAACCGCCGAAATGCCGGGCATGTACGACGAAGACGAATACGATCTCGCCGGATTCTCGGTCGGCGTTGCCGAAAAGTCCGCCATCGTGGACGGTTCCACCATCGCTGAAGGCGACGTGCTCATCGGCCTGCCCTCCACCGGCGTACACTCCAATGGCTTCTCCCTGGTGCGCAAGGCCCTGTTCGAGCAGGCCGGCTACACCGTGGACACCGAACTCGACGAGCTGGGCGGCGAAAAGCTCGGCGACGTGCTGCTCACCCCCACCAAGATCTACGTCAAGGCCCTCTCTCCCCTGTTCAAGGCGGGCGTGGTCAAAGGCGTGGCCCACATCACCGGCGGCGGCTTCATCGAGAACATCCCGCGCATGATTCCGGACGGCTTGGCCGCCGAAATCGAGCTCGGCACCTGGCCCGTGCTCCCGATCTTCGACGTGCTGGAGAAGGCTGGCAACATCGATCATAAGGAGATGTACAACATCTTCAACATGGGCATCGGCATGGTGCTGGCCATCGACCCCGCTCGCAAGGACGAGGCGCTGAAGCTGCTCGCCGACAACAACGAGCCCGCCTACGTGCTCGGCCAGATCGCAGCCGACACCACCGGCACGCAAATCGTACTGAAGTAACTCGCTTTCCGCAGGAAAGGAACAACATGGGTCAGAAAGTATTGGTTATCGGCTCCGGCGCGCGCGAGCACACCATTGCCTACACGCTGCTCAAGGCACCGAGCATCGACGAAGTCACCGTGGCTCCCGGCAACCCGGGCATGCTCAAGGACGGCATCCACACCACGCAGCTGAGCCAGTCGAATCACGCCGCACTTATCGAATTCGTGAAGAACAATGGTTATGACTGGGTGTTCGTAGGCCCGGAAGTCCCGCTGATCGAAGGCATCGTGGACGATTTCGCCGCCGCCGGCATCAAGGCGTTCGGCCCGTCCAAGGCCGCCGCCCAGATTGAAGGCTCCAAGGACTTCGCCAAGCAGCTCATGGACCGACACAACATCCCGACCGCCCAATACAAGACCTTCAGCGATCTCGAGATGGCGCAGGACTACGTACACGAGCACGGTGCCCCGATTGTCATCAAGGCCGACGGTCTGGCGGCAGGCAAGGGCGTGACCGTGGCCATGGACGAGCACACCGCCCAGCGCGCACTCGAAGACATCTTCATCGACCATCGCTTCGGCTCCGCCGGTGCCAAGGTCGTTATCGAGGACTTCCTGGACGGCCAGGAATTCTCCCTGATGAGCTTTGTCAACGGCACCGATTTCTGGCCGATGCCCATCTCCCAGGATCACAAGCGCGCCCACGATGGCGACGAGGGTCCGAACACCGGTGGCATGGGTGCCTACAGCCCGGTGCCGCAGATTCCGCAGTCCGTGGTCGACGAGGCCATCGAGAAAATCGTGCGCCCCACCGTCGAAGGCATGGCCGAGGAAGGTACGCCATTCACCGGTATCCTGTACGCCGGTCTGATCGCCACCGCCGACGGCCCGAAGGTCATCGAATTCAACGCCCGCTTCGGCGACCCGGAAACCGAAGTCGTGCTCCCGAAGCTCACCTCCGACCTCGGTGCCGGCATCTCCGCCATTCTCGACGGCGAAACCCCCGAATTCACCTGGGATGAGTCCAACGCCACCCTCGGCGTGGTCATCGCCTCCAACGGCTACCCGGAGAACGTCATCAAGGGTGCCCGTGTGCCCGAAATCGAAGTCGACGAGGATTCGCACGTCTACTACGCCGGTGTCGCCTCTGACGAGCACGGTAACCTTGTGGCCAACTCTGGCCGCGTGCTGCTCGTCGAAACCTCCGCTCCGGACATCAAGTCCGCCCAGGACAAGGTCTACGCAATCATCGACAAGCTCGAGCTGCGCGGACTGTTTTACCGCCACGACATCGGCTTCAAAGCCCTGAAGTAACAGAAGCGGCGCATCTGCTGCAGATTTTTGGCCCGGTAGCCATGTCAATCGATTGACGTGGCTACCGGGCCAGATTTTTCTGTCCCGGTAGCCGATTTCGGCTCTTTTTCGCAAACCAGGACAGCTGAACCCCTCGAATATAGGAATATTTGAAATTCCCTTCCATACGAAACCGCACTATTCCGCCATTTTCGTAATACGCGGACGATACTTCCGGCGTCAGTTTTGTCCCGGTAAGCAAAAATGACCCGAAATCAAATACTAGGACAGAAAAATCTGGCCCGGTACACGAATCAATCGATTGACGTAATTACCGGGACAGCGAACGTCACTATGACAACGCCATCACCCAATATCAGCGAGCGATATCACGCTAGCTGAATTTGGCGATGATGTCGAACAGTTTGGCCTTGGCTTCATTGAAGGGCGGGTACACGAGGCGCAGAGTGTCGGGGAACTGCGGCTTGGTAACCACGGTTTTGACGTGGCTGAAGGTGAGGAAGCCTGCTTTGCCGTGGTAGGTGCCGATGCCGGACGCGCCCACGCCACCGAACGGCAACCGGCTGGACAGCAGATGGCCCAACGGCAGCGAATATCCCAAGGCTCCGGAGCTGGTCTGACGTTCGAAAGTCAGCCGAACCTCGTGATCGCGCGAGAACACATATGCAGCCAACGGCCGGGACCGCTTGTTGATGAATCGGATTGCGGACTCGGCATCCTCGACCACCAGAATCGGCAGAATCGGCCCGAAAATCTCCTCCTTCATTACTGGCGCATCTGGCGACGTACCGTACAGCACGGTAGGCGCGATATACCGGGCGGCACGATCGACCTTGCCGCCGCAAACGATTCGACCGGCCAGGTCGAACACGCCGGGCACCTTGTGAATCTCGCTCGGCTCAACAGCGGCCGAGGCAGTCGCACCATCATCAGCGGCTGCCATATTCGAACCGGCCGTCGGCTTCGCCGCATTGTTCGCGCTGCCGGCCATCTCCCCCGCGCCACCGCGCCCAGTAGTCACGGCATTGAAGCGCCGCCCAACCATATCCATGGCCGCGCCTACCGCCGATGCCACCTGCACCAGCGGCGAGCTCGGCTCCTCAGGCGGCACGGTGCCGACCGGCAATAGCTTGCACAGTCGTTCAAAATGACGATCGTTGATAATACGACCAAAATCAGGCGAGGCCTTCGGATCTTCGCCATAGAATTCGGTGATGGCTACGGCGATGCGCTCGGCCAGAGCCTCGGCCACATCCGGCGTGGCGAGCACATAGTCGGGTGCCACGCAAGTCTGCCCGGCATTGGTGAATTTGCCCCACGCAATGCGGCGTGCAGCCACATTGATGTCCGCAGTGCGATCCACAAAGCATGGCGACTTGCCGCCGAGTTCCAGCGTGACCGGCGTCAGATGCTCGGCCGCCGCGCGCATGACGATTTTGCCGACGTGGCCGCCACCGGTATAGAAGATGTGGTTGAACGGGCATTTCAGCAGTTCGCCGGTTTCCTTGGGCCCGCCTTCGACCACGCGCACGGCCTCGGGGTCAAGGTATTGCGGCACAAGTTCGGCGATGAGGCGCGAGGTGTTGGGCGAAAGCTCGGAGGGCTTCAGGCAGATGGCGTTGCCTGCGGCGAGCGCGTCGGCCATGGGCTCCAGCGCCAGCAGCACCGGATAATTCCACGGTGAAATGATGAGCACCACGCCTTTGGGCTCGGCAATCGTCCATCCGGCAGCCGGCTGCAACATCCAATGCATCGCTTTGGGATGCCGGGCGGTCCAAAGGCTCAGACGATTGCGCACGAACTGTGCTTCACCAGCCACCAGGTTCAGTTCCATGAGCACGGTTTCAGCCGCGGGCTTGCCCAAGTCAGCCATAGCCGAGGAGACAAAGGCATCACGGTTCTCCGTAACCAGACGGCGTAGTGCGTTCAGCTGCGCGCGGCGCCATGCCAGCGGCCGGGTACGACCGGATTCGTAAGTCTTCTTCAGTTGTTCGAAAGTCTGGTTCGTCATGAAAGCACCCCCTGCTTTACGGCAGCGCTACTGCAATTTTGGACGGGCTACGCCCCGCGCCTTGCTGGCTCGTCTGTCGGCTCGCACGCTGCCTACAGACAGCCTACTAGGCTGTCTGCTTTACGGCAGCGTCATAAAGTCCGTGTCTTTGAGGTAGTTTTTGCCGGCGGTGATGTCGTATTGGATGAGCTTGTAGTCGGCAAGCAACTGCTTGGTTTCCTTGTCGAAGTCATCGGTGGACATCGGGTTGCCGTTCTGATCAAGATAGATGTTCTGGCCTTCGGGGATACGATCCCAGCCTTGGATCTTGTTGACCACAGGCGGTTCCATGGCGGCGATCTTGGAATGCATTTCGGTCAGGAACGCCAGATACGGGCTGACCTTGGCGTTCATGTGATCGGCGGCCTGCGCCACGAAGAAGTTCGGCGAGGAGTAGGCTGCATCGCTTGCCTTATTGCCTTGGGAGCTGGAAGCCTTATTCGACCAGATGAAGTAATCGGTCAGGTGCAGGGCCAAGGAGTTGTTGTCATCCTCGCTGGCGGACGAGTAGATGCCCGGCAAGTGGTCGCCATAGAACACCACGGTGACGGGCTTATCCAGCGCATCCAGTTCATTCAGGAACTCCTGAGTGGCCTGATCGGTAATCTCCACACCCTTTTGATAGGTCTCAATCGACTGCTGTTCATCATCACCCAGCGGCGTACCCGTGGTGGATTCGGCGGTGTAGTCGTTATTCTCATACCACTCGTGGTAGGGCATGTGATTCTGCATGGTAATGATCTGAATGAACTTGTTCGTCTTGCCGGACTTGATGCCTTCCAACGCAGAATCATAGGAAGACTTATCAGAGACGTACGGCGACTCGTCGATCTTGTCCTGATACTTGATCACGTCCGGACCGGTCAACGTGTAGAAGTGCGAGAAGCCGAACTTCTTGTAGTTCGTGGCACGCGAGTACATGCTGGATTCGTACGGGTGGTAGCCGAGCGAGTTGACGGGCGCGCCCCACAGCTGGTTGATGGTGGGAGTCCAATGCTGGCTCGGGACCAGCTGCTGGTACGGGCTGGACAGGGAGGACTCGAAATTGGCCATGCTCAGGCCGGAAAGTCCCATGTATTCGAGATTGGCCGTACCTCCGCCGTAGCCGGAGGAGAGCATCAGGCCGGAGGTGGTGCCCGCCTTGATCTTGCGGATGTTGGGCATCGAATCCTTATTGGTCTTCAGTCCCGGCACGCGGCTCGGGTCGGAGAAGGATTCGGACAACACGTACACCACTGTCGAATCAGTGAGGTTGTTGGTGCGGGAGGCGTTGATTGTCTCCGCTTCCTTCTGATAGCGAGCGGCGACCTTCTTCATGGTCTCCTCGGAGTAGTTGCTCGGCTTGTCCATGATCTTCGGGTTGAGCTGGCGGGTGAAGGCCACGAGCGGACCATTGCGCTGCGCGTCATACACGGAATCCCACATGGATGGCGTGTCTCCCAAGGCGCGGGAGAACTTGTTGGCCAGCGAATCGGTGGTGCTCACATGAATGCAGTACAACGCGAACACCAGAATCGGCAGCAGCAGAAGAATCAGACGGGAGGTGAGGTTCAGGCTCAGGTTATCCGTACGAATCATGCGACCTTTGCGCCCATCGAAATGACGCAGCACCAGAATCAGCGCGAGCAGTACGGCGAACGCGCCGAGTGCCACGAGGATGGTCACATGCGCACCGGCCGGAATGAAGGTGAGCATGTTGCCGGTGTTCGAGCCAAGGAAGCCTAGATCGGCGGGCAGAATGGCCTCGTAACGGATCTCGACCTTGAAATGTTCGATGGCGGCCACGATGATTCCGACCGCGAGAATCACGATGCTTGCCGTCCAGAACCGGTTGAACAGCATCAGCAACATGAGGTACAGCAACGCGACAAGTATCACGTTGAGCACGAATACGAAATTGCCGTCGGTCCACATCTTGCTCACGAAGCCGAATCCGACGATCGGACTGGACAGCTGCACACGGGTGGAGCTGGACGAAACGCCCACTTCGAGCGCCGTCACGACAATGATGTCGAAGATAACGAAGAGCACGCCGTACACCCAGCCGGGGAAGGGCTTGTGGGGGTGTTGGGGCGTGACTTCATTGGCTTCGACCTTTTTGGCCCAAAGCTTGAAATGGGGTTTCACTGTGGTGGTATTACTAGTGTTCTCGCTCATTCGCCTGTTTCCGTATGTGACTTTTCAAGGGCATATTGTTGCCGCTGAACCTTGGAAAATCCATAGTTCCACTATTTTTCTTACCGTTTCCTAACTATTCACCCTAACGCAAAGGGTGCCTCGGGACATCCCCGAAGCACCCTGATATATAAGGAGCCTATCCCTGATAGCGAAGTGTTCTGTTCTCCCCTAGACAACGCCTCGCTATCTGACTTGATTATTCCCCTTATCGCTGTTGCGGATTGACGGCTACTGCCGCATTACTTCACGGCGGCGGCGAACTGGTCGACCAGTGCGCTCATCCAGTCGAGCAGGTTGGTGTACTGCTTCGGCATCTGCTCGGCGAGCTCCACGATCGGCACGTTGGCGTCCTTGGCGGCACCGGTGATCTGGTCAATAGTGGAGTTTGCTTCCTGGCTGTTGAAGACGAACATCTTGATGAAGCCGGCCTTCAGGGTGTCCTGGAAGTCCTTGATGTCGGCCGGGGTCGGCTCGCTCTCGTTGGCGGAGGCCTGGGCGTAGCCCTTCGGAGTGGCGTCGGTCATCTTGAGGTCGTCGGCCAGGTACCAGGCCACGGATTCGGTGGCGGCGTACGGCAGGCCCTCGGTCTTGGCGGAAGTCTCCTTGATCTTGGACTCAAGCTGGTCTTCCTTGGCGTGCCATTCTTTGTTGAGCTTGGCGTAGTCGTCCTTGTGGCTCGGGTCGGCCTTCTGGTAGGCGGCGGTGATGGCGTCGGCGTCGCGGCCCTTGAAGAAGATCATGTACTTGGGCGGCGATGTGCTCCGGTCCTTCTTGACCGCATAATCCACGCCGTACTTCCGGGCAATCCGCTCAAACTGCCGGATTTCCTTGTCCTGGATGTCGATGTTGGAGACCCCTTGATTTTGCCGCGTGAGCTGCTTCACTGTCTGCTTGCCCCGGTGGACCACCGGCGTCTCCCGCTTCCGCCGCTTTTCCACCTTGGCCTCCTTGAGATGGGCCATGTATTTGGAAATCGCCGCTTTCAGCAGACGCCCGGTGAATTTGCCGCCATTGACAATCAGCGTCAGGGTCTTGTTTTCCACTTCCTCCTGCATCCACTCACCTCACCTTCGCAGGAGCAGGGCGGTCCCGGCGGGACCGCCCCAGGTGGAACCGTTATCTCACTTCATGCCAGGTCTCGTCCTCCGTGCCGGTGACGATGGTGTGGCCGTTGGCGGCCTCCATCAGATCGTAGTAAGCCCAGTAATGGGGGTTCTGGAGGTCGCGGAAGGTGGTCAGCTCGTCCTCATTGTGCCGGATAAACCGCTCGTCCGCCGTGCGGCCCAGCATCCGGTTGACAATGGTTGCAACCTCGGCGCGGGTGATCTGGTCCCCACTGTGGAACAGGCCGTCCGCATAACCCACAATCCAGCCGTTCCGGGTGGCCTCCTGAATGTAGTCCGCCGCCCAATGGGAACCGGGCACATCGGGAAAGCTGCCCCGCTTGCTGTCGTAAGTCTCCAGTTCCATCCACTCGTCCAGCCGGACGCTCATCGCCACAAACTGCTCACGGGTGATGGTGGCCTCGGCATGGAACAGGCCGTCCGGGTAGCCGACTACTACGCCCAGCTTTTCCAGATAGGCCACATAGTCCGCGTACCACGCATCCCGGCGCACGTCCGGGAACCGGCTGCGCCGCAGACCCTCCAGCTCGTCCCCCCGCGCTTCGGAGAGGACGCGGGCAAATACGGCGGCCGCTTCGCCTCGCGTCATATTGCGGTCCGGGCCGATGGTGCCGTCCCCATAGCCCACAAGGTAGGCAAAGTGATAGGCGGCGGGGAGCGTTACCTTGCCGTCCTTGCCGGTCTCACCGGCGGCGGTGGTGCCGTCTCCATCCTCCACGGTGACAGAGACGCCGGGCTTGGCCTCGCCCTGGTTGTCCGTGACAGTGACAGTTACAGGGCCGTTCTCGTCAAAGGTAAAATCGTCCGGCAGGGTGACGGAAACCGCGCCGTCCTTGTCCACAGTGATCTCCGCATCTTCCACGGGCTTTCCATCCTGGTCGGCCACATCCACATTGACGGTGTTGGACTTGTCCTCGTCCCCGGTGTCCGTGCCGATGATCTCACCGGCAGAGCCGGAGGCGTCGGGGACTGTGATCTGACCCTTCTTGTCGGTGTCCCTGGCCGCATGGTTGCGCTGCTCGTCGGAGACCTCCACATTCAGGCCCGTGGCGGGCTTGGCGGTGGGCAGGAGGACCGTCACCACCGTCTGGTCGTTGCCGTCCAGCAGACGGCCGTCCGGCAGCAGCACGGTAAAGGCGTCCTTTTCGCCGTCCTCACCAGCCAGCAGCGTCACCAGCGCGCCCTTTACCGGCTTTTCCGCCGTATCAGTGACGATTACAGTGTACTGGCCCACCACAGCGGTGCCGGTATCATCGGTGTAGGCGCTCTCCACAGACGGGACCGTGAGCTGGCCGTCCTTGTTGGTCTGTCCCTGGGCCGTGCCGCCCAGGTCAGCCCTGACGATTACAGTCTTGTCCGGCTGGGGGGACTTCTCGTTGTCGGTGACGGTGATGGTGACGCGGTTCCTGGCATCCATGTCCTGGCCGTCCGGCAGGATCACAGTGATGTTGCCGGTGGCGCCCATGCTGACCTTGCTGCCCTGGATGGGCCGCCCGGTCCCGGTGCGCTCCACCTTGACCGTGAAGGTGTGGCGGTTGCCATCCGGGTCCTCCCATCCCACGGTGGCGCTGCCGTCCTCATTGGTGATCCCGGAGGAGCTGGGAACCGTGAGCTGCCCCACCTTGTCCGTCTTACCGCCGCAGGTGTTGGCGTTCTTGTCCGTGACGGCGATCTCTATGCCCTCCACCGGCGTCTCCGGCTCAGACAGCAGGACCGTCACGGTGGTCTGGTCATCATAGTCCAGCAGGCGGGCATTAGGCAG
>OOCN01001950.1_pt1 | contig 11790 bp, 20 predicted proteins | sample 1671361 | NCBI WGS metagenome assembly OOCN01 (sample SAMN06348149, study PRJEB24527) | human gut metagenome | biome: human gut; feature: ankylosing spondylitis patient; material: feces | host: Homo sapiens | place: China | collected 2015-10
GGCGGTCCAACTCGCGAGCGTGACCCACAGGCCGCGCGCGGCCATGGACGTGTTCTCGACCTGCGGCGAGCGGTGGAATCCGTCGCTCAGGCAGAAGCACGACATGATGGCTCACCTCCCGTCGGCTGCATGCCGGCGAGTCGCCTCGCCATGAACTCCACGTTGGTGACCGCCTCGCTCCTGAGGTTGTCGTCCTTGTCGTATGCGTAGCGTTGCCCGCAGCGCAGGCAGTAGCGGGGCTTCGGGTCGGCGAGCAGGATCGCGGCCGTCCTGGAGTCCGGCAGACCGCGGGTCGCATGCGCCCATACCGCGTCCCCGCACCTGGGGCACACGCTGTACGGTGGTTCTCCCGTCACGCGCCTCACGCCGCCGAACGCCAGCTTGAGCGCCCTTTCCACGTTCATGCCGAACGCGTCCGGATGCCGTTCGATGATCGCCTGGATGTTGTTGCCCGCGTCGTCGCGCTGCAGGTCGTCCCTGAGCGATCTGAACTCGTCGGGATAGTACGCGCGACGGTTCGCCGCGTACCAGGCGAGCGTGACGAGCTGCGGGTACGGGTAGACGGATTGCGGGTCGACGTCGAGACGGACGACCGGATTGTCGATGTCGGCGAGTTCGCCGGTATCGAGATCGAGCGCGTCGCCACGGACGGTGAACTCGATGGCGACGGTCGCGGTGCGTCCTTCGAACATCGCCCTGACCTCGTCGACCTTGGCGTCGATGTCCTGTTCCACGGTGTGTCCTCCTTAGAATTCGGGCTGGTCCGCGTCGCCGCCGAAACCGGCAGCGGACTGGGACGGGGGCGGCGCGCCCCACGGGTCGTCGTCGGGCGGCGATGCGGGATTCCAACCGTCCGATGGCGCGGACGGCTGCGCGGCTCCGGCGAAACCGCCGTATGATGCGCGACTTTGCGTGGTGCGGACCACGGCGGCCTTCGCGTACCGCAGCGACGGGCCGATGTCCTCGACCTGCAACTCGATCACTGTGCGGTTGGTGCCGTCGTTCGCCTGGTAGGAACGCTTCTGCAGACGGCCCTGCGCGATGACGCGCATGCCCTTGGACAGGGACTGGGCGCAGTGGTCGGCGAGCTCGCGCCATACCGAACAGCGCATGAACAGCGGTTGACCGTCCTCCCACTGGCCCGACCGGCGGTCGAACACGCGTGGGGTCGACGCGATCGTGAAATTGCACACGCTCGTCCCGGTCGAAATCGAACGCAGCTCGGGGTCGGCGGTCAGATTGCCGATGATCGTCAACGTGGTCTCGCCGGCCATCACTCGCCTCCCAGATACTGGGCGATCACGCGGAAACACCCGTCATGATCGTGATCCGGCGCGGTCTCCGCGCGATACGAGCCAGCCGGGCGCCAGGCGACGGACGCGCCACGGCGGATGCTGCGCCGCAGCTCCATCGCGCGCTTGCGCGACAAACCGTCAGCCACCACGCCGGGCTTGCGGAACGTGCGCAAGGCCTTGGCGGCGCCCTCGTAGGCGGACGGCGGACGACCCGTGATGATGTCGTCCGGGAAATCCTCGAGCAGTCTCACCGTTTTCAGCAACCGGAGATCCTCCTCGGTCCTCTCGTCTCTTCGTGGCATGCCGGACACCTCGAAACACCTCCTGTCTCCGTTCACCGGGTTCACGGATCCGGCCGCGGCGGCCCCGGGATTCGGCACCGTTCCGGGACGCTTCCTGCCGGTGCGCGTGCACCAGCGTCCCAGCGCGATGCGCTCGGACTGCTCCAGCGAATCCCAGCCCTGGTCGCACGCGATCCCATACAGCTGCTCAAGTTCGTTCTCTGAAAATTTCGGCTTCATGACGCCTCCTTTCGGGCCGGCACCGGGAGTCGAACCCGGCACGCCGGAACGGGACACCGAAGGCAACACCACCGTCAGAGGAAAGGAGTCGCCCACTCCGGTCGCCGTACCCCACACTGTGGGGCGCCGGCCAAATGCGCGGACGCCGAGGCGGCTGGGGACACGTCCTGACGGCATCCGCGCGGTTTGTTATTGGCACTGTGGTTTGCCGTGTTTTCCTTCACGCCGCCCGACGAGGAAAGCAGAAAAACGCCGGGCAAGACTCCTACTCGCCGTCCTCACGGTCAGCGATCGACAGCAGCGTCACGCCCAGCAGCCCACCCGCGATGAAGGCGAGGAAGTGCAGGACGCTGAACGCGCCGTCCGCCAACCCGGCGACCCACCAGACCAGCCCCCAACCCGCCAGCAGGACGAGCGCGGCACCCATCACGATGCAGAACGCCAGCTTCTGTTCACGCTGTTTCACGGTCAGCGTCACCGGTCTGCGATGCCTGCTCATTTGAGCCTCCTGCAATCCCCGAACGCGGTCTCCGTGCGCCTCTGCGTGTTCGCCTTCTTCCAGGCGAGCACCACGTCCGGCACATAGCTGATACGGCCGGACACCGCGTCACGCAGATACGCCGGGCCACAGCCGATGCTCCGCCACTTCGCCATCGTCTTCACCGACCTGCCCAGGCAATCAGCCGCCTGCTGCGGCGACCAGGTAACCGAAGCCATCTCCGATACGGCCATCACTCACTCATCTCCTTCCGCGAGCGCCTCAGCTTCCGCAAGAATCTCGTGGGGACAGACACCCACCGCGAAAGCCATAGTTATGAATTCGGTCAGTTTCATGTCACCGGCCTGAAACTTCTGGTTGACGGTCTGCCGAGAAACGCCAAGCTCGTTGGCAATGGTCCGTTGCGGGATATTCGCAGCTCTGCGTTCGCGCTGTAGCTTCTCGACTGCGAGCGCCGAAATCTTGTTTGAATTTACGGTCATATTCGCAGTGTACGAATTTGCGGGCAACTTGTCCAGTATGAATTTACGGCGTGTCGCAAAATTCAAACAGCAATAATTGTGACATGGCAAGAACACCCAGAATTTGGAGCCCCATCGATATCGAGATGATTCGATATTTTTCCGAACTCCGCGAAGAGGCAGGGAATCCATCGCTCCGCGCGCTGGCTCCGCAGCTAAAACTGAAACACACCAGGGTAGGAGACCTGTTCAATATGCAGAACGGAACTCCTACGCTGCAGGAGTTTATCGATTTGTGCTTGGGGTTCGGCAAGGATCCGGCCGATACCATGCGCCTTATTCTGAATAGACTCGAAAAGCAAGGCGTTCACTTCGAGACGGATACATCGGCGATTGCTGACAGAATCGCCGATGATCCGGGGATGTTCAACTTGGCCGCCAACCACGACGAGAACAAAGAGCTCGAGGCAAAGACGCCAAGAGATTAAGAAAAGAAGGGAATTATTATGGCAAGCCATTCGCAAAACGTCCCGTTGTTCGGTCGGAAAGAGGAAATTCTCCGGCTTCGCGGCGAGAACGCTAAGCTTGTAGAGGACAATCGTCGCCTGTACGCGGACAACAGCGACATGCTGCAGCGGATAAACCAACTCGGCGGCATGGAAGTCAAGCAGCGCGACGATATGATCCGCGAACTCGATGAAAGGATCTCGTCGCTGCGGGGTCAGGTTTCATCACTCGACGGCGATATCAGTGCCAAGAGGGAGGAGATCCGCGAACTCGGAAAGAAGGCACTAGATCTGCGCGAATACGCGGATCTGCAGGATGACGGGCTCTACGACTACGAGAACCCTGCCGAGAACTCCGTGGAACTGTCCGCCAAACTCGCCGAGAACAGGGCCAGGCAAAAATCCATGGTCAAGAACAAAACCGCGGTGCACACGACCACCGGCTTCACGTTCAACAACTCGGCGTCGAAAGGCAGGAAGTTCCTCAACGACATGTCGCGCATGGCGCTCAGCCTGTACAACGCCGAAGCCGAGAACTGCGTGAAAAGCGTCAAGGCCGGCAACCTCGAGACATCCATCAAACGGCTCAACCGCTGCCACGAACGCATCGAACGCTTCGGCAAGTTCATCGACCTGTACATCACATGGGAGTACCGGCACCTGCGCATCGAAGAACTGCAGTTAACGGCGCAGTACATGCAGGCGGTGCAGGCGGAGAAGGAGGCCGAGCGCGAGCGCCGGGCCGAGCTGCGTGAGCAGGCGAAGGCGCAGAAGGAGCTTGAGGCGGAGATGGCGCGTCTGCGCAAGGAGCAGGAGCACTACCGGAACGTGCTCGAGAAGATGAAGGAGCAGGGCAACCAGGAGGAGGCCGCCAAGCTCGAGGCGCGCCTGGCGGAAATCGACAAGTCCATCAATGACGTTGACTATCGTGCGGCGAACATCCGTGCCGGCTACGTGTACGTCATCAGCGACGTGGGCGCGTTCGGAGAGCGCATGGTCAAGATCGGCATGACCCGGCGATTGGATCCGATGGATCGCGTGCGGGAATTGTCGGATGCGTCGGTGCCGTTCAAGTTCGACGTGCACGCCCTGTTCTTCTCCAAGGACGCGGTGTCGCTGGAGACGATGTTGCACCACGAGTTCGAGGATCGACGCGTGAACAAGGTGAACGCTCGCAAGGAGTTCTACTACTGCACGCCGCAGGAGGTGCTCGACAAGCTCAAGGAGAAGAACGTGGCCGTGGTCGAGTATCGGGTCGAACCGGAGGCCGAGGAGTACCGCATCAGCCGGCGTATCGCCGAGAAACGGGAACAGGGACAAGGCGAATCTTCGCTACGGGAGGTGTGATTGGAGGGATTTCTTTCCGAGGCGTCGCTGCTGGGCGTCCGCGTCGAGGAGCGGCGCCTGCCGAGCGGATTGTGCGGCGTCTACTACGAACCAGCCAGACTGATCGTGTTGGATGAGTCGATGCCGGACTTCCAACGACGCTGCACGCTCTGCCACGAGCTCGTACACGCCCGCTACCACGACACCGGGTGCGGCACCCCATACGGGGTCAAGGCCGAACGCCGGGCACGACGAGAGACTGCGCTCAGGCTCATCAATCCGGTCGAGTACGCGAGCGCCGAGGCCATCTGTGATGGTGATGCGTATCGGATCGCGTGCGAGCTGGATGTGACGCTGCAGGTGGTCGAGGATTACAGGAGGCTGCTGCACGACATGATCCCCGCATGAACACGAAAAAGCCCTTCACGGCGCTGCAACGCCGTGAAGGGCGGTGAAGACAGTTTCAAACCCAGCGAAGATTCTCAACCCGCTTCGATTCGCCATCCTAGCATCGAAGCGGAGGATGGAGCATACCCAAATGTCGATATCCACCTACAGAACGGGAAGCGGTGAACTCCGCTACAGGGTCAGATACAGGAAGCCCGATGGCACGCAGACCGACCGCCGCGGGTTCAAACGCAAGAAGGATGCGCAGTTGTGGGAGGCCGACCACGTGACCGTCGCTATCGCCAAGGGCTCCTACGTGGATCCCGCGAGCGCGAAGAGCACCATAGGCGACCTGTGGCCGGCGTGGATCGCGAAGAAGAAGGTGAACGCGAAACCCAGCTATCTTGACGACCTGGAGGGCGCGTACGGCAAGTACGTGGCCGCGTATTGGGCGAACATCCAGATCGGCAAGGTCAGCCGTGCGGGCGTGCAGCAGTGGGTCGGCGACATGACCCACGGGCGCGTCGACGGCAAGGCGAAGAGCGCGAGCGTCGTCCTCAGGGCGTACGGCATCCTCGCCGGGATCCTCGACGACGCCGTGGCCGACAACCTCATCCCCCATAATCCCGCGCGCGGCGTCAGCCTGCCCCGCAAACCACGGCGCACCAGACACACCTACCTGAAAGCACAGCAGCTGTTCGCCCTCGCGGACGCGTGCGGCCCATACCGCGTGTTCGTATTGACGCTCGGGCTGACCGGCCTGCGGTGGGGCGAGGCGACCGGGCTGACCATCCGAGACGTGGACCTCGACCGGCGCCGGTTCGACATCAACAAGAGCGCCACCGAAGTGCGCCGGCGGATCGTCGTCGGCACGCCGAAGACCCACGAACTGCGCACCGTCATGTTCCCCGCCATGCTCGGCCCGCTGCTGCCGGTACGCGGCAAGGGGGACGATGATCTGCTGTTCGCGGATCCGACCAGTCCGACCGGCTATATCATGCAGGTCGACTCGCCCAAGACCGGCAGCAGTTGGTTCACGCGCGCGTGCGACGCGGCCGGCGTGCCGCGCATGACCGTCCACGACCTGCGACACACCGCCGCCAGCCTCATGGTCAGGAGCGGCGCGAACGTCAAGGCCGTCCAGAGGCAGCTCGGACATGCGTCGGCGGCCATGACCCTGGACGTGTACGCGGACCTGTTCGACGACGATCTGGACTCGGTGTCTGAGAGCATGAACCGGCTGTTGATTGACGCGAATGTGGGCAACATGTGGGCACGGGAGGGTATACTGACCGCGTAAGCCTTGGAAAATCAAGGGTTTCAGGACGTGCGGTTGCGGGTTCAAGTCCCGCTCCGGACACGGATTGAGCCGGTTCCCGAATCAATGGGAACCGGCTCTTTTGCTAAGCGGGAGTAGGGTTCACGCCACCTCGTCGGTTTACTCGGGTTTACTCGGATTTACTCTGGTTTTCCAAAAAATGTGGGCAAGATGTGGGCACGGAGTGGGCAGGGAAGCCCCGACGACACGCCGACGCGAAGACGGTCCGGAAACGCGAATAGCGCCCCGCTCCCCCGCAGTACATGCGGAGGGAGCGGGGCGCTGTGATACAGGCGTGGGTTACTCCTGCGTCGCGTGCTTGGCTTTAATCGTGCTGGCGCCGATGAGTGCGCCGACGAGGGTGCCCAGTGCGGTCAGGATGGTGACGGTCAGGTCGGTGCCCGTCCAACCCGCGGCGGTGCCGATGGTCTGCACGCACACGGCCGATGCGGGCAGCGCGATCAGACCCACCCACTTCAGCACGTCGTACACACGGTCGGGAATGAGATAGCCCGTGGTGTCTTCCTCTTCCATGATTGGTCTCCTTAAAACGATGCGGCCCGCACCCATGACGGATGCGGGCCGATGGATCAGTAGTGGAGGACCTCGCCCGGGTAGATCAGGCTAGGATTGCCCGAACGGTATCCGGTGAGCTGGGTCCAGCTGATGCCGAGCCGCTGCGCGATGGCGGACAGGTAGTCGCCGGACTGCACGACGTACGTGCGCGACCCGCCGTTGGCGGAGGCACCGCCTCCGTTGTGGCAGACCACGTCGCCCGGGTACACGCGGTTCGGGTCACCGGACGGTACGGTGACGTTCCACCAGTCGCTCCAGTACTGGCTGACGGTCTGGCCGCTCCGGATGGTCACGCAGGAGCCGCCACAGCCGCCCGCGTTGCCGGTGTCCGTCTGGGCGGTCCCGCCCGTATTGCCGGAGGGCGTGATGTCCACGGCGCTGCCGTCGGGCTGCGCCGGATTACCACCGGCGTAGGCGGCCCATGTGGTCGCGTCCCCGTAGAACGTGTTCGCGTCCAACGGGCCGATGCCGCCACCGTACGCGCTGGACGTGTACTGCCAGACCGCGGCGAACGGCCACTGGCCCGTGCTCCACGTCGGCGACCCGGCCTCGCGGATCGTCTCGGCCGCATACCCGTTCGGGTAGGCGGCCATCCACAGGCCGTAGTCGGCGGCGACCACCGCCGACCAGTCGTTCGACGTCACGACGGATCCCGACATGTAGATGAGCGGCTTGACGCCCCACACCTCATACACGCGGTCCAGCCAACGCTTGGCCCACCACGTCCACGAGTTGTAGGCCCCGCCCGGCTCCCAGTCCAGGATCGGCAGCACGTGCTGCGCACGGTAGCCAACCGTCTGGCTCAGGAACCAGTCGGCCTCGGCCTCCGGCGAATTGCCGAGGTCGGGGCGGGCGAAATGGTAGGCGCCCGTGTACATGCCCGCGTCGATGGCCGCCTGGATGTTGCAGTCGCCGACCGGATCCGTGTACCCGTTGCCCTCCGTGACCTTCGCGATCAGGAAGTCCGCGCCGTCCGCCTTCAACGCGGGCGCGTTCACGCACCCCTGCCAGTTGCTTACGTCCACGCCGGCATCCGCCAGGGCGGTCGCGGGCGATACGCCGAGCAGCAGGGCGACGACGACCGCGAGGATCCGCATCAGCAGGCTCGGCTTGCGCGGCTTGTCCGCGATGTGCCGCGGCTTGCTCTTGTTGAGTATGGTCACTCTCTTTCCTTCCTTTCCGTTGGTGGATATGGAAAAGGCCACGACGTTCGTCGTGGCCAAACCTGATGAACACCGGTCAGCGTGGTGCGATGGGCGCGTGCTGGATGTCGTCGTTGATCGCGGTCCCGTGACCGTTGCCGTCGAGCCCGTGGTAGGCGTCGTAAATCCGCTGGCTGCGCGACTTGAGATCCTCGTCCGCGACACCTCCCCCCGCGACCATCTGCGCACGCAATTGCTCCAGCTTGCACAGCAGCAGCTCGCGCACCCCGGCCTCGAGCGCCCTGTCATGGCGGCGGCTCCCGCGCCACCACGAGACCGCCGCGCCCACGGCGGCCCCCAGCAGCCCGGTGATGATCCAGATGATGACGGACTGGACGATCGGATCCATTACGGGAGTCCTTCCTAAGGTGAGAAAACCCACACGTCGTACCGTGCGGACCGGCCGCGCGGGCGTGTGGGTTTTTACGAATCGAAACGAGGTACGGAAATGCTGCTGGTCGAGTTCGTTGAGCAGGTATGGCGACCCAGGTGCGAAAGACTCAGGGAGTGCACCCGCGTCGGATACGAGAGCGCGTGGCAATGCCACATCGGACCACGATGGGGAGATACGGACATGAGCGCCATCACGCCGGACGCCATCGAGGACTGGCTGTGGGGCTTCGACAAGCCAGGCGCGGCACGCAAGGCATGGGCGGTGCTGCGCAGCATCCTCCGGCTCGCCGTACGCAAGGGCTGCCTGGACACGGACCCCACGAGACGTGAAATCACCATGCCCCACCAGCCCCGGTACGATGCGCCCGTGCTCGACGCCGGCGAGGTACGCCGCCTCCTGCGAGGCTTCTACGGGCACGAACTGGAGGCGTGGCTCCTGTGCGCGGTATGCGCGGGCCTGCGCCGCGAGGAGGCCTGCGGATTGGAATGGTCGGACATCGACCTGCGCCGGGGCGTCATCCACATCCGCCGCGGCCTGCAATGGGTCGACGGGCACGAGGTCGTCGCCCCGCCCAAAACCGACCTGAGCTCAAGCGACGTGCAGCTGCCTCGCTTCGCCGTCAAGCGTCTCGGCGAGCTCAAGCACGGCAAAACAGGTAGGATTATCGGCGATCTGACACCACCGCAGGTCGCCCGACTCTATCAGGCATGGTGCAAACGCGAGCGCCTGCCCTACGTGCCACCCAAGAGCCTGCGCCACACATGGGGCACGCTGGCCATCAAGAGCGGCGTGGACATCAGCGTGGTCGCCCGGCAGCTCAGGCACACCGACATCAAGACCACCGCACGCTACTACCTCAAACCCGACATGTCGATACTCAGGGACGCCCAACGCAGCTTCGAAAAACTCATCATCGGATGAACGGCTTTCCGTAACCCAGATGATGGAGGGAGGGACGCTCAACGTCACGCCCAGCGCGTTGGGAGCCTCCTACATCAAATTCGCCCATCCACATGACGCGCCTCCACTGGCCGTCACCGCGACCATCGCGAAGTGGTCTGGCGACGAAGATCGTGGGCGGTACATCATCCCCACGGTCTGGGACACCACCAGCGAAGGGTTCCAGCTGCGGTTCTACCGTCGCGACATTGGAGATTGGGCTGGCAATTTCCAATGCTCGGTCAGCTGGATCGCCGTATGGGCTGCATAGCTTTCCGTAACCCCCACTGATTGGCAGCTGATCCATAGCTCGTCGTCCGACAAGGTGTGGGTGCGCGCCGTCGGAAGGATCGTCTTCATCCATGTCGATGCGGAATACGCCTCTGGCGACTCCTGGGGCAGTGGTCCGCTCGGCACGGTGCCGGAGGGACTGCGCCCGGACAAGACGATCCATATCCCGTGGAGCGGCAGGGACTCGGCCAGCCAGCGCGAGGTCGTCGTCCAGGCCGATGGAGTGGTCAAGTACAACAATCGCGGTGGTGCGCAGAACAGCGGTCCGTGGGAAGTGGACGGCAGCTGGGTCGCAGGATGATGCTAGGCGGCCAGATATGTCGCCGAAATATCCAAATTGGCCACGGTTCCTCCTCCGTATTTTCCGGTGATGTAAATGTTGCCGTCCACGTTGATGATCAGCAGTATCCATGACCCGTTCTGGATACCGGCCAAGACTCGGACAGGGATCAATGGTCTGGCCGCATCGGTGACTTCACCGATCTTACTGTCCACGCCATTGTCGAATCCGACGTTGCTGCCGAACACTTGTACAGTGGCAACGCCGCAACGCAGGCGACCTCCGATCTTGATGTCCGGATACACCTGTGATTTGATAGCGTCAATCGACTGGGTTACGGAAAGCTAAACGCCGTGGATAGTTGTCAGTGACAGGATTTTCGTATCGTAGGTGGTCCCTTCCATTTCGTGCACGCGCTGTCCGATGATCTCTATGGAACTCGGCTTGATTTCGACTTTGCATGCCTTGCCGAACATGCTGCCGATGGTGAAGTTGGCTCCTACGAACGTCAGTATCGCGTTTCCCGTCTTCGCCGGTAGGATGAAACGCCTTGGATAGTTGTCGTCGTCGATTCCGTCGAAGACAAGACTGGTGAAGTCTGTGATTGGACGACTCAGATTGAGCGTGCCCGTTTTCCCCGACGACCCCGACCACAGCAGGGTCGGGGTTACGGAAAGCTATCGTTTCCAGATTGCCTGCCAGTATAACCTGACTGGCTGCGCTCCGCCCCAAGCGTGGCTGCGGTCGTCTCGTAGACGCGCCTGAAAATCGCTGTCGCCGACAGACCAGATCAGTGGCGTGAAATTGTTCGTTACCGAGTCGTTGTTGTTTGGCGCGTAGCCGACAACCACGGCAGCTGGTGCTGTGGAATGCCTGACCCATTTGATTAATACGGCACCGTTCACACTGGTCGAGCCGACGAACGTGCCGGACTCGATATCAGGCAGCTGGGTTACGGAATCCCCCACGGTGTCCAGCGGCGTGAGGACCTTGAACAGTTGTACGGGTGTGCCGACCGACAAGTTGGCGATGGGGATGCGGTACAGGGGCATGTCGCTGACGCTGGCGCCGTCCAGGATGCTGGTTTTGTTGTAGGACGGGTCCGCGGGGGTGCCGGTTGTGGCGGTGCCCTTGACGACGACCAGTGTGGCGGTCTCCTTGCCGTCCGACGCCTTGCTATAGCGGCAGACGATCAGGTCGTTGCGTTTCTGTCCCTGCGCGCCGTTCTGGATGGTCAGGTCGGTCGCGGTTGCCATGCGCACGTGCCGACCGTTCATGACCAGGTCGCCGGTGCCGATCGTGACCTTGTTCGCCGACGCGACCGTGGCCTTCAGCTGCTGGCCGGTCTGCAGCACGTAGCTGCCGACGCCGAGTATGCCCGCCTGGAACGCTCCCATGTCGTCCGAGCCGACGTGCGGGACGCCCGCGAATCCGGTGATGAGCTCGCTTGCCATGACGATGTTTCCTTTCAGTTTTGTTTGTTTATGCGGTGCGTAGCCACCGGTAGGCGCTGTCCATGCCGCGGCCCGCCTCCTGCCACGTACCGCCGTACGTGGTGCCGGGATTCTGGTTTTTGTTCCATTCGAAGATCGAGCCGACGGGGTGGGCGGCCAGGAACACCTGTGAGGTGCTAGCCTGGTCGCCCTTGTCTCCCTTAGGGCCCTTCAATGAACCTTTAAGGGACCATGCCATCGTCAGGCCTCGTATTCGTAGAGGTTGCCGGTGGTGGTGTCGATGTAGAGGCTGCCGGCGGGCTTGGTGCCGGACGGTGCGCCGCTGCCGCAGCTGATGCCGA
>OOCN01001954.1_pt1 | contig 11780 bp, 12 predicted proteins | sample 1671361 | NCBI WGS metagenome assembly OOCN01 (sample SAMN06348149, study PRJEB24527) | human gut metagenome | biome: human gut; feature: ankylosing spondylitis patient; material: feces | host: Homo sapiens | place: China | collected 2015-10
GGCTGAAATATTATAAATAGGAGTAGCCCAGTGCAGATAAAACCATGCACCAACAAGACATAACAACACTGCCCCTATAAACCAAGGCCAATGAATAATATATTTAAAAAGCAATGCCCGGAAATCGATCTGCTCCTCAGCTATTTGACGTTCCTTTCCATTTTGATTTTCTTCCTTCATAACTCTCCCTTTCTATTTTAAAATATTAAACAACAAACTGGCAATAGAGACAAGGATGGAAGTAGCAGAGAACCAAAGGCTTGTACTGTTTCCGACATCTGAATTTCGTGCTTTCGCCTTATTGGGAGTCACATAGATGATATCATTCTGTTGTAAATAATAATAAGGAGAGAGAATAGTCCCCGCTTTATTCAGATCTAACGGAATAATTTCCTGCTTTCCATTAGCATTCTCCCGTATTAACTTAACATCATCACGTAGACCGTATACAGTCATATCACCAGCCATAGCCAGAGCTTCCAAGATGTTCACTTTCTCATTGGAAATCGTAAATGTACCGGGACGGGCAACTTCTCCGATCACGGAAATCTTATAATTCACCATACGTACTGTCACAATAGGTATCTCCTTAATATAAGGTTTCAGTTTTTCCACAATCATCTGTTCAGTTGCTTTCTTAGTCAGTCCACCAACATGCAGTTCACCCAATACTGGGAAATTGATATTACCGTCATTATCAACCAGATATTGCTGCAGAACAGGCTGGGTGGTTGTAGAACTTAAATTGGTATTACCCTGCGTAGCTACCGTCAGATTGAAGGGTGCCGCCAGTTCAGGACTAGTACACGATACCACAATGGTTAACAAATCCTTTGGCATAATCTTTGCATCATACAATTGTGCATCCTGAGTACTATACAATACCACTTCAGCATCCTGTAGGTAAGGTACTTTTTTGTAAGACTGGCAGGCTGTTAACAGAAAAGCTGCCAATACATAATAGCCTAGTTGTTTCATTCTCTTCATATAGTTTTTTCTATTGTTATTAAAACTCAATCATTCTTTATCTGTTGTATTTCTAGATTCATTATATGCTCCGTCTTTTGCTTCAAAAATAACAGAAGGCTCTATAACATTTATTGTATGCCACGCCCCTGCAGGTATTTGGATACCGAATTTACCTTCTGCAGGAGATAGTATTTGACGTGAAACTTCTTTAAAACTTTTTTGTCTTATCACATCATCACAACAGGAAGTTGCCTCATGAACGTATTCATTCACTTCTTCATAGATAATTTCTTCTAATTTACCTACAAGACATATTACAGTTTCCGCCGTCTTTTCATGCCGATGAATAGACACTTCTGTTTGTGGTTGCAAGGCGTTGAGCATACGTTGGCTGGTGTCGGCAGATGAAGTACGCAAGTCGAAGTTCTGACGCAAACGTGGATTCTCCATAGCCTGTTCCAATAATTTTCCAAAAAATTCTTTATCAAATTCCATAATTGTTATTTTTCAATGATACGAGATATTCCTCATGTAAATGGTAGTATTTTTTCATAAACAAGATGTAAGTAATAGTTAATACAACCAATGTAATAACCAAATACAGCCAGTGAGCAAGCACTGTATTGGGACAGAGATAAATAAATCCAAGAGAAATCAATAACTGCATAACCATATACAGAGATGTCACCTTTACATGTCCAATCTTTAATTCATTAGCCATAATCTGATAAGCATGCTTACGATGCGCCTCGCCCAAGTCCTCGTGCAACATAATACGATGTGCAATAGTTAGACAACCATCCACACCATATACTAATAAAAATATCAGCCAAGTAATATCCGTAGTCTTGATTATCACATTACCCAATAGAAACAGCATGATAAAGGCAATGCCGATAGAGCCAACATCCCCGGCAAAACATCTAGCCTTACCTCGCGGCCGGAAATTGAAAAAACAAAATACCAGTGAAGCGAGAATCGTAGATATAATCAAACTCTGTTCAACAAAAACGCCATTCATATTTACCAATGCCAACGTGACCAATACAGCTAAAGCATATCCTGCCGTAATACCATTGATTCCATCCATAAAGTTTATTACATTTGTCGCACCCACATATATTATTAGCGACAGTAGTATTATCCACCACATTGACCAATGCAATATATCCAACTGATAAAAAGCCATTGACGCAGCTACAAACTGTGCCACTAACCTCACTGAATCCGGTAATGAATGAATGTCATCTACGAAACTTACGCCTGCCACCAATGTTAGTCCTGCTAAAAACCAAGGATATTGGAACCCGAAGAACGCACTCCAAACCCATGCATTGATCAAGAAGAGTATGCCACCACCACGCAATACAATCGTAGAGTGCGATGACCGTTCATTGGGTTTATCAATAATATTACACTTATCCGCAATACGAAAATAGACGATTTCTACAACGAAAAGTAAAATGAATATAATAAAATATGTTATCATAAAATATAATATCGGAATATATCTAATAGTCGTCCAATTTTGACATATAGCGCACGGTAAAGCGCTTCTCAGTACAATCTACACAAAAACATCAAAATGGACATTGATTTTTCAACTTTATTTCACACCTATTATTATCGGTAAGAGATTTCTATAATCCCAACATCACAATACTATTTCTTTTAAAATTTTCTTGCAGAACTCCAAAACTGAGGTACTGTTAATTCTACTAAAGGTACAGAAGAAGAACTTTTCTTATCTACTGTTGAAGCAATAGTAGGAATACCCTTCACTTGTACTGATACTAATTTATAATGTATATCCTTGTACCATTTGTAACACAAATTATAGTAGCACTTCATTGCGTATGCAAAAAGATTGTAAGGACTCTCCCTGGGGACTACTTCCACTTTATTGGGGATAAATAAGTTTTTAAAATCAGTTGAACTATATATAATGTTATCGTTTTTTATTCGATAGCGAAGACCTACATTTTATGATTCTAAGTCAAGATGACAAAATTGGACATTTTCAATTCGCTATATCAGTTTGCCTAATAATTTCACAAACGCTTTTTCGCTTAGCACTTTGTCACTTCATCCAAATATGCCTTCACAACAATCTGGCGGTCAAACTCCCGTTCCACCTTCTCGCGGGCTACCTTGCCCATGGAGGCTTTTTCTTCAGGTGAAAGCTGAATGAACTTTTCAATCTGACGAGCAAGATCTTCACCATCTCCCGTATTGAAGAGATAACCGGTTTTACCATCATCAATCACATCCATAGTTCCATTGATCTTTGACCCGATGCATATTCTTCCTGTAGCAGATGACTCAAGCAATACATTAGGAACACCCTCACCTCCATGAGAAGGCAGAATGGTACAATGGCACTTCTCAATCCATTGATCAATATCTTTACGGAAACCGATATACTCTACTGAACCAGTCTTCTGAGCTTCCTCTACCAACTTCATATACTCCAACTGCTCATTCCAACCTGCAATGTAGAACTTTGTATTTGGATACTTTTTCTTGACAATCTCAGCAGCTTGCAGATACTGATCTATGCCTTTAAGTTTCATTACACGACCGATGAAGAGGAAACGAATTTCGTCACCCTCCGGTAGTGGCATGAATACATGCTGCTGAAGATTACAACCTGATCCCGGGAGCATTGCATAATTCTCTCTTATGAGACCTTCTTTAATGAAGAAGTCTCTATCACCCGTATTCTGAAAGAATACCTTATAACACTTCTTGATACTTAGCTTATAAAGTACTTTACAAATAGTGCTAACAATACTTCTCTTCAAGAAGGTTTCCCCTGTTCCTGTAATGTTACATACCTGCTTATACTTTCCGTTGCTTGCTATAGTACCATAGATATTTGGTTTGATAGTATAGCTGAAGATAATGTCTGGATTCACCAGTGGAATCATCTTCTTATAGAAGTAAATAAGCTTCAAATCCTTCATTGGATTTACTCCACGGCGGTCAATTTCAGTCTCTACAATATGGCATCCAAGGTCTTCAAAATACTTGTTCTCCTCACTCTTAGGAAGTGAAAGGTATAGTTCATGACCTTTTTTCACCATCTCTTTTATCATCTCCTTACGAAACGAGTAAAGAGTAATAAAGTGGTTTGCCAAAAAAAGGATTCTTTTCTTCTCCATTATTTGTGCATTTCTGATTATTCAATTGTTTTAATCACTCGACAAGGATTACCTACTGCTACACTATTGTCAGGAATATCCTTCACGACGACGCTACCGGCCCCAATGATGACATTATTACCGACAATCACACCTCCTATAATGGTTACATTCACACCAAGAGTAACATTATCTCCAATCACCGGACGGTTATCATTATCACCATCTGCTTTATTACCCAGTGTAGTAAGATGACGACATGAGAAGTTCTTACCGATGCTCTTCGCGTTAATCTCACATGCGAAAGGATGGGCGAAATACGCACCTTCACCAATCTTTGTAGTCTTCGAGATAACAAAAGATCTATCACCTAGTCTCCACCAACCGATTAACGCACCTACTACAGCACCAACTCTATGGTAGAAGAGATTGCGGAAATAGCGGTCAGTATGGATGTAGTACAAGAACATCAAGCACTTGTTCATTCGGACTTCGTTCTTCTCTTTACGTCTCTCCAGATCTGCATTGATGGATTTTCTCAAACTATTTTTGAAGAGATAAAGAAAAATATGAGGAATATATAGTCCAAAAAAGAGGAGAGAGAATGTCAATCTACCTATATCACGAATCTTTCTCTTGTTCATATTATTTAAAGATTTGTTCGAATGAATTTCTGTATTCACGATAATCAAAAACAGTACAGTTTTTACAGGCTTCCTTCATTTGGATAATTTCGCTTGGAGAGAGTTTCGAGATTAACCCAAACACATCATCCAACGAGTGACTATCATCTACCACAAAACCGTTCTTTCCATCCTTTAAATAATCACTGATGTTGCTTGTCAATGTCGCAATGACTGGAGTACAGCATGTTATGGACTCCACAAACTTTGTTGGGAAACCAGCATTGTTCTTAAGGTTGCTATCTCTAATCAAGAACTGAAAATCTGCATCTTGAACAGCTTTCACAGTCTCCGTATGTGGCAAGCGTCCATGGAAAAGTATATTCTTACAATCCTTCGGTAACTCTCCATACCCAGACACATACTGCCCTTCTGTCATGCCAATCACGTCAAACTGCATATTGGGGAACTTCACGATAGCTTTGGCAATGGTATCTAGCCTGTCCTTCACACCAAATCCGGCACTGCCCGCATACACTAGTTTGATTTTATCGCCAGCAGACAACTCTCGTTGACGATTCCATTTTCCTGCAGTCAGATCTACTGTTGGTGGCACCAAAATAGTGTTCGTATACTTCTTGTAATAGTCATATAGGTATCGACTAATAGCAATCACACCATCCATCTTCTTCACACAATAACGCATTCGAAGGTTGATATCAATCTTCCTCATCATATCACTTGGACTCCACCTGTTATTACTTTCCCATTCAGTCAAGTCGTGAACCACCTTGATTCCGTGCTTGTGACAAGCCTTCAGAATCTTGAGAGACGCTATTGCTGGGAAATTATAGAGAACTACATAATCAGGTTTTCTGCCAAGAATTACCTTAATACTGATGAATGTGCAAATCTGATGTATCCATTGTTTTATTCCTATAGGATAAGGTACAGGAGTACTCACAAAACCATCTACAACAGCCAGTGCATTCTTGATGTCTTTCGAAATACCAATGAATGAGACTTCAAAACCCATCTCGCGCAATAGTTTTGCATTTGCCACCACACGTTGTGCTGCAGCATTTTTGTCCGGAAGTTCAAAACCTCCGAGGTATAGAACTGTTTTCATTGTTATTGTCTTCTCGTTACACGTTATTAAGCAATGATTTGAACTGCTCTTTCACTATAGCATTATTATACTCGTAATGCGAAATACTTTCTTTTGCAGCTTGATATTTATTCGGATGTGACAGCAGATCAAATATTACATTTCCAATCTGTTCTATTGGTGTTATAAAACCGTTCACTCCGTTATCAACAAATTCTTGCGCTGCAGGGAAGTCTGTTGTCACAACTGGTACCCCTAATGTCCGAGCTTCAGCCAAAGTGTAGTTAAAAGTCTCAGATGATGAAAGACATCCTAATAATCGACTTCTTTTTATATAAGGATAAGGGTTTGGATACTGACCTGCCAAAATTACAGATTCTTCAAGGTGATACTTCTTAATTTCACTTTGAAGTAATTCATATTCTTTTGTATCTGCTATACCTCCCACAATGTGCCATGTGATATTCAATCCTTTCTTTCTTATCTCATCAGTTATTGAAGGAATTTTTGAAAATCTCTTTATTGGATCAATACGGCCGACAGATATTACATCAATGCTATCATGTCTCTTCTCGGGTATTTTACATTCTGATTGATTTTTTACTTGATTAACATCTAATCCATTCATAACCATATGGAGCTTACTTTTTTGTGAAGGATCGGTGCGAATAAAATCATTTTTGGCCGTATTTGACACACACACTATTTTATCAATATTATTATATGACTTAATGTTCGTTTTACTTTCTAACCCTATAAGGCGACTATAGATGGAATGTATCCAAGCGATTTTAACTTTTGCATTAGTCTGCGATACAAAGTATGTAGCATAACCCTCTTGAAAACCAATAACTGCATCATAATTGCTGCAATCCAGTCTATTTGCCATTCTCTTCAACATCATCGGGGCAAGATCAATTCCTATTTTCGACAAAAAATCCTTCCCTAATTTCGCAATCACCCTTTTCTTTGGTTGTCCATATACATCACCTTGGATGGTCTGTGACTGTGGCTTCCGTTTATCTAAAACATTAGCATATTTTCCTATGAAATCATAAGCATCCCCTTCGTTGACAATTGCTTTTACTGAAATGTTATAATCAGAATGAACCAACAATAGAAGATTTTTAAACGAGGTCATCGTACCTCCATATCTGTAAGATGGGAGTATAAAAAGAATATTGTTCATGGGTTATATCTAACGTTGATTAAGTGTCTGAATTTTAAAAGAATTTCCCCCGAAAAATTATTAAACATTCTTCTGAAACACCAATTATTCAGGATATTGATGCTAATTTATGCAGAAATATATTCGACTATTAAATCGAGTTCGAAAGAAACTACTTTAAAATTGTATCATAAAAAAAATTCTCCATCGCCTCATTTTAAGAATTATTCTACCTATGATTAATATTTAAATCCAATTCTGTCAGCAATCTTTTAATATACATTGGCTGTATCAAACAATATGGCAATAGTCCAATACCCGTGGCCCACATAACAAGTTCCCACCGTTCTGTGAAATTTGATATTACCACTATAAGTATAATCTTTGTAATTACCGCAACTAAATATAACCAAAATTGTATTTTCAATTTACCTAATCCTGCAACGATTGTAGATTGAATTGCAATCCATATCGTAATAACACCATACAATGCAAACGATGTTGCCGTAAAATAGTCAATAGTAATTGAATTTCCTTTCAACCATAAATTAACAAGAGGTTGTAACACTGGGATTATTGCAATCTCCAAGATGATACATGCAAATGCAATGAAATATAAAAACTTTTGTATCTTAATAATCCAACTATATTTTTTCTCTGCATATGCCTTGGTTATGGCAGACCATAGTGGCGCCATAGATAAAAGGAGTAAGCTACCAACAAGTGAAAAAATTCTAAAATACACCTGATAATTTACAGTATCTTCAGGATGGAAGAATTTTGTGATGAACCATTCGTTTGTTACTGTTATTATCATATATAAAATCTGAATTAAAAAAAACACAACACCTAAGCCGAGTACTTTATTGGATGCTGCTTTATTGAAATATCGAATAGATGGTCTACAATTCTTTAGCTCAGAAAATAAGAAAATCCAAATTGTAGCAACAACAAAGGGAATATTAATCAAAATAGCATAAGCATAGGATATTAGTTTAAGTTTTTCCTCCACAAGATTATCTGGCTGAACAACAAATAAGAATGCAACAAGCAACACACTCGTCACCAAATGTATGAGATTATTTATAGATGCCAGTTGTAAAGAAAATAACATTCCCCTAACCAAATGCAAAAAGAAAGATATTAACAGACCTATAAGTGTAACTCTTATACAATTCATTAGTGAATCCGCAAGTATCACACTATCAGATATGTTAAAAAACGAATTCCAATCTATACAAGGAAGAAAAATGTAAAAAACAACAGAAATAAATAGTGTCAATGCACCCAAGACTAAATAAGACGAGGATATTAAACGCTTACCTTCTTCATAATCTTTATTTGTTAGCGCTACTGTTAAATGATTTCTCAAGCCATTACCAATACCTACATCAAAAGAGAGAATCCAGTTAAGAACAGATAATATGGTAAACCAAACACCAAGCACTGCATTATCGTTAAAATATGATATATATAACGGTAATGCAATAAGATTAACAATAAGACCCAAACCCTTTATTATAAATGCACCCAATACATTTATAACGATACTTTTATTATTTTGAATCTTAGTTTTGATATTGTGATATGTCATTATGTTATTTTTTTCTATAACCAATTATTTTTGCTGGCGTTCCAACAACAATTGCATTCTTAGGAATCTCACAATTTACTAATGTTTGTGCACCAATTACTGCACCATCGTTAATCTTTGCACCTTTGAGAATCATACACTGGGCAGCAATCCATACGTCATTTCCTATAACAATACCTTCCTCAGCCACTTCATCTGCTTGATCTTGTATTAATTGGCCATCTTTTGTCCCGTGATTAGTATCAATTATATAGCACTGACCGGCAATCGAAGTGTTATTACCAATAGTCACCCCCTTTTTAGAGAATATTACCGTATTCATGCCAATTTGGACACGATTTCCTATATTAATATTTGTGCCCCACAAGTATGCTCCAGAGAAAAAAGTAACATCGTGCCCCAGGGACACAGCCGTTGCATTGAGAAATACTTCTCCTTTAACTCTTGGTTCACTTTTGCAATCTACATGTGTTGATATGTACGCTTTTTGCATACGCAGTAAAAGAGATCTGCGTATTGAATAGAATATTGATAGAATTCTTTTTAGCATATTCTTATCCCTTCTGATATTTTTCAAAAAAATCTTCTAGCTGTTCCTTTGTATATCTCTCCTCTTCTGGATATAGTATAGCCTCATGCTCCAAAATCTGATTAATTGTCCAATAGAATTTGATGTGCTTAGCAGGAGTACCACCAACTATAGAATAAGGAGCCGTAGATTTGGATACTACAGCACCTGCTGCAACTGTAGTACCACGTCTAACTGTTACCCCCATCAAAAGTACAACTCTGGTACCAATCCAACAATCTTCCTCAACAATTACATCTTTATCTACAAGTTGCTTATCTGCCTCTGTTATCGTTCTATAAAAACGACCAATACGGCGTTCATGATTTCCTGTAATAACAGTAAGCCCCTCAGCGGCACCAGAGTGTTTCTTCATTATGAACTTTGCATTAGGCGCCATAATTAGGGCATCTTTAATACCTGTATCTTCATACAAATACACATTCTTGGCCCCCTTAATAACCAACGGCTTTACAAGAGAAGCTGTTGGCGAACAATGCCCTAACCGCTTTCTATAATTAGTGAAATATTCTCGTTTTAGAGCACTTATTCCTTTTAACAAGTACTCTTTGAGATTTGCATAAACTTTATTCATAACATAAATTAACATTCAAATACCAATCGTATGACTATTTTACATAACAAATCCGATTAGTAAATAGAAAACTAGCAAAGCTATAGTCAATTGTTTCATCCAATTAGAACCAGATTCTTCCTTCATTTTTATAAAGCAAATATACAATATTGGAAAAACTGGCATCATACGCCTTACGTCAGCATGAGCTGTATTCGCCATGAGAAATACTAATACAACCAATAAAAGAAGTTTCTCAGAAAAATTCATCTTTCCCCAAAAGCCTTTAAACAACATTCCAATTATAGTGACATAAAAAATGCAGAACCAAAATACACTGTTAAAAGTGAATACACTAGACATCACAAAACTAGAGAAAGAATCAGCAATGCTTATTACAGAAAAAGGTGGGAATGGTTTGACCATTGCAAATAGTAACAATGCAATCTGACTGATACCAGGAGGCAATTTCATCAATTTTGAGACCATACCATCTCCACTATTCTCAAAAGACAATTCCGAATAATCATTAATTTCTTGGACCGTCTGATCAAAGATCGAAAAGGACATTACTACACCTACAAGTACCAATAATGCAGGAATAAATACTACCAAGGAGATTTTTCGAGAGCGATCAGTAGTGGAAATAATATACATGTAGTAACCTAAAAACACAAACAAAAAGAGTCCAGAATATAGTCTTATGCCCCAAGTTATGAGTATGCAAATAATAAGAACTATCAGATTCCTTATCTCAAACTTTGATATAATTATCGCAGTTGATACAAGATAAAAATAAACGATTGTGATATCTCTAATAATAACTGAAGAATAAAACAAAAAATGAGAACCGAATGCAAAAAGAAGAGAGTATTTGAAAGCTTGTTCGAAGCCAAATTGTCTTACAAGGATTCTATACAGCATCATTATTGACATTAATCCAAATAATGTCTGTATTAATGTCATAAACAGTACAGAAGATCCTCCTAAATAATTGTTAGCAAATGTACAAACGGCTAATACAGAACTGTTATATAAAGCATTATTATCAGATAGCTCTAAATAACAGTTCCGTAATTGATCAAAATTGTAATAATTAACATTCGAAAAACAATAACTTTGAATATATCGAGACGGATCTGATACTATAAAATGATGAGATGCGTCAAAGGAATAACTGAAAATCAAAGCAGCAATAAAATAAACAGGAATAATTATCGCCATCAGTCTTTTACCACGAGCTAAATCATTACCCCCAAATGACAATAAGTGCAGTCGGCATGCTAATGTAATAACAATGCCTGCAACAAATACAGAAAAATGCCCGTCAAATATCCCTATTATAAATGCAAATAATATGGAAATTATTAAGTTCATTACTTTAACTTCTTGATAATATTTACCAATGCAACAGGCATATAGTTTTTAGCCTTATTTCTCAGTGTCTGCGTACGTCTGAAATATTTCTTCGCAATGTATTCAAAGCCAAAATTCTGCAATTCATCATACACCACACTTCTGACCTCTGGTCGTAATGTAGGCTTATACAAATTCTTGTTTTCACTAGCCTTAACACACTCTTCATCTACAGCGTTAAATTGTACTCCGTTTCTGTGAAGGACATCAACTATTCTTTTACCATGCTCACTGTTTACTATAATCAATGACAATCCTTCATCATGCTTCAGATCTGGCCTCTTGAACTGATACCCCCAAAAATCACCCATAGTAATGTCACCAGGGCGACGCATTGAAGAGAAGGGACAAGAATAACAACTCTCTCTTTCAATGTAGCCACCGAGAAAAGCCATAAAATATTCTGAGAGCTTGTTAATTAGATAGTAGTCTTTTCTTTTGTCATTTGAATATTCAATAGTATATCTAAGTGTAATAGACCACCCATTCCTTTTCTTGTCTCTGAAATTGATATCCACAAGCTTTCCGTTATGCTTTTTCTCAAGGAAGTCGATATAAGCATCAAACATTTTACTACTTGGAACACCATGACAAATTACATCTGCTGTATAAAGATT
>OOCN01002006.1_pt1 | contig 11575 bp, 10 predicted proteins | sample 1671361 | NCBI WGS metagenome assembly OOCN01 (sample SAMN06348149, study PRJEB24527) | human gut metagenome | biome: human gut; feature: ankylosing spondylitis patient; material: feces | host: Homo sapiens | place: China | collected 2015-10
TCGTTGCCGTAGGTGTTTCGAGCGCAGCCAAACGTAAAAGTGCATTAGGTGAAAACGTCATTATACAATCCATCGGAGCCTGCTCGGGAGTTATCGTAGCAGGAGCTATCTTCACCCTGCCCGCATTATACATCTTGCAGGACAAATATCCGGAAATGACAGTCGACTTTTTCCAGATGTTCATCAGTTCACTGCTGGGCGGTGTACTGGGCATCTTGTTCCTGATTCCTTTCCGCAAATACTTTGTAAGCGACATGCATGGCAAGTATCCTTTTCCCGAAGCGACAGCCACCACACAGGTGCTGGTGTCGGGTGAAAAAGGAGGCAGCCAGGCCAAGCCATTGCTGATGGCAGGATTGATCGGCGGTCTGTACGATTTCATCGTGGCTACCTTCGGCTGGTGGAATGAAAACTTCACCACCCGCGTATGCGGAGTAGGCGAAATGCTGGCCGACAAAGCCAAACTGGTTTTCAAGGTAAACACCGGCGCAGCCGTACTCGGCCTGGGATATATCGTCGGACTGAAATATGCTTCCATTATCTGCTTCGGCTCCCTGGCCGTATGGTGGATCATCGTACCGGGCATGTCACTCTTCTTCGGTGATTCGGTACTGAATCAGTGGAATCCGGACATAACCGCCACGGTAGGCTCTATGAGTCCCGAACAGATATTCAGCCACTATGCCAAAAGCATCGGTATCGGCGGCATTGCCATGGCAGGTGTCATCGGCATCATCAAATCATGGAGCATCATCCGCAGTGCGGTGGGACTGGCGGCTAAGGAAATGGGCGGAAAGAGTGATGCCGAAAAGAACATTATCCGCACCCAACGCGACCTCTCAATGAAAATCATTGCCATCGGTTCCATTATCACGCTGATTCTGGTGGTGCTTTTCTTCTATTTCGATGTGATGCAAGGCAACCTGGTGCATACACTGGTAGCCATCCTGCTGGTGGCCGGAATTTCATTCCTGTTCACAACGGTAGCCGCCAATGCAATCGCTATCGTGGGCACTAATCCCGTATCGGGCATGACTCTGATGACATTGATTCTGGCATCGGTCGTTATGGTGGCTGTCGGGTTGAAGGGCCCTTCAGGCATGGTGGCTTCATTGGTAATGGGTGGTGTGGTCTGTACCGCACTTTCCATGGCAGGAGGTTTTATCACAGACTTGAAAATCGGATACTGGCTCGGCAGCACACCGGCCAAGCAGGAAGCATGGAAGTTCCTCGGAACCATCGTTTCGGCTGCTACCGTAGGCGGTGTAATGATTATCCTGAACAAAACTTACGGATTCACAAGCGGTCAGCTGGCTGCCCCGCAGGCTAACGCAATGGCTGCCGTCATCGAGCCGTTAATGAGTGGTGTGGGCGCTCCGTGGATGCTCTATGGCATCGGTGCCGTACTGGCCATCGTATTGACGCTCCTGAAAGTTCCCGCACTGGCATTTGCACTCGGTATGTTTATTCCTCTCGAACTGAATATACCGCTGGTGGTGGGCGGTGCGATCAACTGGTATGTGACTACCCGCAGTAAAGACGCTTCACTCAACACGGAACGGGGAGAGAAAGGTACATTACTGGCATCCGGATTCATCGCCGGAGGTGCCCTGATGGGTGTAGTCAGTGCGGCAATGCGCTTCGGAGGCATCAATCTGGTAAATGACGCGTGGCTGAACAACACTCTGTCTCAACTTGCGGCCCTGATAGCTTATGCCCTGTTGATTCTCTATTTCATCAAAGCATCCATGAAAGTAAAATGAAAACATTAATCACATCCATTCTTCTGTTCATGGCTACCGGCTTGTCAGCACAAAAGCCCGTTGAGCTGCCTTTATGGCCCAACGGCGCTCCCAATGATAACGGGCTGAAAGGCGAAGAAGTGATGTCGGCTCCATACCGGCTCACTAACGTCACACAGCCCACCATCACCGTCTATCGTCCGGCGACACCTAACGGCATGACCATCATCATGTGTCCCGGCGGTGCTTACGCTCTCTTGGCCATGGATCATGAAGGACACGACATGGCACCATGGTTCAATTCATTGGGCATCACCTATGTGGTACTAAAATACCGGATGCCTAACGGACACTGCGAGGTGCCTTTGTCGGATGCTGAACAAGCGATACGAATAGTGCGGAAATATGCCAAAGACTGGAATATTCGTACAGACCGGGTGGGCATTATGGGAGCTTCGGCCGGCGGTCATCTCGCCTCTACCCTTGCTACGCATTACAGCAGTGAGGACACACGACCCGACTTTCAGATATTGCTCTATCCGGTAATCACGATGGAATCCGGCGACACCCACGGAGGATCACGCCACAATCTGCTCGGGCCGGACGCAACGCCGGAATTAACCAGAAAGTTCTCCAACGAACAGCAAGTGACGGATCACACTCCGCAGGCTTTCATCACCCTCTCTTCGGACGACGAAGGAGTGCCTCCCGCCAATGGCGTGAATTACTATCTGGCGTTGCAAAAGCATAAGGTGCCTGCCACCCTCCACATTTATCCCACGGGCGGACACGGATGGGGGTTCTATGATAGTTTTGCCTATAAACGCCAATGGACGGAAGAATTAGAGAAATGGTTGCAGGACGGAGTCAGGTTCCAATAGATACAACGAAGGTATTACAAAAACAATCTTTATAAAAATGAAAACAATTCGCACACTTTTATTATGTACCAGCCTATTGGCCGGAACAGTTGCAGCACAGGAGAGCAGCCTGGTGCTGAGTAACGGACTCGGGTTTGTCGACACCCCCTATAAGGCAGGCACCCTGGAAGTAGATGACACAGAAGACCTTATTATCAATTGTGACGAAGTGGATTGTACCACTTTCGTTGAATATGCACTGGCAATGGCCCTCTGCCCGCAGCAAGGAGACGAAATGCAGGAAGGCGATTTCGCCCGCAATTTGCAACGCATCCGCTATCGTGACGGAAAAATAGACGGATACACCTCCCCTTCAAACAAAAACTGTCGCTCTCGTACATGAGTACGCATCCGGAACTCTACAAATCGTTGAAAAATTCTCCGGAGAACGTAGCCCAAATGGCAAAGTATGAAAAAGCCTTGAGCGGCAAAGAGGTACACTATCTGCCCAAAGACAAACTAGAACCGGACGGACTGCCTTGGATCAAGAACGGAGACATCATCGCCCTGACCACCAATACTCCGGGACTGGACGTAAGCCACATGGGCATTGCCATTTACATCAAGGGGCAGTTGCACCTGCTGCATGCTTCATCCAAAGAGGGTAAAGTAGTAGTGGGCAAAACCGCACTGAGCCAAATGTTGAAAGACAGAAAATCACTGACCGGCATCAGAGTGCTGAGAATGAAAAAATAATCTGCATAACCTACCTGTGGTGAACACGAGTTTTGATATATCCTCTTTTTCTTGTCAATATGAAAGGAAATTAGCGGATTTCATGACAGCACCTTCTGCTTTTAGACAGCAACCGGAAGTGCGGAAGTCGAAAAGCGGGACTTTTCTTCCCGGAAAACCGGACTTTTGTAGCCGGAGAGCCGGGGTCTGACCCGAAAAGTAACCGGATTTCAGCAAAAAGAAGTAAGCATTCGGTCCGAAAGACGTAAGCATTTACAGAATATGCTTACGTCTTTTCAAATTATCTCTATATGTTTTCCTACTTTACATCTATTGTTAGGGTTTCGGAGGTTAAAAGAAAAAGATTATTCTCTGGTTGTACTCCCGAAGCAGACAAGTCCGAACTAACAGAAAGAGAGCCACATGCTCTTATTACGCACCTTTTCATTCCGATAGCTTCACGACATCGCCATTATGACAGCCTGCAAAGACATCTGATATCAAAAACAAAATCGCTAACCCGCAAGGAAGGCAATTTTATCCGTTCAGTGCATCATTGGGCGGAAATAGAGCAATCCAGAGAGGTTTGATTATCATTTTGACAAAAGGGCAGCAAGCAACTCCCGGCCCAACCGTTCTTTCACCTCCGCCATATCGATGCTACGGCCAAGTTCTTGCTGAAGCGAGGTCACACCCTTATCAATGAAACCACAAGGATGGATGTAGCTGAAATAACGTAAATCGGTATTGACATTCAATGCCAATCCGTGCATTGTCACATAATGGCTGCTCCTGACCCCTATCGCACATATCTTGCGGGCACGGGACGTATCTCCCTCCAGCCAGACACCGGTCGCCTTCTCCAACCGCCCCGCCACAACACCGTAAGACGCACAGACACGGATGACAGCTTCTTCCAATAAATGCACATACTCCTTCAATCCCAATCCGAACTCTTCAAGATTGAGAATCGGATAGCACACCAACTGCCCGGGACCGTGATAAGTGATGTCTCCCCCACGATCGATATGATAGAGAGTGGCACCGATAGTCTTCAGTTGCTCCTCTCCCAGCAACATATTATTTTCTTTCCCGCTACGCCCCAGCGTGTAAACGTGCGGATGTTCACAAAAAATTATACGGTTCTCGTAATTCTCCCCGTTCTGCTTCGCATGGACAAGGGCATCGAACCATTCCGTCTGGCGGCTCCATGCCTCAGAATATGGAATAAGTTCCCAATCGGTTGTAATTGTTTTCATAAGGACAAAGATAAAAAAATAAAAGAAAATGTGTATATTTGCGTGATTCAAAAAAAGAAAGTAATATGAAGTTTGACTTTCCACAAGTAGATCTTCCGTGCGAGATTTTGGCATGGAATGATGTAACCGAAGATATATTAAATATCTACAAACAATCATGCAGGCTGAAAGCCGGCATCTTTGCTATTTGTACGGAAGGCAAGATGACCGCAACCATTAATCTGATTGACTACGAGATAAAACCGAACGACTTGATCACACTGTTACCGGGTACCATTATCCAATTCCGCGAACGCACGGAAAAAGTACGTTTATGCTTTGCGGGATTCTCATCGGAATGCGTAGAACGCATCAATCTGATAAAATCAATGGTCAGTTCCTTCTCCAAAATAACCGAATGTCCGATTGTAGAGTTGCAGGAGGATATAGCCAGCTATCTGATAGATTATTTTTCTTTGCTGGCACGCGTGACGTGTGACGAAAAATTATCTCTCCCCTCCGAAATGACAGAGGTGTCTTTAAGATCGATCCTGACTGCCGTCGGACTAATCTATCAGAGATACTCCTCGAAAAACCACAATACGAACCGTAAGGAAGAAATCTGCCGTGAACTGGTAGGACTGGTCACGGAACATTACACCGAGGAGCGTCGTGCCCAGTTCTATGCGGACAAGTTGGGAATATCGCTGCAACACCTCAGTACTACGGTCAAGCAGGTGACCGGACGTAACGTACTGGACGTCATAGCCTACGTGGTTATCATCGACGCGAAAGCCAAACTCAAATCGAGCAACATGACTATCCAGGAAATCGCTTATTCACTGAACTTCCCCAGTGCTTCGTTCTTTGGAAAATATTTCAGGAGATATGTAGGCATGAGTCCGCTGGAATTCAGAAACAGCTGACGACTTTCTCCGGGAAAGACATTCAAAACCCTTTTTTACCACAGAGGGCAGAGAGTAACACAGAGCAAACTTCAAATTATGGATGACCAACATGAACGCTCTGTGTACTCTCTGCCCTCTGTATCCTCTGTGTTACTCTGTGCCCTCTGTGGTGAGTTCGTTTTGAAAGGAATTGTTATTTTCTGGCCAGACTCAGTGAATTCAGCACGACACTTACACTTGAAAATGCCATCGCTGCACTGGCAAGCATCGGATTGAGCAGCAACCCGTTGACAGGGAACAAGATTCCGGCTGCAATGGGAATGCCTATCAGATTATAGATAAACGCCCAAAACAGATTCTGGTGAATCAGTTTTACTGTTTGCTTGGAGAGTTCGAATGCACGGGGCAGCAACAGCAGATCCGATGTCATCAACGTAACCATCGCCACATCCATGGCTATATCGGTGCCTTTCCCCATCGCTATGCTGACATCAGCCAAAGCCAACGCCTGTGAGTCATTGATTCCGTCACCCACCATAGCAACCGTTTTGCCCTGCATCTGGAGCTCACGCACAAACTCTTCTTTATCATCCGGCAAGGCATCTGCCACAAAGCGGTCGATGCCCAATTTGCCCGATACGGCAAGTGCCGTCCGCTGTCCGTCACCGGTCAGCATGCAAATGTCGATGCCCTGACGTTTCAGTTCCTTCACCGCCTCGGCAGAAGTCGGCTTTATCTGGTCGGCAATGGCGACAACGGCAAGTACCTCTGTTCCACGGCCAAAGTAAACGATACTGTTCCCGTCCGATTCGTATTGCACCATCATCTCGGCAAGTACGTCAGAAAGAGAAGCACTGAAATCTTTCAGCAATTTGTGGCTGCCCACCCAATAAGTGTCACCCTGATATACCACCTTGATACCTTTTCCGGTGATACTCTCAAAACTCTCCAACTGGGCAGGAACTATCTTCTCCACCTCTTGCAGAGAAGAGACAATGGCTCCGGCAAGCGGATGTTCGGATTTAAGCTCGGCTGCCAGCAGAACATTCTTGAAATGCTCTTCCTGTACTTGGGCCCAAAGCCATCCGGAGACAGTGGGATGTCCCTCGGTCAATGTCCCGGTTTTGTCGAGCACCACTACATCGACTTTACGCATCTGCTCGAGGGCAACAGCATCCTTTATCAGAATATGGTTGCTGGCTGCTTTGCCGATACCCACCATCAGAGCGGTAGGAGTAGCAAGTCCCAAAGCACACGGACAGGCAATGACCAGTACGGATACAGCCGAAAGCAAGGCATGTGAGAAATAATCGGTTCCTCCCACCAACAGCCAGATGACAAATGTCAGCACGGCAATGCACAGCACCACCGGAACGAAGATACCCGTCACCCGGTCTACGATACGCTGTACGGGAGCTTTACTTCCCTGCGCTTCCTGAACCATGCGGATGATGCGCGCCAGCACCGTCTCACTTCCCACACCGGACGCTTTGATTACAAAAGCTCCCTTCTGGTTGATGGTCCCCGCCAGTACCCGGTCACCGACCTTCTTCTCTACAGGAATAGGCTCTCCGCTAATCATGCTTTCGTCTACATAAGACTCTCCTTCAGACAGACATCCGTCCACGGGAATCTGTTCGCCCGGACGTACGACCACCAGATCGCCGGTTTGCAACTGGTCTATCAGGATGTCTTCTTCGATCCCTTCGCGAAGCACTCGGGCCACACGGGGCTGAAGTCCCATCAATTTACGAATGGCGGTAGAGGTGTTTCCCTTAGCACGCTCTTCCATTAACTTTCCGGTCAGTACAAAGGCAATGATGACTACTGCGGCTTCGTAATAGACGTGCGGCTCAAGTCCGCGGCTATACCAGAACTCAGGGAAAAATGTATTGAAGACACTGAACAGGAATGCGATGGAGGTACTCAGTGCCACCAGCGTATCCATGTTACTCCTCCCCAGACGTGCCTGCCGCCAGGCGTTGACGTAGAAAGATCCACCAAAAAAGATCATTACAGGGAGGGCCAGTATCAACTGGATCTCGTTAGAGAAAGGTACATGCATCAGAACCATAGAAAACAGCAACATGGGAACAACGAAGATCCATGCACCGATAACCTGCCGCTTCAGCAGCCGGTAGTGTTTCTCCTGTGCCTCCTCCTGACGTTCCTCTTTCAGGGCCTCTTCCACTATCAGGTCATAACCTGCGGCAAGTACAGCCGCACGGATCTCTCCGGGGGTCAGCTTGTCGGCCTCGTACGAAACGGACAGTGTGTTTGTGGCGAAGTTGACCGATGCGTCTACCACACCGGCCAGTTTCTTCACTGTTTTTTCCACATTATTAGCGCACCCTGCACAGTGCATATTCAGTACAGGAAACGCTTTCTTTGTTATATTACTCATAATCTATTATTATATATACTATCTAATAAACAATGAGGTAAAGAACAATGTTCACTTCTTGTCCGTTTCCTTTGCCTCCTTTATGACTACAGCTTCGTATTTAAATTTCCGAAAGCCTTCTTTCAGTTTTTCAACATTTGTCTTCTCGGCATCATAGGTAATGGTAACAGTTCGTTCCTTAAGATCGGTTGTAAAGTTTTTAAGCCCTTTCTCGAACTTGATATTGTTCTTCACCTTTCGTTCGCAGTTGGCACATTCCATCTGTGCCACTTTGAAAACGACAATACGGAAGTCTTTTGCCATAACGGCCGTCACCGAGAGCAAAGCCACCACCAGGGTAGCAATCATTTTTTTAGTCTTCATAAATGTAAGTATTAGTATTGATAAATTCTGTGATCTGTCACTTTTTATTCTTAATCTCTCGCCAGATTGAACCTGACTCCGATATAACCTTTCGCTCCATGAACCGGCCCCCATATCATGGTCGAGTCAAAACGGTCGCCCCAAGGATCGGCAGCATCGATAATCGGATTCTTCTGTTTAAAATTAGTCAGGTTTTCGCCCCCGATGTATATCGACCAGCGGCGGAAGTAGCGTGTCACTTGGGCGCTGAGTTGGCTGAAGCCTTTGTAGCGTGCATCCCACGAAGAGGTTCCGTCGGCAAGTGTGTACGGATTGGGCATACGTCCTCCCCCGTTCATCTGCCATGTGGCATCAAACTGCCACAAACCCAGCGGAGTCTGATAAGAGGCAGTGACGAGGCCTTTATATTTTCCCGTCAGGGGCTTCTCCATCAATTGATGATTATAGGTAGTCTTGGCGTCTGTCCAGCGATATGCGGCAGTCAGCGAGAATCCCTGAAAGAAGGGATAAGTGGCCTCCACCTGAAATACCTGTGAGTACGAGCGTCCGTCGAGATTGTAAAAGGCCACCTCGTGCGGATTCGTATCCATATCGACAACGACCTGTTTCAGGAAGTCGGTGTAATAGTATTCCAGGTTCAGGTTCAGCGTCTTCCCGAAAAGCGGGATATATCCCGATATGCTTGCTCCATAATTCCAAGCCTCTTCCTGATCGAGATGATCGGCGATGCTCACCTTGCGGCTGCTTGCCATCAGATAATTATTCTCGGCAAGCACATGGTTGGTGCGATATCCCTTTCCGGCGGAAAGACGGAAATGAACAAAGTCATTGGGGTTGTACTTAATGTGCGCACGCGGAGTCACAAAGAATCCGTACTCACTGCTATGGTCGCCACGAAGTCCGGCCATCAACACGAACTTATTATCCAGGTTGAAGGTATACTGTGCGTAGGCCCCGCCCACCGATTCACGTGCAAAAGCTTTCGTCAACGGTGTTTCAGCGTTATTGGTCAGTCGGTAATGCTGGTCGTATCCGTCATAATTATAGCTGAAGCCTGCAGATAGATTGTGCTCTTTCGTAAATTCGGTTTCGAACATAAGTGAAGCATAGGCGTTGGATTGGTCGACGTTATAGATCTTCCGTCCATAAAGTGCATCCTGATTGTGCAACGTACCGGACAGAATCAGTGCAAGATTGGTATTCTTCTCCTTATTAAATATATAGGCATTCTTGGTAAAGGCCTCGTAGCGCCGGGTGTCGATGTCTATTTCATACCGATCGGCTGCCGGCACGCCGCTATGACTCACCTGACCGCCTTTTCTGCTTTCGTCCAATGCCTTGATGCCTGCCTGAAACACATAATGATCCCCCATATATGCCCAGCGATTCCAGAAGTTATACTGCTCTATCCGGGGAATATCGGCAAAGCCGTCATCATTGCCGTCGTGTGCCTTTGTTTCATTCTCGTAATGCGCCAGCAATGAAGTACTCCACCGCTTGGACAGTTTCACGGTGGCGTCTGCATTCGCTTCATAACGATTGGTAGTACTGGCAAAAAGGTTGGCCGAAACCCAATCGGCCTCAGGCAACTGTGGCTTCTTAAACTCAACATTGATCTGCCCCGTAAGGGCCTCGTAACCGTTTTTTACTGACGAGATTCCCTTTGAAACCTGTATGCTATGCATCCAGGGACCGGGCACATAACCCAACCCATAAGGAGAAGCAGCACCACGATAGTTCGGGATATTCTCGGTCAGCATCTGCACATAGGTTCCGGAAAGCCCGAGCAACTTGATCTGTTTCGCTCCCGTTGCAGCATCCGAATAGCTGACGTCTACCGACGGATTGGTAACAAAACTTTCACCGAGATTGCAACATGCCGCACGGCAGAGCTCGTCGCTGGTAATGATCTCTTCGTTCATCACACTGCTGCGCAACTTCAGCGTACTCAACTTACGGCTGACAATCTGCACTTCACTCAGTTCCATTCCTTCGCGCAGCACCACGTCCAGAACGGCTTTCTTATCGTTCACTTGTATGGTGTCGTTTTCGTAACCTATAAAACTTACGATCAGATGATTGGATTTGTCGGGTTTAGATATGGAAAAAGTACCGTCCTCACGAGTGGCTACCCCACCGGAAATGTTTTTCCAGAAAACGTTGGCGCCTATAATCGGTTCGCCTGCCTGATCTTTCACCGTACCGCTCACTTGCGCCTGTACGGTCAGACTGCCGAGAAGCAGTCCGGTCAATAACATGTATTTCATTAAATTTCTTCGTTTGTCTTTTTTATTCGGTTTATATTCAATAAGAAACAGATAGGATTCACCGCAGACTGCACAGGGTGACACAAGTTACCCGGCTACAACAATCTACGGAATCAATCCTTAAACGGTGAAAGCCAGTGCAATCTGCGATGCAATCCAAACAATAAAAATCGAAGAAACTAAATAAGCAAAGTAGAATAAAGAGCCAGATAATGCCGGGAACTTGTCTTGGGTGGCGGTATCACATAAGGAGGATCCAACACCTCATCGCGGAAAAGAGCGCATAGCAAGTCCGATACCTGGTCACAAAGCAACAAACTGACAGGAGCAGGAACAGAGGATTCGAATGCCTGCTTTACCAGATCAAGCTTATAGATGGTCGCCGTACATCCCTCGCCCCGGCATGATTTATGGAACTCAAAGTCAAACTTACCACAGAAGCCGCATTTGTCGGCACAGCAACAATTGGCCGTTTCACAACCACTGCAACAATATTGGGCAACAGAGACTCCCGCTCCTACATATACTATAAGGAGAGAAAGAATAACGGCAAGTATATAGCGGAATCTCTTCATAACGGTTGCAAAGATAAGCAGATTTAACCAGCCTGCCACATTCTTTTTTCTTTTTTTATGCTGTCGATTCACTAATATGAACTATATTTGTCGATAGTGAACGATTATATAAATGTTGAATTTAAAGAAGAACCCCTTATGAAAAAACAATATGTCAGCCTGCTTGCGATAATACTTGCTACAAGTGGCTTTTTATTTTCTTGTGGTGACAAGATGAACAAGAATACCGGTGCGCTGGAATTCGACAGCATACAGGTAAACGAAACAGCACATCTCTTCGGAGATACCGCAAAACCGGCATGTAATCTGACCATCAATTTCGCCTATCCGGTGAAGTCGACGGACAATAAGCTGAAAGACAGCCTGAACAGCTACTTTATAGCCGCCTGCTTCGGTGAAGGATATATCGGAGAGAAACCGGCGCAGGTGGTAAAGGAGTACACCGAACATTACGTAAAAGAATATCGCACAGACCTCGAACCG
>OOCN01002008.1_pt1 | contig 11561 bp, 8 predicted proteins | sample 1671361 | NCBI WGS metagenome assembly OOCN01 (sample SAMN06348149, study PRJEB24527) | human gut metagenome | biome: human gut; feature: ankylosing spondylitis patient; material: feces | host: Homo sapiens | place: China | collected 2015-10
ACGCGGAAGGTCGAAAAAAGAAGCGATCGCGATCGCTCATAAAACAAGCATGCCGTCAATTATCAGCAGCGGTTTAAGTTTCTTTGCGGCGACGTTCGGAGTGGCGTGCTACTCTAAAGTAGACATGATCGGTTCTATATGTACATTGTTGGCAAGGGGAGCAATCATCAGTATGATCGTAGTTATACTTGTACTTCCGGCGATGTTTATGATATTTGATAAAATTATCTGTAAGACATCGATTGGATTTCTCGGAGAAAAGGCGAAGAAAACGGCGCAATAAAAAGTAATGGAAACAAAAAGTAAAACTATGAATGTCGGGAAAGGATGTTGGCAGTTATGAATAAAAACAGAAGAATGAAACATGTAGTAGCGGCTTCACTGGCTTTCGGAGCGGCGGCGCTTACCGGATTCGGACAGATCGCTCCGGCAGCAGTATATGCGGCAGAGCAGACGGAAACTGTGAAAACAGAAAGTACAAAAAGCGGAGAACAGGCAGACGAAGGCCTGTTTAAAGAAGAAACGGTTTATGTCAATGCAGATGCAAACGGAGCGGTAAAACTTATAACAGTTTCGGATTGGCTGAAAAATGCGGGAACGACAGAAAGTTTAAAAGATGTCAGCGAACTTGACGGTATTAAAAATATTAAAGGAGAAGAAACCTTTTCGGAGTCGGGCGATAATCTGACGTGGGATACAAACGGCGCAGATATTTATTATCAGGGAACGACTGAAAAAGAACTTCCGGTTTCCGTGAAACTGACCTATTATCTGGATGGAAAGAAAATCAGTCCTTCAGAGCTGAAAGGAAAAAGCGGACATCTGAAGATCAAAATTGATTATACAAATAACACAAAGAAATCGGTGAATGTAAGCGGAAAATCCGAAGAACTAAGCAGTCCGTTTGTAATGATGACAGGAATGATACTTCCGAATGAGACGTTTAGCAATGTGGCGATCGACAACGGAAAAGTAGTGTCAGACGGGAATAGAAATATCGTACTTGGATTTGCTGTTCCGGGTATGAAAGAAAGTCTGGGAATGAATGATTTCTCGCAGTCGTCTTCGCAGGTATCGCTTCCTGAAAGTCTTGAGATAAGCGCGGACGTAACGGATTTTACGATGTCCTCTACTTATACGGTCGCATTGTCCGATATTTTGGAAGATTTGAATGTGAAAGAAATCGTTGATTACAGTTCTTTGCAAAGCGCTCTTGATGAGCTGGAAAATGCGGCGTTGGAACTGGTAAGCGGAACAGATACGTTGTCTTCCGGGGCGGCGCAGCTTTCTTCCGGCGCGGCAGAATTAGAAGACGGCATCAAGAAATATACAGATGGAACGGATACGTTGGCAAATGGAGTTGTATCTTATGTAAATGGGGAACAACAGTTAGCAGACGGCGCAAAAAGCCTTACGGAATTGAGCGCAGGCTTATCCCAGGTTCAGTCAGCAGTGAGTCAGCTTAGCGCAGCCACAGACGGAAGTTTGACAAGCGTGAATGAGAAAGATATTAAGGCAGGAGCGCAGAAATTGGCAGACGGAACGCAGCAGCTTGTACAGGTTCTCGGAACAGAGGCTGTTCAGGCTGTGATGCAGCAGGTGACAAGTATGATCGAGATGGGAAAGGCGCTCATTGAGGAAACGAAAGGGCTGGAAACAAGTCTGCAAAACGGAATCGTAACCCCGGTTCAGGATCTTGCGGCGCAGGCACAGGCAATTTCAGGAGAGCTTCAGAAAATTTCAGATTTGCAGACGAATCTTACAAATGCATGTACTGCCGTAAATACTGCGGTAAACGAAAATAATGCTGTTATTGATGCCGATAATGGACAGATTGCGGCGAATAACGAAAAGATTACGTCAGCTAAGACGAAAGCCATCTCAAGTTCACAGACGATTCAACAGGCGGTAGATTCCCTGACGGCGAAGAGAAATGAAATCGCACAAAATGATCCTCAGTCAGCGGCTCTTGCAGATCTTGATAATGCGATACAGGCGCTGAATGAAGCGAAAAACGCCGCGGCTGAAGTGACCGATATGCCGGAACTTTCTTCTATAGAAGGAAAACTAAATCCGGTGCAGGCGGATCTGTCAGGCGTGGATGTGCAGGCTGTTCAAAATGCAGTAGGAAAAATGAAAGTAGATCTGTTTACATTAAAACTTGCGGCTGCAGGAATGAATGCAAAACTTCCCGAAGTAGAAGAAAAATTAGACGCAATCCAGAAAGCGGGAGAAAACCTGCCTTTGGATCAACTGGGAGCGCTGACAGGTAAGATCGACGATCTAAATACGGGAATGCAGGGGCTTAACAGTGGAATCGGATCTTTGCATACGAATCTATCATCTTTAGATCAATCTCTTGCAGTATCAGTACCGAAAGCGGCTTCCGGAATCGCACAGCTAAACGGAGGATTTACACAATTAGGCAGCTTTAACAGTCAGCTTACGGCAGGAGCGGAGCAGTTAAAAGAAAACAGCAGCGTACTGAAAAACGGAGTGTCGGCTTTGAACAGCGGAGCGAAAACTTTGTCAGAAGGAGCTGTGACGCTGGCGGACGGAATGAAGACGTTTGATGCAGAAGGAACGAGTAAACTGAAAACAACGGTTGAAGGTGCGGTCGGAGAATTGATGAACCGGTTAGAAGCGCTGACATCTAAAGAGTGCAGCTATGATACGTTCAGCGGAAAAGACAGCGCGATGGACGGTAATGTAAAATTTGTAATCGAAACAGAAGCGATTGAATAAAAGCAGAAAAAATGCCTCCCCTGTCTGAGCCGCAGGAGAGGCATTTTTTATAAGGACAATTAAATAAACTTCTGTTCAGGAGCATCCACTTGGGAGTGGATGCTTCCATTTTTCCATCCAATAATTGACCTGCAGCATATAAGCAAGCATCTGAGGTCCTGCCATAAGCTGCCCATACCATGGTTTTCCGTAGTCGGAAGGCGTATCAAGGAAACGCAATACTTTCTTTTTATCAAGAAATGTTCGTATAGGAGCATTGGGGGAAGCGAGGACTTCTTTTAGTTGATCTGCGAGCAATGCTTCATAATGAGGATCATAAGTTTTTGGATAAGGACTTTTGCGTCTCCACAAGATCTCTTTTGGCAAGATGCCCTCTCCGGCATGGCGGAGCAGACCTTTTACAATTCCGTCCGGACATTTGATGTCCCACGGGATATTGAAAATGTATTCTACGATCCGATAATCGGCAAACGGTACGCGGGCTTCAAGTCCGCTGTACATACCGGCGCGGTCCATCCGATCAAGAAGAGTTGCCATAAACCAGCGGATATTCAGGTAGGCGATCTCACGCCGACGTTTTTCTTCGGGAGAATCATCAGGTAGAACCGGCGTTTCACGAATCGTCTGTTCATAGGCGTTAAGGGCATATTCTTCCATGTTCAGTTCGTGAATAAAATCGTCGTCTAACAATGCTTGCCGCGGCTGCATAGAAGGCGACCATGGAAACATATTCGTTTCAAATGAGCTTTTTTTATGAAACCAAGGGTAGCCTCCGAAAATTTCATCAGCACATTCGCCTGTAAGGACAACGCTGTTGAACTGTTTGACAAGTGAACAGAAATACAACATAGAGGACTCGACGTCGGCCATGCAGGGGAGATCCCGCGCGTCTACGGCTTTGTACAGATAATCCAGTTGATCCTGACTGCTGCATTCGAGGAAGTGATGGTTTGTTTCATATAATTCTGCCATCTGTTCGGCAAACGGACGATCCTGACTTGGCTGGAATGTATTGGATTTAAAATACGTTTTGTTTTCCGTGAAATCAAAAGAAAAAGTATTTAGTTTTTCCCCTGATTTTGCCAGATGTCCGGCGCAGACGGCAGTGACGAGGCTGCTGTCTATTCCGCCGGAAAGAAACGTGCAGATGGGAACGTCTGAAAGCATCTGCTTTTTGATGGAATCTGTGAGAAGCCATCTCGTTTTTTCGATTGTATCAGAAGGCGAATCAGCGTGGAGGCAGCTGCTAAGTTTCCAGTAAAACTGTCTTTTGAAAGAAGTGTGACTAATGGAAATGTGTTCGCCGGGGAGCACTTCAAGAATATTTTTAAATACACCTTTTCCGTATGTTTTTGCAGGACCTAAGGCGAATATTTCATTGAGGCTGTTCCGGTCAAGTTCGGGAACGATATCGGGATAGGCAAATAATCCCTTGATTTCGGAAGAAAAAATAGTAGTCTCGTCTTTTTTTGTATAAAAGAGAGGTTTGACACCGAGCCTGTCGCGGAACAGATGAAGCGTTTGACAAGATTCATCCCACAGCGCGATTGCAAAGATTCCGTTTAACTTTTTAATAAAAGATGGTCCGCAGCGCATAAATCCGGCAAGGATTACTTCTGTATCGCCGGACGTCAGAAACTGTTCACCTTCAGAAATCAATTCTGCTTTCAGTTCCGGGGCATTATATATTTCACCGTTATATGCAATGACACAACTGTGATCGCCTCTGACGCGTCTCATCGGCTGATGTCCGGTGACTAAGTCGATGATGTTCAGACGAACATGGGCAAGCCCGCATTGAGGGGAGAGAAACGTACCTTCATCATCCGGCCCACGGTGCTTTTGAACTTGATTCATCATTTCTAAAATGTGGTTTCTGTAGTTCTTTTCTTTTGTATAATCCGCAGATGGGTTAAAAAATCCGGCGATTCCGCACATAGAAAATTCTCCTTCTTCTATTTTTTGACAATATCGCGTATGACAGGCTGAAGCTGCCGGTTCTCAAGAGCGGCTTCCAAAGCCGGGATAAGCAGATCGGTATGGGCAGTCATTGAATTCGGCTTTTTTTCGGGATCATCCTGCCCGAACGGAACAAAGTAGATATTTTTTGTATTTAAAAGAAGTCCGATATTTTTCATATTCATACCGAGGGCGTCGTTTGTCGATAAAGATAAAAGAAGCGGTTTGTTGTTGCGTAAATGGGCTTTTGCCGCCATTAAAGCAGGTGTGTCGGTGATTCCGTTTGCCAGTTTGGCAAGCGTATTTCCGGTGCACGGAAGGATCACAAGTGCGTCGAAAAGGTTTTTCGGACCGATCGGCTCTGCTTCGGAAATAGTCATCATCGGTTTATTTCCCGTAATTTCTTCTGCACGCCTATAAAATGATTCGGCAGAACCGAAACGGGAGTCTGTGGATGCGGCTGCGGTTGAAAAGACTGTCTGGACAGAGCCACAGCAGTTTGAAAGTTTTTGCAGTTCCAGAAATGCTTTTTTGTAAGTGCAGAACGAGCCGGTAAAAGCGACTCCGATCTGCGTTTCTTTTAAGGACAAAGGGGATTCCTCCTTTCATTTTGCGCATGAATTATGAGAGATACAGTTTTGATTCGATAAATTGTTTTAAGTGACGGGCAGAAGATGCGGGAGCATATTTGCCGGGAAGTCCTAAGCAGTGCAGAGCAGATATGCCGAGACGCTGAGCCGCGTCATAATCGACCCCTCCGGGGGAAGAGGCAATATCAATAATAAGAGCAGAAAGATCTACGTTTTTTAAAGTCTCTTCATTTATAAATTGCGCCGGAACAGTATTAAAAATGAAGCGAAAATCTCCGGCGTGATCGGAAAGTGATTTTAAGGGGAAACTTTTGTCGGCAATAACTGACGCGCGGGCGGATTCTTCGGCGTTATCTGTAAAAACGGAAACGTTTGCGGATAATCCCTTTAAACGGTAAACAATAGAGTGACCGCATTTTCCGAATCCAAGTACTGCGCATCTGCTTTTGTGCAGATTGAAAGGACTGTGGAGGATCGCTTCGCAGATTGCGCCTTCTGCAGTCGAGATACTGTTGTAAACAGGAAGCGATATATCGTCTGCATAATCAAAAACAGCGACGTTATTTTCGGCGGCTTCTTTTTTAAAAGAAGGAGGGATGCCCCCGGCAAACAAAGACTGACCGGGCCGCAGAAGATGAAGCAGCGTCTGAATAGAGAAACGATAGATGCTATTTTCAACCGAAACATCCGCGCCGTTTTTAGTAAACGGAAAAGGGCAGATGACGGACCCGGAATGGATACAGGCTTCTTCGAGAGAAGGCGCTTCGCGTACTATGGAAACATGTTCGGAGACGGAGCTGCAGTTGTTCGGCTGAGAGGCCAAAGCGTAATGACAAAGAGAACGGCCCGATTCTGCTAACATTTCTGCAAGAAAAACCTGACGCGCATCACCGCCTAAAACAGAGAAATCATATGAAAATGAAGACATAAAAACACCGCTTAAGAAACATTTTTAATTACTATATGCGAGTGAGAAAAAGATGTGAGTATAAATAACCTTGCTTGTCGTATATTTTTTCGGAATATTCCCGGGATGTCGGCAGTGCTGTGTATATCAGCATCCTTTTTATAGCGGGGCAAAAAATGATAAAAGAGAGTGATATTAACTATATCACAAAACGAATAGAAAACAAATCACTTTTGTTATTGACATGAAATCAAATAAAGTAGAAGGGAAGGCAATAAGATGAGCAGAAAAAGGAATAAGGTAATGAAAAACAGCTCCGGTTGTCATGATATTAATAAAGTTATAAGATTTTTTCTTATTCCTTTTAAAAAATATGCGTTATCATGTTAATATTAGGAGAGAGTAGGAGAGGTGATTGATAATGTACAATATATTAGTATGTGACGATGACAAAGAAATAGTGGAAGCAATCGAAATTTATCTGACGCAGGAAGGATATCGTATACTGAAGGCGTATGACGGTACGGAAGCTCTTGAAATGCTTGAAAGAGAAGAGGTTCATCTGCTTCTTCTTGATGTGATGATGCCGAAACTTGACGGGATTCGGGCAACTTTGAAAATACGAGAGAAAAACAGTATTCCCATCATTATCCTTTCCGCAAAATCGGAAGATGCGGATAAGATACTCGGACTTAATGTAGGAGCGGACGATTATGTTACAAAGCCGTTTAGTCCTTTGGAACTTGTTGCGCGAGTGAAATCTCAGCTTCGCAGGTATACGCAGCTTGGCGGCACGGCTCAGAATGAAAATGATAAAATATATTCTGTCGGCGGCCTTAGGATTAATGACGATCTGAAAGAAGTGACAGTAGATGGGGAGTTAGTAAGATTGACTCCGATCGAATATAATATCCTCCTTCTTCTTATGAAGAATCAGGGGCGCGTTTTTTCGATCAATCAGATATATGAAATGATCTGGAATGAGGAAGCTATCGGGGCTGACAATACGGTTGCCGTTCATATACGGCATATAAGGGAGAAGATTGAGATTAATCCAAAAGAGCCGCGGTATTTGAAAGTTGTCTGGGGAGTCGGATATAAGATTGAGAAGGTGCAGTAGATAAGAAAAACAGGTAAAGAGAGGAATGTGAATGAAAGGATGGTACAGAAGGACTGCGATGAAAGCGGTCGTCCTGATCGTAGGCGTGTTAACCGGAGCGATGTTTTTCACATCTCTTATAGTAACAACGCGGCTGACCGGAACGCTGAATCCGGCAGAGACGGTAAAGTTAATAGGAGAGCCATATGAAGAATCTTCGGATTTTAGCAATACAGTAGAAAGCTATATGCTTCAGGTGCTTGAACAGTTTCAGTTAAAAACGCTGTTTGAGTCAGACGGAGCATACAATCCGGATAAAGTGATCGACGTAATGTCTTATTTTGGAGCGTCGGGAGCAGACGCTGAAAATCATTCCGGACTGGTATACAGACTGTCGGATCTGATAGAGTGGAGCAAGGCATACAGTGTAGAATCAGGCGGTGTATATGATAAAAACGCAGTAATCGTCTGCAAACAGCCAAGTGGAAAATACTATTATTACTATACGGAAGAGTTTCTGAATCAGCTTGAAACAGGAGAACTTCAACTCGTATTAGAAGATGATAGAATGGATGTTGAGTCATTTTTAAATGACTTAAGCAACGGAACGCTTACCTCATCCGGAGTGAGTGATAAAATAAGCATATATGATGCAGAAGGCAGTAAATTGTATACAGACTGTTGGAATTACGGGGATTCAGTCCGTGAGAATTATGCGCCCTTAGGAGCGGCTAATCTTCTCCAAGTTGTAAATGAACGCCCGGAGTTAAACGGAAAGCTTATGGTTATTTATGATCATCTGGCATCTGTTCTTACGAGTATAAATGATAAATACAGCCGATATAAGAGCGGGTGGGAACACCTGGAAGAGGGAAACACAAACTTTACTTATTTATATATAGATCAGGATACAAAAAAAGTTACGACAAATAAAAGCGAATATGCAAATCTTATGGCAAAAGGCGAGTCGGGAATAAAAACGAACATTGAAGAATGCATAGCGGACATGAAATCAGGAAAAAATGTGAAATACATTTTTGTTTATCCGAAATTAAAAGATTTTGAAACAAATATGGATATATTACCGACAAATGAATGGGATATGGTGCGCTCTTATGATACCGACAAGACGTATGACAGTATTTTTGCGGTGGCAGTTGATACTTCTTATCCGGTCAAAGATATGTTCTATGAAAGAGACCGGATTTATGAAAAAAATATCCCGCTGCTAAGAGGCGGGTTCGTGATCTTGTGTCTTAGCGGAATTTTGTTCCTTATCAGTTTTGTCATGTCAGGGTTGATGGCAGGAAGAAAAGATGGAGATAACGAAGTTCATTTAACAGGCTTTGACAGATGGAAAACAGAGATCGCGGCAGTTGCCGTGATCGGAGTATGGGCAGTAGGAACGGCAGTTATCGTAGGCATGGGAATGATCGACAGCGATAATGTCTACAATATGGTAGAAACTCTTGACTATTATGGAGCGCGCTATATGAGCGACATGCCGGAAGTTTATTCTATGCTGTTTGTTCAGAAAGTAAGTTTTTTAGAGATAGCGGGTGCATTTTTATATGGAGCGTTTACGTTTATCTGCTTTTTCGCGGGTTATATGAGTCTTATCCGCAGAATGAAAGCGAAGAGTTTGTGGAATGGAAGTCTGCTTTGTATGATTCTTTCTTTTTGCAAAAGAATAGTCGATTCGAGTAATGACGTTTGGCGGACCGTTCTTTGGATCAGTGCATTTTTAGTCATCCACTGGATTACGTTTTTTGTCAGAAATGTACCGATGGCGCTGGCAGCTCTGGCAGCAGACGGAGTGACGTTTTGGATTGTCGTGGGAAGTATGCTTGCAAAAGTCAGGATCAAGAAAGGGATCGAACAGATCGCATCAGGCAATCTTGAGTATCGGATCGAACTAAAAGGACTGCGGGGAACGGAACGTAATATCGCCGAGAATGTCAATGATATCGGAAGCGGTCTGAACCGCGCAATCGATGAGGCGATGCGAAACGAACGTTTGAAAACGGATTTGATCACAAATGTATCGCATGACATCAAGACTCCGCTTACATCAATTATAAATTATGTGGATATTTTGAAGCGGTCTGATATTGCCGATGAAAAGATACTAGGGTATCTTGATATTCTTGAAGTAAAAGCGCAGAGACTTAAGACGCTGACAGAAGACGTTGTGGAAGCGTCGAAAGTAAGCAGCGGAAATATTACGTTAGAATATATGGATATTGATTTCCGTGAGATGGTACAGCAGACGGAAGGGGAAATGGCAGAAAAATTTGCCGCGCGAAACCTGTCGGTTGTATTGAACCTTCCGGAAGAAGCGGCGGTGATACATGTAGACGGACGCCGTATGTGGAGGGTGCTTGAAAATATCTTCGGCAATGCGGCAAAATATGCAATGCCGGGGACGAGAGTTTATGCAGATCTTTCGGTATCGGAGTCGGAAGTTAAGTTTTCTTTGAAAAATGTATCCGAGCAGCAGTTGAATATTTCGGCAGATGAGTTGACAGAGCGATTTATCAGAGGAGATATTTCCCGGAGTACGGAAGGAAGCGGACTCGGTCTTTCAATCGCCAAAAGTCTGACTGAAATGCAAGGAGGAGTTTTCGAGTTGTATCTTGACGGAGATCTGTTCAAAGTAGACATCAGATTTCCAAGGATAAAGCCGATGTAAAATATATATTGATTGGATTCGCCCCTTCCCTTTTTAAGGTAGGTTTTTCACCTTAGGGAAGGGGATTGTGTATCCTTTTTCTTACGAAGAAATAGCAGATTACCTGCAGTATGATCGTGATAAGCCATGATGCGGGATAAGAGATAAACAAAACATCCAATGATCTGTGGCGAGGGAAGATCATGAAGATCCAGACAATCCTCGTTCCGACTGTTCCGATGATAGAAAGAAGCATCGGAATTGCAGAATATCCCATTCCGCGCAGCGCGCCGGGAAAGAGGTCCATCAGTCCGCACATAAAATAAGTTACGGTAGTATACAAAAGTATTTCCATTCCGCATTGAATGACTTTCGGATCTGAAGTATAGATTTTTAACAGTTCCGGTCCGAAGAGATATGAACCTCCGCCTAAGATTAATGAAACGACAACGGACAGCAGAATACAGTTCCGAAGAACTTTGTCCATTCGTTTCCATTTTCCCGCGCCGTAGTTCTGGCTTGTAAAACTCATACATGCCTGTGTGATCGAGTTGGCTGCGGCGTACAGAAATCCGAAGATATTATTTGCAGCTGTATAGCCTGCCATTGCGATAGAACCAAAAGAGTTTACCGAAGATTGAAGAAGTACGTTTGAGAAGTTGATAACCGTACTTTGTATGCCTGCGGGAATACCTACCTGAAAAATTTGCTTTAAATAGATCCACTTGATTGTCATTGCGGAAAATCGAAGTTGATAGCTTCCGTCCGAGCGATATAGACAGCGAAGGACAAGGAGACAGGAGATCATCTGTGCGATCACTGTGGCGATTGCAACTCCCGCGACTCCGAGGTGTAATACGATCACGAGGAAGAGGTTTAAAGCTGCGTTTACGATTCCCGCGATGATAAGGAAAAATAAAGGCCGTTTTGTATCTCCGACGGCACGCAGGATTCCGGCGCCCATGTTGTAGACCAGGTTGACTATGATTCCCAGGAAATAGATCCGGATATACACAACAGCATGGCCCATGACATCCTCCGGCGTCTTCATGGCCTCCAGGGCCCAGGGCGATCCCACCAGTCCTACAATCATAAAGATAATGCCCCCAATAACGGAAAAAGCAATGGATGTATGTACGGCCCAGTGGACCTTATCCGCCTTCCTGGCACCGTAAAACTGAGATATGACCACCGTGGCACCGCTGGACAATCCCACAAAGAAACCCACCAGCAGGTTAATCAAGGTGCTGGTGCTTCCTCCTACTGCAGCCAGGGCCTGCTTTCCCACAAAGCGGCCCACCACCATGGCATCCGCCGTATTATAAAGCTGCTGGAAAAATGTCCCGAACAATATGGGAAAGAAAAACAGCAGCAGCTGTCCGAAAATGCTTCCTTCCGTAATACGGTTTCCCTTTACAACCTTTCCCTCCATACCTGCACCTCATGTCTGTACATTTTCGTAAAAAATCATAAAGAATAAAACAGCACCCACCAGTTAGGTCAGCTGATGGGTACTACCTTCAATTCCTATCTTATATCATGGACCGGCTTTTGTCCACTGGATTTTATTCTGCGGCCTTTTATTCCGCA
>OOCN01002011.1_pt1 | contig 11540 bp, 9 predicted proteins | sample 1671361 | NCBI WGS metagenome assembly OOCN01 (sample SAMN06348149, study PRJEB24527) | human gut metagenome | biome: human gut; feature: ankylosing spondylitis patient; material: feces | host: Homo sapiens | place: China | collected 2015-10
AGCGCGGGTTCTTTTGTTACAGCTTGTTTTGGAGAGCACAAAAAAATTTGTAACAGGCCAAAATGTAACAAACCAACCCGGAAGCAAAAACCGGGAAGCTTTTTTCTTTAGAGAAAGAATTCTATTACAAGGGGACAGACATGACGGCTGAACGCAAACCGAAAATTCTGGTGGTCGATGATGACCCGAGGCTGCGGGATCTACTGCGGCGCTATCTCGGTGAGAACGGGTTCAATGTCTTCGTGGCTGAAAACGGCCAGGCGATGAACCGGCTCTGGATGCGTGAGCGCTTTGACGCGCTGATTCTCGACCTGATGATGCCGGGTGAGGATGGTCTCGCGATCCTGAAGCGGATCCGCGCGTCCAAGGACACGACGCCTGTCATCATGCTCACGGCGCGAGGTGAAGATGTCGACCGTATCGTGGGGCTGGAGCTCGGGGCCGATGACTACATCCCGAAGCCCTTCAATCCGCGCGAACTCCTCGCCCGGGTGCACGCCGTGCTGCGCCGCCGTCCGACGCCTGAGACGCCGGGGGCGCCTTCAAGCGAAAACGAAATCGTGAAGTTCGGGAACTTTGAACTCGACCTCGGCACCCGGGTGCTCCGGAAGAACGGCGAACCGATTCCGCTCACGACGGGCGAATTCGCGGTGCTGAAGGCCTTTGCCCGCCACCCGCGTCAGCCGCTCTCGCGTGACAAGCTGATGGAAATGGCCCGCGGCCGCGAGTACGAGGCCTTTGACCGGAGTCTTGACGTCCAGGTCTCGCGTCTCCGCAAGCTGATTGAACCCGAACCGAGCAAGCCCCGCTACCTGCAGACGGTCTGGGGTCTCGGCTACGTCTTCATCCCGGACGGACATACGGTGTAAGGATCAGGTGCGTCACCGGATTCTCACCTGAAGCGCGGCAGAGGTTTCTCAGAAAGAAGCCAGCCGCGCTTTTCCCTTTTTTCCTCTTATCCCCAGGCTGCAATCATGGCTAAAAAAGAGGCGCCGGCCCCCGAAGGCGAACGTAATTCAAGCAACAGCATCTTCTGGCGCACGTTCCTGATGCTGATGGTCCTCATCGTGGTGTCGGTGCTGGGCGGCCTTCAGACGTACTGGACATTTAATGAAGAGTCGATCGCGCGGAGCATTTCCCAGCAGATCGTCTCGATGACGAATCTCACGCGCTACGCGCTGATTTCCGCGGACCCGGTCTACCGGCCGGACCTCCTCAATATTCTCGCGAGCGAAGAAGGACTGCGCATCGTGCCGAAGGAGGACAGCGATCACACGACGCCGCTTACCGACACGGCAACCGTGAGTCTCATCGAGCAGATGGTGCATGAGGGGCTTGGGCCGCACACGGTGCTCGCCTCCGAAGTGAACGGAGAAAAAGGCCTCTGGGTGTCGCTCTCGATTGACGGCGATCAGTACTGGCTGATGACGCGGAAAAAGCTCTTTGACCGCCCGAGCGGCACGTCCTGGCTCTGGTGGGGCATCATCGCCTTTATGCTCTCGACGCTCGGCGCCACGCTCCTCACGCGTCACACGGTGGAGCCGCTCGCGAATCTCTCGCGCGCCGCGAAGGCGCTGGGCCGCGGGCAGACGCCTGAAGAGCTCCCGGACACCGGCCCGACCGAAATCCGTGAGGTGAACAAATCCTTCAACATCATGGTGAAGGACCTCTCCCGCATGGAGGAGGACCGGGAACTGCTGCTCGCCGGCGTGAGCCACGACCTTCGCACCCCGATCACGCGGCTCCGGCTGGAGGTCGAACTCGCGGATCTCCCCGAAGACTCCCGGAACGCCATGGTCCAGGATATGGAGCAGATGGAAAACATCGTGAACCAGTTTCTCGGCTACGCGCGGCGCTCGAATACGCCGCTCGAACTCGTGAATCTCGGTGAAGTGGTGGCTTCCGCGATCGGCGCGAGCCGCATGCAGGAAGACCCCTCGGTGTCGCTTGACAGCGTGATCCGGAAGGATGTCTACATCATGGCGCACCCGGCTGAAATCGCGCGTGTCGTGCAGAATCTCCTCGTCAACGCGAGCAAGTACGGGCGCGACCCTGATGGGAAACTTGAGATCTTCGTGAATACCGGGATGCAGGGCGGACGGGCAATTCTCTCCGTCGCGGACCGCGGCGAAGGGATTCCGGAAGCGGAGATGGAACGCGTGCTCCGGCCGTTTGAGCGGGGCGAACGGGCCCGAACCGGGTCTACCGGCTCAGGCCTCGGTCTCGCGATTGTGGACCGCATCGCGCGTCGCAGCGATGGTCAGGTGAAGCTTCACACAAATAACCCGAAGGGTCTTGTCGTGGAAATCCGCTTCCCCCTCGCCTCGCCTCCGAAAGCGCCGAAGGGACGGGATGAAGCGGACCTGTCAGCAAAAGGCGATCAGAAGATTTCCGCCTGAAGGCTCGGCTCAAGAAGGACAGCGGCGGTCGCTTCGATCGCCTGTCCTTCGCCCACTTCGCCCATGCCTTCCTTCGTCTTCGCCTTGACGTTCACGTCCTGCTCGGCGACACCGAGAATCCGCGCGAGCTGAGTGCGGATCTTTTTCTTCCACTCGCCGAGCTTCGGTTCTTCAGCGTAAATCGTCGTATCCACGTTCACGATTTCCCAGCCCGCGTCGCGGACTTCGCCCACCACGATCTGAAGGAGACGGCGGCTGTCCGCGTCCTTCCAGCGTTCGTCTGACGGCGGGAAACGCTCTCCGATATCGCCGCGGCCCGCGGCGCCAAGGATCGCATCCGTAATGGCGTGCAGCAGCACATCGGCGTCCGAGTGCCCGAGAAGTCCCTTTTCGTAAGGGATCAGAATGCCGCCGAGATAAAGCTTCCGGCCGGGCACCAGGCGGTGAATGTCGTAGCCTTCCCCAATATGAAATGCCATCTGTATCTTTCTCCAGTCTCCCCTATTGGGGCGTTACGGGTGTTTGCGGAGCCGGCTTTCGGCGATCGCTTCCGCGATCAGCGCGTCATCCGGCGTCGTGATTTTAAAGTTTAGCGTGCTGCCCGGAACAACGGAAACCGGGTGTCCGGTGCGCTCCATCGCGGAGGATTCGTCCGTCACCCCTTCGGTCCCGCGTCTGAGCGCGGAAAGGAGCTCCGAGAGCCTGAACGCCTGAGGTGTTGCCGCGCGCCAGAGCGATTTGCGGTCACGGGTCGCGAGAATCCGGCGGTCGGGTGACGCTTCCTTCACGGTGTCCGCCATCGGCATCGCGAGGATCGCGCCGTGCCCTGCTGACAGCACCTCATCCCGGAGTTTCCGGATATCCGCGGGATCCACAAAGGGACGCGCCGCGTCATGCACCATGACCCAGTCCGAGCCGGACGCCGGGAAAACGGCGCCGCCTGAGAGTGTTTCGAGGCCGTTCACTACGGTGTCCGCGCGGGTTTCGCCGCCGCGTCGGACAACGCTCACGCCCTCAGGGAACGTTTCCTCATCGATCCACGCGTCCGTCTCTGACACCACAACGAGGATCCCGGAAAAGATGCCTGAATCGTGAAGCGCCCGGACCGTGAGAGAAAGGACCGTTTCACCCGCGAGCCTCAGATACTGCTTCGGAACGGCGAGCCCCATGCGGCGCCCGACGCCGGAGGCCGGCACCAGAGCATAAAAACGGCTTTCTTCCTCTTTCACTCCACTCTTCCTTTCAGTCACGCTGGCGTTTGGCCCGGGCGACGCGCTTCCCCTCGAAACACAGGGATCGAACCGCAGCCCGAGTCTTTCTATAATCTTCAGGAATTGTAGCGATCCGGCACCGTTCGCCCAGACCGTAATTTCCCGTCCTTCAGAATTTTTCTTCATGACGAAAACACGTTTCCCTGGCCTCTTTGGCGACAGTCTCTTTGATAAACACCCGACGCTCAGCCGCACGATGACGCTCCCCGCGGGGGCGCCTGACAGTGTCGCGATCGCGGAGGCCGCGCGGAAATGCGCGGAACAGGGCTCAATCCTCGTCTCCCTTACGACCTCCTCTCCCCGCATGAGGATCTGATATCGGAGCGGCTGGAAACGCTTTACCGGCTTTCATCCCGCGTCCCCGGCAGACGGTCTGACTCCGGGACCGCGATTGACCTGCTGCTTCTTTCCGCCTCAACCGCCGCGCTCCGGATCGCGCCGACCTCCTTCATTTCCGCGACCACGTTCTTCTTCCGCCGGGGCGACATCCTTTCCACCACGGATCTGAAGCACCGGCTGATTCTCGCCGGCTACTCAAACGTTTCCCAGGTGATGGGCCCGGGCGAATTCTGTGTCCGCGGCGAAATCGTCGATATCTACCCGATGGGCGCTCCGAACCCCTACCGGATCGGACTCTTCGATGACGAGATCGAAACGATCCGGGTGTTTGACGAAAACACGCAGCATACGACGGGGGACGCGGAAAGCATCCGTATCCTCCCCGGGCGCGAGTTCCCGATCGATGAGGCGGGCGCCCTCACGTTCCGCAAAAACTGGCAGACCGCCTTCCCGAAGGCCGTCACCCGGTCGTCTGTCTATAAGGACATCGCGAACCACGTCCCGAGCCCGGGGAGCGAATACTATCTGCCGCTTTTCTTTGATGAGACGGCAACGATTTTTGATTACGTGGGAGAGGACGCCCGGTTTTTCCTCACGGGAGACGTGAACGCGGAGCTTGAGCGGTTCTATCACGAGACCGAGGGGCGGTACGAATTCCTCTCGCACGACGCCGAGCATCCGGCGCTGCCTCCTGAGCAGCTCTTCCTGTCGCCTGAAGCGTTCTTCAAGGCACTCAGCCCCTTTGCCCGCTGGAAACTCGTGACATCGGGAGACGGCACCCCCGTGTTCCCCGATCTCTCGGTTGACCGGAGAGCGAAGGATCCGCTTGAGCATCTGAAGGCGTACCGCGCGAGGACGCAGACCGAGAAGCGGAGGCTCCTCATTTCGGCGTCATCCGCCGGCCGCGAAGAGACGATTCTCGAACTCTTCCGCGAGTATGGGCTCGCCCCGGACCGGACCTCGGGGTTCAGCGCGTTTATTGACTCCGACTCCCCGTTCTCGATCACCCACGGGCCGCTTTATGACGGCTTCGTGATGGATCAGCCGAAGATCGCGGTGGTGACAGAGACCGAGCTCTATAAGGCGAACCCGCGCCGCAACGTCAGGCGGCGCGAACGGAAGACAAACGTCGACTCCATGATCCGGGATCTCTCGGAACTCCGGATCGGGGACCCCGTGGTCCACGTGGAGCATGGCATCGGGCGCTATCAGGGGCTGATTACGCTGGATACCCAGGACGGACCCGCCGAGTTCCTTCAGATTGATTACGCGGACAGCGCGAAACTCTATGTTCCGGTGTCGCAGCTCCATCTGATTTCCCGCTACTCCGGGTCTGACCGTGACCACGCGCCGCTTCACCACCTCGGGAAGGGCGAGTGGGAAAAGGCGAAACGGAAAGCCTCCCAGCAGGTGCGGGACACCGCGGCGGAGCTTCTTCACCTCTACGCGCTCCGGGAAAACCGCCCCGGAATGGTCTTCAAGGTGTCACCGACCGACTACGAAGCGTTCGCGGAAGGCTTCCCCTTTGAAGAAACCCCCGATCAGCAGGCGGCGATTGACGCGGTGCTCGACGACATGCAGAAAGGGAAACCGATGGATCGCCTCGTCTGCGGCGACGTCGGGTTCGGGAAAACCGAAGTCGCGCTCCGGGCCGCCTTCATCGCGGTGATGGGGGGACGCCAGGTCGCGGTGCTCTGCCCCACGACGCTGCTCGCGGAGCAGCATGCGCAGACGTTCCGTGACCGGTTCGCAGCGTGGCCTGTCCGTATCGCGGAGCTCTCCCGCTTCCGAAGCGGGAAGGAAACCGCGGCGGCTCTCGCCGGACTCGAAGCGGGTTCGGTCGATATCGTGATCGGCACGCATAAGCTCCTCTCAGACACCGTGAAATTCAAGAACCTCGGGCTCGTCATCATTGATGAGGAGCACCGGTTCGGCGTGCGGCAGAAAGAGAAACTGAAGTCGCTTCGTGCCGAGGTCGACGTTCTCACGCTCACCGCGACCCCGATTCCCCGCACGATGTCGATGTCGCTTGAAGGCGTGCGGGACTTCTCCGTGATCGCGACGGCGCCCGAGCGGCGGCTGGCCGTGAAGACCTTTGTGCGGCCGGAAAGCAACGCGCTGATCCGGGAAGCCATTCTCCGAGAGCTGAAGCGCGGGGGCCAGGTCTACTTCCTCCATAACGATGTCGACACGATCCAGACGCGCTACGAGCGGCTGCTTGAGCTTGTCCCCGAGGCCCGCATCGCGGTCGCCCACGGTCAGATGCCGGAACACGCGCTGGAGCGCGTGATGCGCGAGTTCTATCAGCAGCACTACAACGTCCTTCTCTGTACGACGATTATTGAGACCGGGATCGATATTCCGACCGCGAACACGATCATCATTCACCGGGCGGATAAGTTCGGTCTCGCGCAGCTTCATCAGCTGCGGGGCCGCGTTGGCCGCAGCCACCACCAGGCCTACGCCTACCTCCTCACGCCGCCCGAGGCCTCCATCACGAAGAACGCCGAGAAGCGGCTTGAAGCGCTCCAGAATCTCGAGGATCTCGGAAGCGGCTTCTACCTCGCGATGCATGACCTGGAGATCCGCGGCGCGGGTGAAGTGCTCGGCGAACGGCAGTCGGGCGAGATCGCGAACGTGGGCTTCGACCTCTATAACCAAATGCTGAAGGAAGCGGTCCGGGCGCTGAAGCGCGGTGAAACCCCGGATGTCGAGCATCCGTTCGCATCCGTCGCGGAAATCAATCTCCACGCGCCGGCGCTCCTTCCGTCCGACTACGTGCCGGACGTGAACCAGAGGCTCGGGTTCTATAAGGAACTCGCCGCGGCCGAAACCCCGGACGCGATCGACGCCGTGGTCGAGAACCTCGCTGACCGCTATGGCGAGATTCCGCCTCAGGCAAAGACCCTGATCGATGAGCACCGGATCCGGCTCCTCTGCGAGAAGCTCGGAATCCGCAAAGTGGACGCGTCTGAAAAGGTGATCTATCTCACAGTCGCCGATAAGCCGAAATTTGAGCCGCTTAAATTCATCGACCTCATGCAGAGCCGGCGCGATATGCGGATGACGGGCCCGAACCGGGTCCAGATCGCGCAGTCAACAGGGAATGTTGAGTCACGGATTGCGGCGGTCAAGGGAATTCTGGGTAAACTTGAGTAAATTTACCTAATCCCAAAAACCTTAAGGCACCCCCGTGCGAAGGAGTCTAGCGTGACGATGACGCCGCTTTCTTACGATCTCGTGATTCAGGGAAAGGATCTTTCCCGCAGCAATCTTCCGGCTGATGCGGCGGGTCTCGCCGGCTTCATCGCTGAAATCGCACCGGGGGCCGTGAGGCTGGAGTCCGTGAACCCGCTCACCGCTGAACCCGTGATCGGAAGGCTGCAGGAAGCGGGGCTCGACGCCGCGATGGTGCGGCACGGCCTGAAACTCACGGAATTCCGCCTCCTCGCGAGTGACCTCGACAGCACGCTGGTCGCGATTGAAACGCTCGACACGGTGGCGAAAAACGCGGGTTACGGTGACACAGTCGCACAGGTGACCGAAGCCGCCATGCGGGGCGCTATCAAGGATTACGCCGAGAGCCTCAGACTCCGGATCGCAGCGGTGAAGGGGTGCCCCGTGAAGGCGTTCACAGATTTCGCGGAAACGATGCCCTACAGCCTCGGCGCGGAACGCTGGGTAAAGAGCTGCCGCGCGGCGGGGCTCGAGTGCCACATCGTGACGGGTGGTTTTGATGAAGTCGCGGCCGCGGCCGCAGTGAAGCTCGGCGCGAACGGCTTCCACTGCAATAAGCTCGGGATCCGGGACGGAGTGCTGGACGGCACCGTGACGGGCCCTGTAGAAAACGGCGGGAAGATTGTGGATTCGGACGGCAAGCGTCACATTGTGGAGCAGCTCGCGGCGGAGCGCGGCATCCCGGCCTGTGACGTGATCACGATGGGCGACGGCTGGAACGACGTGAAGATGCTGGAATACGCGGGACTCGGCATCGCGTACCACGCGAAGCCCCGGGTCCGCGCCCTCATTCCGCATCAGATCAACAGCCTCGGACTTGACTCGGCACTTAACTGGTTTGCGGACGGTCCGTATTGGGCCGAGCGCGCCGGGGTCTAAAATCCTATCCAAACGCAGCCCGAACGCGTCCCTGACAGAAGAAGAGGCAGAACACCTATGAAGCGCTTCACGATTTCGCTTGATGACGATCTTGCGGTCCAGCTCGACCGCCTGATGAAGGAACGGAATTACAGCAACCGCTCTGAAGTCTTCCGGGATATTCTCCGCGACATCATCGCGAAAGAGGATCTGACGCGGGGGGATGCCGAGGCGCTCGCCGTGGTGAGCTACAGCTTCAACCACCATAAGCGGCAGCTCACCGAGCGGATGAATGAAATCCAGCACGCGAATATCGGACTTGTTGTCACCGCGATGCATGTCCACGTGTCGCACGAGGTGTGCTCCGAAACCATCATTCTCCGGGGACCGGTGTCCGAGATTCAGAGTCTCGCGCTCTCGATTGTCTCAGCGCCCGGTGTCCACTACGGCAAGATTAATCTGATTCCGGTAGTGCCGGATGAAGGGGATCATGACCATCCGCATGAACATGAGCATGACCACGGGCACAGCCATGATCACACGGACGAACACGCCCACGCGCTCCCGCACACACATCCCCATACGCACGAAGACTGAGCGTCATCCCGATCCGGCGGCACTGCGCTCCCCCCGTGCCGCCCGGCCACAATCATTTACCGATCTTCCGGCTCTGCATCACACTTCCGCCGTTCCGCCGATGCAAAGAGTGATGTTTCATCCCTACAATAGGGAAAGACAGCCGTCAGTGGTTTCTGAAGCGCTGGGTTCAGAGGTTTCCTTCTGACAGACTGTCCATCCTTTCCCGCGGAACCGGAATTCCGATCCGCGATCTGTCGCTTATGGCTGAAGAAAAAAAAGAAGATCAGGGCAGCAACACGCTTGTCATCGTCCTCTCCGTGCTCCTCGCGATCCTCGTGATCGGATTCGCGGGCTGGGGGGCGTGGCTCTGGACGCACCCGAGGCTCCCGCCGCTTGAAGGCAAAATCACCGCGGCGTCGATCGACGTCGGAAGCAAAATTCCCGGCCGCATCCGTCAGATCCTCGTGAAGGAAGGTGACCGTGTGGGGCTTGGAGACCGGATCGCTATCGTAACGATCCCGGACGCCGAAGTCCGGGCCCGCGCCGAAACGGCCTCTCCGATGCGGCATGAAAGGGGAAGCCTCAAAGACGAAACGATCCTCGGCACAAGCGATATGTCAGACGCCCGCACGGCGTACGAAGCCGCAATCGCCGCGGAACGCGCTGAGGAAAAGAATTTTGCCCGGGTGTCCGGTCTTTACCGCCAGGGGCTCGTCCCCGAGCAGCGGCTGGAAGAGGAACGCGCGGCTCTCGACTCCGCGCGCGAAGCGGAGCGCGCCGCGAAAGAAGCATTCATCCTCGGGAATCAGGGAGCAACCCCTGCCGCAGCGTCACCCGCAGCGGGCAATAAGGGAAAGAGCACGGCTTCAAAAAACGACGCCGTGATCCGGAGCCCGATGAATGGGGAAATCTCCCACATTTTCCTTGGAACAGGCGACGCCGCGCCGAGCGGCTTCCCGATCGCTACGATCGCGGATCTCTCCTCCCCCTGGGCCGCGTTTTCGGCTCCCGCGAGCGAAGCGGCCGGCCTTAAAGAGGGGGACGTGATTCATATCCGGATTCCGGCGATCGGAGGCCCCGCGCACGAATTCCGGATTGAGACGATCCGCGAGCGGCGAAACGCGAAGGGCGGTGACGCGGAACCGATTGAGAAAATCCGGGCGCGGCCCCTGAAACCGATCCCGGGGCTTCAGCCCGGGATGTCCGCACTTTTCGAGCGCCGCTCCTCATAAAACAAAACCGCTTCAGTGAGTCAATCTGAAGCGGTTTTTCTATCCGGCGGTGAGAAAATCCGGCCGGTTATTCTTCCACCTGGAGCGCCACAAGGTCATGCTCCTCGGTACGGACAATCTTCGCCCGCACGAATTCGCCAGGCTTCACCGGGCGGGTCACCGTGACGTAAACAACACCATCCACCTCGGGAGCTTCGTGAGCCGTGCGGCCGACCGCGACGCCGTCCTCATCCTCAGGTTCGTCAATCAGAACCGTCTCAACGTTCCCGATGCGGCGCTTCAGCTTCGCCGCGGACACCTCGGCCTGCACTTCCATGAAGCGGCGGCGACGGTCTTCCTTCACGTCATCCGGCACAGCGTCCGGGAAGTCGTTTGCCTTCGCGCCGTCAACCGGCGAATACGTGAAGCAGCCGACACGGTCAAGCTCCGCCTCGCGGATAAAGTCGAGGAGGTGCTGGAACTCCTCCTCGGTCTCCCCCGGGAAACCGACCACGAAGGACGAACGGATCGTGAGATCCGGGCAGATCTCGCGCCACTTGCGGATCCGCTCAAGCGTCTTCTCGGCGTGCGCCGGGCGCGCCATGCGGCGGAGCACGTCAGGATCCGCGTGCTGGAGCGGAATATCGAGGTACGGGAGGATCTTCCCCTCAGCCATCAGCGGAATAATGCGGTCCACCATCGGGTACGGGTACACGTAGTGGAGGCGGATCCAGAGACCGAGACGGCCAAGCTCAACGCAGAGGTCCTCAAGACGCGTATGCACGGGGCGGCCGCCCGCGAACGCGAGCTTATAGCCGAGGTCGGAACCGTAGGCCGACGTGTCCTCCGCGATCACCATGATTTCCTTCACGCCGTCTTCCTTCAGGCTCCAGGCTTCGCGCATGATGGAGTCCATCGAGCGGGAGTGAAGCTTGCCGCGGAGCTGCGGAATGATGCAGAACGTGCAGTGATTGTTGCAGCCCTCTGAAATCTTGAGGTAGGCGTAGTGCTGCGGGGTCAGACGGACACCGCCGCCCGGAACGAGATCGAGGTACGGGGCGTGAGGAGCCGGGAGGTGCTGATGCACGAGCTTCACCACGTCCTTCTCTTCCTCCGGTCCCAGAACGCCGAGCACTGCCGGGTTCCGCTTCATCACGAAATTCGTGCCGTCCGCGTCCTTTTTCCCGCCGAGGCACCCCATCACGATCACGCGGCCGTTTTCACGGGTCGCTTCGGCGATCGCGCCGAGACTCTCCTCAATCGCCTCGTTGATGAACCCGCAGGTATTCACGATCACGAGATCCGAATCCCGGTAGTTATCGACGATCGAATAGCCTTCGCTCCGGAGCTCCGTAATGACGCGCTCAGAGTCGACGAGCGCCTTGGCGCAGCCGAGGGACACAAAACCGATCGTCGGAATCCGACGGGGCGTTTCGTTCAGCATGGAAGAAGATTTCCTTTTGATTTCAGTCTTTAAGTAGTGGGGAGGCGATTATAAGGGATCAGAGCGCTTTCGGTTCAATCCGGACAAGCGCCGCGTGGCGCCCCGTCTCACCGTGATCGCGGCGGTAACTGAAGAAGTGAACCGGATCCGCATAGGTCGAGAACCCGCAGTCCGCGATATCCTCACGCTTCACGCCTTCCGA
>OOCN01002014.1_pt1 | contig 11532 bp, 9 predicted proteins | sample 1671361 | NCBI WGS metagenome assembly OOCN01 (sample SAMN06348149, study PRJEB24527) | human gut metagenome | biome: human gut; feature: ankylosing spondylitis patient; material: feces | host: Homo sapiens | place: China | collected 2015-10
CTTTCACAATTCACCCCTCCTTATTTTTTAAACTCCACGATTTTTTTCATCGCGCTGGCGAGTACCTTTTCTCCGTTCATCATCCCGTAATCCAGGGCGTCGATCGCTAAAAAAGGCACCTGTTTATACTTCTGCTCAAATTCCTGCTGCTGAAACCGCATTTGCGGACCAATCAGGATGACGTCGGCATTCTTAGAAACCGTTGCGATTTCGGCTACACCATAGGCATTCACCATGACATCCAGGCCTTGAGACTGGGCAGCCTTTTTGATGTTTTCCGCCACCTTGGCAGGATTTCCCAAAGCCTCAATAACGTTCTGTTCATTTTCCGGACCCGCATCATTAAAATATTCATTATAGTATTGTAATGCTTCCTCCCGCTCTGTAGCGGAAATATTCTGCAACAGACTTTCCAGCTGCCTCATAAACTCCGTTCTATTCATTCTACTATGTTCTCCCATCTGCGCCTGTTTACGCCTCTGACCTGTCACTTAGTTTTCCTTCAAACAATCCCGTGATCTTATCGCTGTAGCTGCGCCACTCACTTTCATATAAATGAAGCTGCGCCCAGCCTCTGCTGGTGACTTTGTAATAACGCCTCGTTCTGCCACTGCATTCCCGGTCATAGACTTCCAGACATTCGTCCTTCTGTAATCGCCGAAGCACGGGATACAGGGTGGATTCCGACAATTCGATCACCTGCCGGACCTCCTGGGTGATCTTGTACCCATAGGTTCCTTCCGGTTCCCGGGCGACCACCGCCAGCACGATAGCATCCAGCAGAGCTGCTCCTGTATTAAAAAGCATCCTATCGCTCCTCTCTGAAATTTGCGGCTATCCGCCTTTCCTTACAATATTATATGCCGTATAGTATTGCTCTGTAGCTATACTATACGGCATATAATATCATGCGTCAATATAGAGAAACCGTAAGAAATTCTAAAGACTTTCCAAAGATTCCACAATGGCTTTGCCATCATAACCGGGGATGCTCTGTTAGTTTTCCATCAGCCAGAAATATGCACTGTACGCCGGCAGAAGACTGCCGCCGCCAAAGTCATGTTTCTCTCCGGTGATCAGATCCACCGCCGTGCCGCAGCCGGCATCAAAATGCGCCATGAAATCCGCTCCATCCGCATTGATAGCCACCATGACTCTCTCATGCTCCGACTTTCTTTCGAAAATGCATTGCTTATTGGTCAGCAGTACTGAACGGAAAGCACCGTAATTCAATGCTTCCGAATGCTTCTTTGCCTCTGTCAGCTTGCTGATCCAGTCACACAGACCATTCCACTCCGGCTTATCAAAGTAGGGACGCAGAGCGGGATCGCCGTCTTCCTTGCGGGCCTTGAAGCCCCATTCACTTCCGTAATAGACACAGGGAATGCCCGGCATACCGAATGCCATGGCATAGATCAGCGGCAGATGATTCTCGTTGTTCAAAATACTTGCCACACGGGTCACATCGTGGTTGTCCACAAAGGACAGCAGATGCTTGCCCTTATACAGGGTCCAGTTCTCCGGTCCGAACTGACGTAACAGGGAATGTACGATCTCGAACATATTCATACTGTTGAAACTGCTGTAAAGTCCCTTGTAGCACTCGTAGTTCGTTGCGGAATGCAGCATCTGATCGTTCATCAGACGGTTGTAGTCTCCGTGAAGCATCTCTCCCAATAAGAAGAAATCCTGTTTGTAAGCGCTGGTTACTTCCCGCAGTCTTCTGACGAAATTTTCATCCAGACTGTAAGCCACATCCAGTCGCAGACCGTCAATACCGAATTCATCGATCCAGCCCTTGACACTGTCCAGCAGATAGTTCACCACATCGGGATTCTGCAGGTTCAGCTTCACCAGATCAAAGCAGCCTTCCCAGCCCTCATACCAGAGTCCGTCGTTGTAATTGGAATTGCCACCGAAGTCGATCCGGTAGAACCAGTTCACATACGGTGAATTCTCCCGGTTGCGGATCACATCCTGGAACTGGGCAAAGCCTCTGCCCACATGATTGAACACACCGTCCAGCACGACCCGGATCCCGGCCCTGTGCAATGCGTCGCAGACCTCCTTAAAATCTTCGTTGGTTCCCAGTCTCACATCGATCTTACGATAATCTCTGGTATTGTAACCATGAGTATCCGATTCGAATACCGGGGAGAAATATACCGCGTTCACTCCCAGCTTCTGCATATGGGGGATCCAGTCCTCCACATGTTTGATCTCATGTCTCTGTACTCCGTCATTTTCAAAAGGAACTCCGCAGAATCCCATGGGATAAATCTGATAAAAAACACTTTCATAAGCCCACATATTAGTCACCATACCTTTCATTGACTGATCCAGTACCGTTTTGTTTTTTTATCCACAACGGTTCTTTTGCTATTATACACCATTTTTGAACCGTCTGTCGTTTTTTCTGTGTAAAACCACAAATAATCCACAAAATCCACCGACTTATCCACATATACACATGTGTCATATGTGGTTATGTGGATTGTCATATCGGATATCAACTCGTGTATCACATTGAAAATCATCCCTTTTGCCACAACCAGGCATCCCAGAAGCGCTCCACCTTTTTGGCTACCGTATCCACAGTCACAGGCTGCACCTGTTCCCACTCTCTGGGGAATAATCTCCGGTAGGAATACTGCTGAAACCGATCATCCAGCAGAACAATGATACCCACATCCTCCGCCGTCCGGATCACGCGGCCTGCCGCCTGCAATACTTTATTCATTCCCGGATAGCGGTAGGAATAATCGAAGCCGTTCTCTCCGTCCTCATCAAAATAGCCCTTGAGGATCTCCCGCTCACAGCCTACCTGGGGCAGTCCGGTTCCTACTACAATGACTCCGATCAGACTGTCCTTCTTCAGATCGATGCCCTCTCCGAAGATTCCCCCTAGCACGCAGAAGCCGATCAGCGTCTGCTCCTCTTCCTCCTCGATCTCCATACCGATGAGACTTTGCAGGTCACATTCCTCATTGCCCCGGAAGCGATTCAGGAAGTATTCACGCTCTTCCTCATTCATGGATTCCTGTTGGACGAGACATTCTTCTTCCTCTGTCATAAAATACTGTTCATAGATCTCGTAAATATGATTCATAAAGGAATAGGACGGGAAAAATATCATGTAATTGCCGTGCCGGTTCTTCACCACTTCGTGAATGTAACGGGCAATATTGTAGTATTCTTCCTGGGATCTTCTGCTGAACTTGCTAGTCACATCCCCGGCGATCAGTATGGTACGCTTCTCGGGATCAAACACCGAGTGGGCATACACCTCGTAATCCTCCTTCTCACCGCCCAGCAGGTTCTTGTAATACTGGATGGGCAGGAAGGTAGCGGAAAAAAGGATCGTACTGCGTCCTCTGAGCATGCATTCCTTCAGGTTTTCTCTGGGATTCACGCAGAACAGCTTCAGTTCAAAGCTGCCATCCTCACACAATCTGGTATATTTCACATAGTTTTCATCTTGTCTCTCGTAAATATCCAGAAAATGACTGAGCTTGAAATAGAAGTCCAGCAGATTCTCCCGTACTTCCAGGCTGACCTTCTCCTGCTCCTCCAGATAATCACTGATCACAGCGTGCAGTCTGGTCAAGGGCTGCACCAGCATGTCAATATCATCCACCAGCCGGTACCCGTCACAGTCCCGCTTCATGGACAGCAGCTGTGCGTTACACTTCTCCAGCAGCTGGCTGATCCGTTCCGCATAGCCTTCCCGCACAAAGGTACTCTTTCCGTCAGACTTTTTCCCTTTGTGTCCCCTTACATAGAGGGAATCGGTACCGTCTGTTTCCTCCAGGGTAATCTCCTGTGGCAGTTGTTTTGACATGCCTGTCATTTCTAATGTCATCTGCCCGGAAATCCCGTCTTTATCACGCTTTTTCTGGGCTGCTTCTTCCATTTCCGACGTGATTGTCTGTTTGATCTCCCGCTTGAGTTCCAACAGATTTTCCTTCCGTAGCGGTGCACTGTACATCTCCCGGCCCCGCTCTAAGAGGTTATGTGCCTCATCGATCAGAAATACATAATTCCCCTGACTGCCGTCCCCGAAAAATCTCTTCAGATACACATGGGGATCAAAGAGGTAATTATAATCTCCGATAATTCCATCTGCAAACAGACTTAAATCCAGTCCGAATTCAAAAGGGCATACCCGATATTTCAGGGCATATTCTTCTATTTTGCTTCTGGTAAAGCTCTCTTCGTGGGTCAGAAGATCATAGATAGCCTCATTGACACGGTCAAAATGCCCCTTTGCATAAGGGCACTGCTCCGGATTGCACTCCGTATGACCCTGAAAACAGATCTTCTCCTTGGCTGTCAGGATAATGCTCTTAAAGCGCAGTCCCTTCTGCCTGAGCAAAGAAAAGGTGTCCTCCGCCACCGTCCGGGTGATGGTCTTGGCGGTAAGATAGAACAGCTTGTCTCCCATATCCTTTCCCATGGCCTTTACCGTGGGAAAGATCGTGGATATGGTCTTACCGACTCCCGTAGGAGCTTCAATAAATAATTTTCTCTTATGATAAATGGTCTGGTACACATAGCTGACCAGCTCTTTCTGTCCATCCCGATAGTCGAAGGGAAACTGCAGCTCAGCAATGGACTGCTGCCGCAATTCTCTCCACTGCCAGGTATAGTCCGCCCATTTGCGGTAATCACTGATCAGCTGCTGGAACCAGGCTTCCAGTCTGACGAATTCATAATCTTCATAAAAATAGCGGATATCTTCCGTCTCTATATTGCAATAGGTCAGCCGCACCCGGATATAGGGCAGCTCCTTTTGCAGGCTGTACATATAGGCGTAGCATTTCGCCTGGGCAATATGTAAAGGCAAGGGTGCCTTCAGCTTCGACAGATCTCTATAGGTTCCCTTGATCTCATCGATGGTGGTCTCTCCATTCTGCTCGATGATGCCGTCGGCCCGCCCTTCCACGATGATGACATAGTCCTCCGTGGGATGGGTGTATTTTAATGCCACTTCTGCCTGATACTCCGCACCCATACGGCGCTGGATCATACGGTGGATCCGGCTGCCCTCCTGCATGGCATTCTCCGGGGATCCCTGCCTCCTGTCGTCGATGTCGCCACTGCGCAGGATGAACTCTACAAGATTACGTACCGATATTCTGACTTCTCCTGCCATGTGACTTCACCTCCCTCAAACAAGTCCCTACGATACCCAGATGCCTACGGCTTGTTCCGTGCTGCGCACTCTCACAAGCCTCCCCACTATTCGCATATCGTGGGGGCGGGGCTAAAGGTCTTTCATCCACTTATGAGCAAGCTCAAGTGGATTTAGACCTTTGTCCCCTGGCATCATATAATAAAACTACCCAGGTAAATAGTACTCTATCTTACCTGGGTAGTCAAATGACATTCTGTTGTTGAGAAATACTGACCTGTCAGTGCATTAACATGCAATCGCACACTGCTTCAGCATCTCTTCGAATTTATCATTGTAGCCGTCATAGGACACGGTCAACGGCTTCGTGAAATCCAATCCGTACACTCCAAGGAATGATTTGGCATCGATTACGTATCTGTTATAGCATATATCAATATCAAAATCACACTTTGAAGCTACATCAACAAAATGTTTCACGTCTTCAGGTGTCAAACGGATCGTCTTTAACATTTCTTGTTCCTTCCTTTCAATAGTAAGTTCGATCGTAAGTAAAATAATACACCGGGTACTTTCCCCTCACATCTGAAATCATTACTATTATAGCCAACCATCCCCAAATGTAAAGCTGTTTTTTTCTTCCAGAAAACGCACATTTTGGGCATTTTTACCACTCTGTTATCATTTTCACAATATATGTTCGCCGTATGGAAAACCTTTTCGGCGTTTTGTATATTTGTTGCGTTACCGCGGTAAAATATAAATCCCAAATTGGCGAAATCTACCGAAATTCCACCATATATTCTTGGAACCTCAGCGGAAGCATATTTCGTTGCAGATCCCTGTTTTCACGTTCTTTTATGGCTATTGTATGACAGAAGGAACGGAAAAGTTCCCGGTAGTGCTGTTCCGCAGCGGACAGTTTCTCCGTCTCAGATCTTACTTTCTCCCAGGCATCCTTCCCTTGCAGCGTATACCAGGGCTTTCCCGCCGGATGTATTCCGAACAGATACCGGCCTGCATCGAACACCAGAAAGTCTTCCATGGGAAAGCGGTCTGCAAAATGCACCATCAGAAAGGTCAGAATATTATTCTTCGGCGCGATCTTCGAATAGAGGATTGTATTCTCCAATTCTTCAAACCGCGTAAATCCTTTCAGATGGTGATACTCATTTCCGGCGCCTCTGGCCAGGCTGAAGGTCTGGTTTACATACGTGTCTGCCATGGCATCCAGCAGATGTCCCGGCGGACACTTCTCGGAAAGCCCCTTTGCAATGGTACGGTATACCGCCTGGGCCTTTTCCGGCTTCGGGGATGAAAGAGCCAGACACAGGCTCTCATAATCTTCCTCCCCAAATCTGCGTTTCAATGTCCGGATCACCTTCACCGTCTTCTCCGGATCCGGCACCACCTCCACAGACTCAGAGAACAACAGATTCTCCTCGATGGTCGTGACCATGGTGTCCCGAGCGGGAGAATGATCTTCATAAGTATTATAAATGGCAGTGAATATCCCTTCTAACGAATCCTCGCAATGATATATTTTCATATAATAAGTTTCACCTCCCGCTTTTTCTGTTCTCTTCCCCTTCTGCCGCTGTCAACCTATCATTTTGCATTGCCTTGCTTCTGCAAACGGCCGTCATCTACCGGTACAGGACCTTACGTTTACCTGCCAATGCAGGCAGTCAGGAAATGTTTCCCTGTACGCTGTGCGCTACAGTTCTCCCACTGCTGCAGGCAGCACTTCCTCCTGCCGTACCCCGTTCGGGAACATCCCATCATCAAACAAGGTCATCTGCCGGTAACTCATGCCATCGCTGCCGAACCGGATCCGTTCCTTCGGATCCGTCAGATTCCGCACGATATAGTCCTCCTCCAGCTTCGTGGGATACATCATCCTGCCACCACAGGTAATAAAATAAACAGCCCGTTTCATCACCACGCCCAGCTTCTTCAGATCCTGAAACGTAAGCTTTGTGCTCCTCCTGGCACTAAGGATCCGTCTGGCGCTTTTCACGCCGATCCCCGGCACCCGAAGCAGATCTGCATAAGGTGCCCGGTTGATCTCCACCGGGAAACATTCCAGATGCCGCACCGCCCAGTCCTCCTTGGGATCCAGCATCACATTAAAAAACGGTCTTTTCTCGTCCAACAGTTCCTCCGCCTTAAACCCATAAAACCGCAACAGCCAGTCTGCCTGATACAGACGATGCTCCCGCAGAAGCGGCGGCCCCCCGGGAAGCGCCGGCAGGCTCTTGTCCTCATTGACCTTTACAAAAGCGGAATAGAACACACGCTTTAACTCAAACTTCTGATACAGATTCTCTGCTACATTTAAAATCTGATAATCCGTCTCCGGGGTTGCCCCTATGATCATCTGGGTAGACTGCCCGCCACTCACGAAAACAGGGCTCTTGCGGTACAGGATCAGTTCCTCCTTATTCGCATGAATTCCATTCTGGATCTGCCGCATGGGCGTCAGAATATTTTTCCGGTGCTTGTTCGGTGCCAGTGTCCGCAGCCCCTCCGCCGTGGGCAGCTCCAGGTTCACGCTCATACGGTCTGCCAGATACCCCATCCGCTCCACCAGCTCGGGATCCGCTCCCGGAATCGCTTTTACATGGACATAGCCGCTAAAATGGTATTGATTCCGTAGCAGCCATATGGTCCGATACAACAATTCCATGGTAAAGGTAGGATCCTGTATGATACCGGAGCTTAAAAACAGTCCCTCGATATAATTACGCCGGTAAAACTCCATAGTCAGTGTACAGATCTCCTCAGGGGTAAAGGTGGCTCTGGGAACATCATTGGACTTTCGATTCAGACAATATTTACAGTCGAAGATACATTCATTGGTCATCAGAATCTTCAACAAAGAAATGCATCTGCCATCCGAAGAAAAGCTGTGACAGATCCCGGCCTTCGTGCAGTTCCCCATGTGCTTCCCGTCACCCTTACGTTCCACTCCACTGGAAGTACAGGCCACATCATATTTGGCTGCATCGGTCAGGATCTCCAGCTTCTGCATGATGGACAATTCCCCGTTTTGTATAAGATATTCCACATTATCACCGCCTTTTACCGAAAATTTCCAGAATCAGAACGTTTGTTCTTGTGTATATTCAAGTTAGCACATATGTTCGATTTTTGCAAGTGGTTATTTTTTCCGAAAAAAGGCTTGCAAAATCGTGCATTTCGCAGTTAAATAATATAGGAATATTTTGTAACACACGCCGCCCGGCGGCAGAATGAGAGGTCAGTATGTCAGATATTGTCATACCTAAAAATTATAAGTCTCAGCTGAACCTGTACGAGACACAGGTTGCCATTAAGACAGTGAAGGACTTTTTCCAGGGATTGTTAGCAGAGCGTCTGCACCTGCTGCGTGTATCTGCTCCCTTATTTGTGGATCCTACATCCGGACTGAACGATAATCTGAACGGTGTGGAGCGTCCCGTGAATTTCCATATTGCAGCACAGGGAGACCGTGAAGCAGAGATCGTACAGTCTCTGGCCAAATGGAAGCGTTATGCCTTGCAGAAATACGGTTTTCAGCCCGGCGAAGGTCTCTACACCGATATGAGTGCCATCCGTCAGGATGAGGAGACCGACAACATCCATTCCATCTATGTGGATCAGTGGGACTGGGAAAAGATCATCACAAAGGAAGAGCGGAATCTGGAGACTCTGAAAGAGACCGTCCGCACCGTATACAAGGTTCTTCGCAAGACCGAGAAGTATATGTCCATCCATTACGACTACATCGAAGAAATCCTTCCTCATGACATCTTCTTTGTAACTACCAGTGAGCTGGCAGAGATGTTCCCCGACTACTCCCCGAAGGAGCGGGAATACTACATTGCCAAGGCAAAAGGCGCTGTCTGCATCATGCAGATCGGTGAGACCTTAGAGAATGGCAAGCCTCACGATGGCCGTGCACCGGACTACGATGACTGGTCGCTGAATGCCGATATCGTGGTATATTATCCGGTTCTGGACATTGCTCTGGAGCTGTCCAGCATGGGTATCCGTGTAGACAAGAAGGCTCTGTTAGACCAGCTACAGAAGGCTGGCTGCCCCGAGCGTGCCGAACTTCCTTACCACAAGGCAGTCATTAACGGTGAGCTTCCTCTTACCATCGGCGGTGGTATCGGTCAGTCCCGTATCTGTATGTTCTTCTTAAGAAAAGCTCATATCGGCGAAGTACAGTGTTCCCTGTGGTCCGATGAAGTGATGGAGACTGCAAAAGAGAACGGCTTACAGTTGTTATAAGACATTTCCATTCAGACTTCAAAATCCCCGGAAGATGAAAATCTCCTGGGGATCTGTTTTCTGTTTTTATTCAAAAATCACAAATTTCTCATTTTCAAAGGTTTTCTCGTATCCATATGCATCCATGAACTCACCGATCAACAAAAGCTTGGCATTATCCACGATGAGACTCCGTTCTCTTTCCGTGGGCTGTAATGCTTCCAGGGCATCCTCTCCCGCTTCCAGATACACAGCATATTTTTTCTCTAACAGTATCACCGGACGGTAAGTCGCATCCGCGTCCATCCGCTCCTGCATCTTATGCATATCCTCTTCCAGCTGTGCGATCTGATAGGAATCCAGATCCGGCCAGGGATTGAACGCTGCAGGCATCTGTAAATAATAAGACAGCGCCGGGATCTGTCCGTAGATCAGTACATCTCTTCCGGCAAGTCCCCGTTCATTCACATACTCTGAGATCCCCTGCATCCATCCGGCCCGTTCCTCGCTCATCCACACACCTTTTAATGTCTCATTATTCGTCACCTGCGCATCGATGTCCTGTATGCCGGTACCTTCGGCAAATGCAAAGTTTCTGCCGAACAGTCCTACCTGGACAAAGAACAACAGAAAGAAAGCGCCCAAGAGACATTTTACCGGCATAGCAGATATGGTGATCCGCTTCCACCGAAAGCTGCCAACATATTTGCAGAACCTGTAGAACTGCCAGTACATATAGGGCAATGCCAGAAACAGATTGTTCATGCTGGGGTATAGCTTGTTGTTACTGCCCAGGGAAGTGATCCATACGATCAGGAAGATCAGTCCGCTGATCAGCTTTTCTTCCTTCGGCGCGGAGGGCGTAAAGATCCGCCACAGGGTCACCAGCAGAGTCAATGTCAAAAACGTCACTCCGGGCCAGATAATGGCACCGTAATTCGTATATTCTCTGGCACAGAAGCCCTGGCGGTACAGCCAGAACACCATCACAGCCGCCAGTGCGATACTTCCCGCCCATTCCAGGATCCGCAGAACCTTTGTTACTGTATCTTTTCTCACGTAGGAGCCGATGAGTTCCAATACTCCCACAGTGACAATCCCCACTACAAAGAACACGCACATCCGGATCTCCCAGTACAGATTCTGAAAATACCAGTCGAACATGCCCATGATCATGGATGCAGCCGTATAGTCCGTTGCCACCTCCGTCATGGAAAACAGTCGCAGAATGCCCTTCACATATTCATCCATGCCGTAGCAGATCTGAATGTAACCGAATAATACCAGCAGTGCCGTCAGATACCCCGCCAGACACATGCCGGTATCCTGTAATAATTTCTTACGGAGTTTCACCCCCGCTGCCTTTTTCCGCGCTTTTATTTTTTCCGCAGTTTCTGTCGTCTCCCCAGCCTGACCGAGACTCTTTCCAATCTCTTTGCGCGCTTCCAGCCAGCAGATGATTCCGTAAGCCCACACGCCCACGATCATGGCCGCCTCCGGCAGATTGGAGAATCGGGACAGCACATTACAGCCCAGCGCTACTCCGGCGGCAAACAGCCACCCCTTTTTCCCCCGGGCAAGGCCAAGATACAGACAGACCACCGATACCAGATAGAACACGTAGGTCACATAATTGTAAAAAGAGCCCGTGGGGCACCAGCAGAAGCTCACCGCCGTAAATTCTCCCAGGAATACCAGAAGTGCCGGGATCTTCAGTACTTTCGTGCAGAAATAATACCCAAGCACCGCCAGCAGACTGATACTCAGTCCGGTATAAAAGTTCATGCCGATCAAAGTCCCGGCCCCGGGCAGCAAACTGAAAAAATGTCCGATGGCTGTGGTCAGATAGGTGGAAAACAGCCACATGGGATCCATATGCTGCGTCCCCATATATTCAAAGTTCGCATAGCCGTAACCGGTATCCCACAGATCCAGTCCCCAGGCAATATGCCGCAGAGGATACAGCACCAGGATTGCCACGAATACAAATTCCCAGAGACGTCTCTGACTGTCAATACCCGCTTTTTTATTTTTTATTATCTCTGTCACTCCATTACCTCTCTTTTGAACATAGTATCTACGTCCCGTATTTTCTCTGTCAGACTGCGATAGGGACGGATATGCAGGAATATCTTATGCAG
>OOCN01002020.1_pt1 | contig 11490 bp, 14 predicted proteins | sample 1671361 | NCBI WGS metagenome assembly OOCN01 (sample SAMN06348149, study PRJEB24527) | human gut metagenome | biome: human gut; feature: ankylosing spondylitis patient; material: feces | host: Homo sapiens | place: China | collected 2015-10
GGGCATCGTACCGCGCCAGTGCCAGCGCGCTGGTAAGCATATTCACCGCCATGAATACCGCCATCATTGCAGTACATAACGTTTCGTTACCCACTGTTTTCAGCTCTGCCCGGATTTCTGATTCTTTCCTTCGCATCGCATCGAAGCATTCTTTAAGTGTGCAGCCCGTCACAGATAAACGTTTGTAACCGTTATCCACAGGAATTGATTTGCGGTACAGGATTTTTCCACCATGTGCATACCTTAGTGTTCCGACACCCTTGGGCAGTTTTGGCAGCTCTTGTTTATCCCCTACTTTTTCCACAGTAAAGCCTCCAAACATTTTCAACCAAACGTCGGAATTTCACTGTAAGTAACTGGTACCAGCCTTGTTTGGTACCACATGGCCCATACTTCTTGCCAATTTCCGTGCCGATACAAGCATCGCATCACAACACAGGCTATTTTTCAAAAAAGAAAAAGACCTGCATTTCCACGAATTATCGCAGAATTTGCAAGTCTTGAAGAGGTGACGACCAGATTTGAACTGGTGAATGAAGGTTTTGCAGACGCTCCATGGTCACATTTTATCCGTATCTGCGTGCAAATTCGACGTTCATCACTGTGCAAAGATTACAGTAAAACCCTATTTGCAATATCAGCAGTTATCTTTTTCTGCCGACATTTGAATTATAACACGCAGTTCATACGCCTTTCAATGACTATCCTATAACCCAATGTCACCAACAGGTGGCTTTCATTTTTTCACACAATACGCTATACTTACAGTATAAGTATAATACTGTACCGTTTTATTTGTACACATTTAGATATGAGAGGAACTCACACATGGACATTTCAAAAGCAGTCGATGAAGCGTTTGATATTGTTGACGTAATGGCACGCATACGACAGAATGTCAATATGGCTAAATCAGGCAAAATCACGCAGGCCAGAGCGCTGGAACGCATTGAAGAATTGCTAGACCGGTATGAAATGGGCGAAACACTTTGGGTAGAAGAAAAACTGAATATTGACACACCCGCCGGGGAACGTTCATAAAAAATAGGTTGCCGTATTTTTTTCGTACGGCAGCCTATTTTCGTTTTCTAAATATCAGCCATTAGCTGCATAGTTTGCATACCATTCTTGTGGTACTACAAGGTAGTATTCACCATGACGTTTATAGTAGCCTTCTTCAATTTTGGCGGCTTCTTCTTCAGATCGTTGCCCAGATGTGATTTCGACAATGCTTTTATGCAGTGATTGTTTCGTTGATTTTGAAGCGGCATTTTGTAGGCCTCCTTCTAATTTACCAGATGCCGTTCCAATTCCATATACCATAAAGTCTCGAACCATTCCACCGTAACTATTTTCCGCACCAATATCCACATAAATTGTAATGCTTATATAATCTCTCGTTTTGTCGGCATCTTCCAAATACATATTATAAATCACAAGACTATTCGGATTCTTTAGAGAACTGCGCACACATTCTATTGCGGCATCAATATACTCCTGATACCCGTCTTTCAGCCCATCCACAATTGTCGGTTCTGGTGTTGTTGTTGGTGCAGGCGTTGCCATTGCTTCTTCAACATAGTGGTCAGCACACAGACCATCTTTGTACACTTCCTGTGTACATCCATCCACAGTGCAAATTTCCTTTTTGCCGCATCCTACTAATAGCACCATCATCATTGCTAACAATGCTAATAACACCTTGCGCATATACATCCTGCTTTCTTTTGCTTTCATTCACTCAATGAAAGTTTTATGTTGATTCCATTTTAATTCGTCAAACGACTTGTGTCAATAGCATTACGATATTTACACAAGGTTTATAGATAGTGTTCACTTCCATACAATAGTATCAGGGAGTGAGCACATGAAAGCAGAGTATAAACCATTATACGAAAAGTTTGGTTTGAATGTCGTATACTATAGAAAACGCGAGCGCCTTACGCAACTAGAACTTGCTGAATTAGTTGATGTTGACCGCAGCCACATCAGTGCTATAGAACTAGGTAATGTCGGTGTATCGTTTGATGTACTCTTTAAAATGTGCGATGTTCTCCACATCACACCAAAACAGTTATTCGATTTTAGAGACTAACGTATTCAATTTTTGGTTCATAAAACCAAACCGCCACAAGGCCGTTTTAAGGCTCTGTGGCGGTTCTTTTTGTCTGTGATGTAGTTTGCTGGAAGGCCTCTGTGCAGTTCTGTGGCGTTCTCCATGCGGTCTATAAAGTGTTCTATGCCCATTTTTAGGCCGTCCAGAGTATTTTATACCTACTGATCCCTTTTTAACCTGGCGGTTTATTTCTCAAAATGAAAAAATACCCGCCGGGGCTTTCTCTTTTTTGTTGATTGTTTTGCGGCTGTTTAGTCTTGCTGCGCTGCCTGTTCCGTCTGCCCTGCTTGCTCTGGCGTGTAGCCATCCTGTACCATGCGGCGGCGGACAGCCTCTAAGATATAGCCGGACAGATTTTCCCCTGCCGCCTGTGCCGCCTGCCGTATCTGTTCATCAAGTTCTTTGGATGGGCGCAGCGTTATACTTCCCATTTTCTTATTGTGGGCCACACTTGCCCGAATCTGTGCATCACTTGCCATTCATAGTGCTCCCTATTATCAGTTTTATTATTTATATTATAATTCTTCTTATTATGTGCTGTCAATTTTTCGTATAAGTCGACTTGTACGCTTTTTACAACAAGTATACTTATATCTTTGTGCAGTTTGCCATCTTGCTTTTTGATATAAGTCGACTTATAATACAATCACAGGGCAGGCAACAACAGGTTACGCCACCCGCTACAAATCCACACACCACACAAAGAAAGGGCATCACACCATGACACACGAACAACTTACCGCCGTCATTATCCGCTACAAAGAGAACGCACAGCTTGCAGAGGCCATAGAGGCCGAACAGGCTGAAATCCGGGAACAGCTCAAATTAGAGCTTGCAGACCGCAACACCACTTGCCTTGATGTTGGCGTTCACCGCGTAAAGCTGGCCGAATTTACCCGCACAATGCTGGACAGCAAGGCGGTCAAAACTCTAAACCCTGCCCTGTTCGACCAGTGCAGCAAGACCAGCACCGTTAAGCGCTTAACCGTCAACTAAAAAAGGCCCCTTGCAGCAACGCCGACCAAAGCCAGCTGCAAAGAGTCACACAACAGCCGGGCGGCTGTCTATATACAGTATACCAGCCGTCCTTTTCTTTTTCAAGTACAGAAAGGGTTACACTTATGAAGCAAACAGTCAAGACCAGCCGCGCCGCCGGGCAATTAGAAAAGATGTTCCGCGCACTCAACGCCCATTTCTATGCAGGCGCATTGCCAGAGCCTATTATAACGCTCAAAAAGACGCCCGGCGCATACGGACACATCACTTGCGGCAAGACATGGCAGGCAGGCACAGAGCGCCGCTACGAAATAAACATCAGCACGGCCACACTTGACCGCCCTATTGAAGAAACCGCCGCCACACTGCTGCACGAAATGGCCCATCTTTACGACTTAGAGAATGGCATAAAGGACACCAGCGGCAGCAATAATGCCTACCACAACAAAGCATTCAAGCACACAGCAGAAAGCCACGGCCTTATAATAGAGCATTCTGCCCGCTACGGCTGGACGATTACAAGCCCATCCCTTGAACTGCTGGACTTCATAGACCTGCAAGGCTGGCAAGCCATTCAAATGACAGAGGGCTTGACATGGGCTGATATGACCGGGACAGGCACAGGCAGCCGCACACCCGGCGCAGCAAACGGCGGCGCAGATAAACCGCCCAAAAAGCCTACACACATCCGCAAATATATCTGCCCTTGCTGCAAGAACAGCGTCCGGGCAAGCAAGGTCGTCAACCTGATTTGCGGTGATTGCATGGAGAAGATGGAACTGGCCGACTAAAGACCCGTTCAGACAGAGAGCAAGCGCCTGAGTGAGAGTAAGGCATTTTATATGTAAACATTTGAAAGAGGTTTTACGCTATGAAGTGTGTAAATATTGAATCCCTGTTTTCTGCCATAAGCAGCAGCGCCTTGACCGTCTGTGCCGTTACTCATGATTATGTAGCAGGATTTACCACCACTGCCGCCAAATGTGCATGGTCTGATAACGACCTTATCATTTCTGCCGCTGAAAGCCGTTCCTATATCGCCATCGACAAAACCGAACTTCTCTACATCGAGAAAAGCGCCTGTCTTGACGCGGTGGAATATGAAATCCACACAACCAGCAGCACTATCACCATTGACGTTTTCAAGAAAGGCGGCGAACAGGTATGACTTATACGAATTTTTGTGACCGCATTACCGAACTGCGAAAAGCCCGCTACACAACACAAACCGCACTTGCAAGAAAGTTGAACGTCACCCGCAAAGCGATTGCAGACTGGGAAAGCAACAAAGTATTGCCTAGTTTTGATTCCATCATTGCGCTGGCCTACGCCTTTGATGTATCAGCCGATTACATCTTAGGCATGACCGATGACCCGACACCGCACACCAAATGAATCCCCCGCACCGCCGGGAACAGGAAAACCCGGCGTTTTCTTTATCATAATCCTGTACCAAATTTACTGTACTGTGCAAATATACCAAAACTGTTTGAAAAGCCGCCAAAATCAGTGCACAATGAAAATACCAGCGGTAACGGTCATTAAATGCGGTACAGTTATGTAGACTTATGTAGAGTTATGAGGACGCAAAACATGAATTTTATGTATGGTTATTGCCGCATCAGCACAAAGACCCAAAGCATTGAACGGCAGGAACGCAACATTCTGGCCGCCTACCCTGTTGTGAAGCGCATCTATAAAGAAGCTACCACAGGTACAAAGCTACAAGGCCGCAAAGAGCTTGATAAGCTGCTTGCCGCAGTGCATCCCGGCGACACGATTGTATTTGACAGTGTTTCCCGCATGAGCCGCAACGCCGGTGAAGGCAGTGAATTGTATGAACAGCTATTCCAGAAAGGCATAAATCTAGTATTTCTGAAAGAGCCGCACATCAACACGGACGTGTATAAGCAGGCCATACAGCGCCGTTTAGAGCTTGATAACAGCACAGGCAGCATTGCTACCGACCGACTGTTACAAAGCATTATGGACGCTCTGAACCGCTATAGCATCGACCTTGCCAAAGAACAAATACGGCTTGCTTTCGGGCAGGCACAGAAAGAAGTTGACGATCTGCACCAGCGCACCAAAGAGGGTATAGAAACAGCACGCCGACACAATAAGCAGATAGGCCAGCGTCACGGTGCAAAGCTGATTGTGAAAAAGAAATCCCCTGCAAAGGATTGTATCAGAAAGAATTGTAAAACATTCGGCGGCAGTCTGAATGACAAAGACTGCATAAAGCTTGCAGGAATCAGCAGAAACACGTATTATAAGTATAAAGCAGAATTGAAAGCAGAAATGGACGGTGTTTAACTATGCCTAATGATTATGGCTACTTCGGCAAAGGCAGCTCCGGCTATGCACACTACCAGCAAACCTTCAATCGCTGCTTTGGCTCCGGTTCCGGCGGTGGCGGTGGACACAGACCGCCAAACAACAACAATAATAACAATGGTAGCGGCGGTGATAATGGCGGTTGTCTTACCGCAATCGGAATTACCGTTGTAGCCTGTGCCGTTGTCCTGCTGTTTGTGTGGCTTTTAAGCTGATAAATTCAGTATAACCCATAATAAAGCAATAGCCCCGCCGGGAAAAGCGGGGCTATCTCCATGGAACACACAGGCGAACATTCAACGATATCTTGCAATTTTATAAATCACGTTGCATCGTCACTTCAATGCACAAAATTGTTCGTATTATCGTAAGCATTCTATCAAATTATGTTCTACATGAAATTTGTATGCGCAGAGTTAGTTATAGCTAATTATTTTCGTATTCTTCAATTCTTAGTTGTACATATCCAAATCATTCCGCAGTTCTCTCAACTCCTTGTCTGCCGCCAATTCACTACCATCCAGCCCATGAATAAGCCCAACCAGATAATCCCGTTCCTGCTCTGTAACTAGGTTTTTTTCTGGTACATTGATATGCTTTCCGTCTCTTACAAAGTTCAATTCCTTTTGATGGCATAACATAACCTTGCTTCTTTGTAATCCACCACAAATTTCATCATTCAATTTCTGCAATGCTTCTCTGTATTCCAAATCCGTAAGGCGTTCCGCTGCATACATCATCAGCCGTTTTCTGGTATGAATTTCGTATTTAGGATAAACGCCCCAAATGCCTAATTCTTTAGCAGTTAAGTTATTCAGTTCATTATAAAAATCCTTTTGTTTATCCCTGCTGATAATCGTCCACATTCCTTTTCCCGTATCCATACAAAACGGTGCATACTGACGAATCAGCTTCTTTTCAAGTTCTGAATATTTAAGGTATTCCTGTTCTGTAAGCGTATGATTAGCGCCTGAATATGTTCCATCGTCCACTTTGCCTACATAGATTTTATTCCATATAATCTCTTTATTTTTGACCATATCATTTAACGCGCAGTCAATTTTCGTCTGAATGTAACGGCCATCATTGTACATGAAAGTAGCAAAAGCACGTTCCGATATTTTGTGTTCTTTTGCCACCTCTTTCATGTACGACCTATTCCACCAAATAGAATAATTATATAAATAGAGTGTATAGGCAATATTCTTCCAATCAGTAATGATTTTAACTTCGTCAACTTCTTGTGATTCACAATAGCCAATTAGGACATACGACAGCAATTCTTCTATCATCTTAATATATTTAGAATTACCACCGGGAACTTTCCGTTTTTCTGTCTCATATACATCATAAACCGTATAACGTGTACCTTTGTTTTTTCCACCCTTTATAAATTCAAAATATCTTAACCATTCTTTTTCTTGTGCTTTCTTGGAATTGCCTTGCTTTTCGGATTCACCCAATAATGTGCAAAGTTCAGAATATTTGTAGGATTGCCACAATTCCAACTGTGACAACATTTCCTTGTTCACTATAGTACCTCACTATCTCATTTTCATAATCATCATATATACTCATTTTATTTGAACATTGAAAAGGCTATAATAACTATATAGTATCTTAGTATTTTTATTGTTCTGATAAAATACTATTATATTTTTGCTTTTCTCTTTTTTTACTCGCACAGCATCCGCTCGCTTAGGGCGGCGGCTGCCCGAGAAAAGCCAAAGGCTTCTCTCGATGTCGTACTGCATTATATCTTAGTATTTTTGATGTTCTGATAAATTTATTTTATACGTTATTGCGTCGAATATTTTTCGTAAAATGTGAAAGGTTTATTTTATCAATTAGGCGGGAACATAGCACCTCTGCCACATCCCCGCCGGGGCCTTATACCTTGTTGTTCAGGATTGCTGTTACAATCGTGTCTTTCTGTGCCACATCAATGCGGCGCATCGGTTCTACTGCGATACCGTGCTCTACCGCGTCATTGTGCAGGACAATCAGTTCTTCACCGTATTGTTCTGGTCTCCCCTGCTTCACGCTGTCCATGACCGTGTCCAGCTCATCACTTTCCAGCGGGCAGAACGCCAGAATGCGGCGGCGCTGCAATATTTCATTCCATGCGTTCAGCAGTATCAATTTTGCATCGCCAAACTCTTTGTTACCTCTAAACCATACACCCTTATTGACAGCAAACCCAGCGTCAATTTCAGTCAGCCGCGCATCCGAACAGCTATACGGATAGAGCTTGTTCCAGTGCTCCACAGCCTGCCATACGGTCATATCTGCAAGGTTTCCTGCCGTCGTGCGGTCAAAATCATCATAGGACACGCAATGACTTGACCCTCCGATATTTCCGTTTGCTGCAATGTGAATGCCGCACAGGATTTCCCGCCTATCTTCCAGCACAGTTATTCGGTGATATTGAAAGCTGTACATATAGTGAAATACTGTCAATTTGTTGTCGGCGGCGCGTCCACACAAGCCCAAACTTTCATTCGTTCTAAGCAAGGCCATCTCGCCGCGTTCCGCCTGCGCATCTTCATGATAGTTCACATATACATTGCTGTTTGCATAGCGTTTGAACAGCTTGACCGTCGTGTCCGGGTCATATCCCGCATAGTTGCATTCTTTGTGCCAGCGGTCATTGCTTACCGTCACAACAGCACATTGCCTGTTCCCTGCTTTATCTATTGCCGGATATGTATTTCTGCACCTTGACCGTGCAATGTGGCACGCCATGCGGTTGATTGCCTTAAAGACGGCCGCGCTCTGCACCGTGCCATTTGTCACCATGCCAAAATAATGCACCGGGATTTTTCTTGCAATAATCCTATTTACCAGATATTCCAGCATAGGCACATTTATCAGTGTCTCGCCGCCTTTTATAATCAGCTGTCCGATTTCAGCGGTCTGGTTCAGCAGGCGGCCAATCATAGCTCTGGTAATATCCACATCCTGCGCCGCGCCGTTATAGCAATGACGACAGATCAAATTGCACCGTCGGGTCAACTCTAGGTCAAGCCGTGCAAAGGTTATCTTCTTATCCATTGCTCGACTTTCCACCGCACCCAAAGCAGCCACCGTTTCCGTTCTTGCTTGCCCCGCCCTTGCCTTTGGACAGGTTCGACTTTGCCTGACTTGCATCCATAATCTTATACCTCATCTTTCTATATAATTGCCCGCCGGGGCGCAATTCAAAATTAAAGTACACAATTTAATTTTTTGACCCGGCGGGCAATGCCTTACTGCTTATCTTTGATTTCTGCCACGGCCACAGCGATCAGTTCCGCTTTGTCCGCACCGTTATCCACAACTTCATGTGTAATGCGCTGGCAATGCGGGATGTACACCTCACACGGCACATCAGGCAATGCCTTTTCAAAAGCATGAAAAATCGGAGAATAATTGTTGTTGTATGTTCTCGTACACCATTCAAGGTTTTCTACCCGATTGTCCGTCGTATCCAGGTTCAGATGATTTACTTCTGGCAGATTATCCGGGTTCTGGATAAATGCGTGTGCGACCAGCCTATGAATTTTAATGCAATGATGTTCGATGCCGTTTCTAATGTCTACACTTCGATAAATTCCCGTAGCTCCTGTTGGAATTTTCCGCAACGGTGTCAAATATGCCTTGCACGTATTACGTCTAACGCTGAATACCTCTCCGTTCATACCAACATAGTACAAATCTCTGTATTCTACACCATCATATTTGCCAATCGGTCTGCACGCGCAGACTTTCTTATACACTCTGAAAACATCACAATCATCATAACTTGCTGCATTCTTTACGCCATCGTGATTTTTAAACACATTGCCTGTAATTGCACAGCAATGTTTATCGTCTTCCGTCGAATCCAGGTCAACGCCCAGCGTAACACGCAGCGTCCGCATATTATTGTTTGCCGTCACAGTATCGCCAATGTGAATTAAATTGCCATCATACCATACCTTTGTCACTTTCTTTCTGAATAGGACTTCAAAATCATTTTCCGACTTCCACTGTTCCGCCATAAGAACCTGTCCATCAAACACTTCACAGAATTGCTCCGGTGTCACTCGCACCATGCCGCAATCCGAATAGGCGCTCATGTTCATAACATTCTCATCCGTCATTTCAGTGTTTTCCGCGTGCGGAATAGGGCTATTATTTAGCTTCTTCATTTAAACCTCCAGCTTTAAATTGTATTGATTACTTACTTTGTTCTCAATTATCATTTCATTTCTACATAACCTCGCTTTCAGACAAAATAAAAAAGGCTATTCCAATACGAACCAGACCGTCCTGTTTAGGCAGTCTTGAACTTCGTATTAAAATAACCTTTTACTGTTTTACGTTGACAACCAAATTTCTTTTTGCGAAGATTTGGTGTATTATTATCATACCACTGCTTCCCGCAGAAAATCAATAGGTTTTCTGCAAAATCACAAAATATTTTCTCTATGTACACATCTAAATGTCGTTAAACTCTGCAATCTGCTGTATGGCCGCCGCACGCTGTTCCTGACAGAAATGTATGTAGGTTCTACGGCACACTTCCGGGCTGTGGCCCAGTATGCTGGCGATAATCTCCACTTGCAGTTTCTTAGAGAACAGCAAACTTGCACAGGTATGGCGCAGCATATGACAGCCACAGGGCGGTAAATCAAGCCCTGTTGATTGCAGTAGATATGCAAGCCGCCTTTCCATCTGGCGCGGTGTAGCAGGGTTCCTGCGTGCCGTACAGAGCACATAATCATCTGGTTTCGTGTATGGTGCAGCCTGCCACATTAGCTTGTAAGCCATCAGAGCTTTTTGATTCAGCGGCACAATCCGTGTTGATCTGGTTTTGGTCGTACTGATTTTTGTGGTATATTGCGCCACTTTTTCATACCCTGCACCATAATCCCGATTATAGATTTCCATGAGGTTCTTTGTGATTGACACAGTTCTTTTTCCAAGGTCAAAATCTTTCCATTGCAGTGCGCATAGTTCACCGACACGCAGCCCCGTATAAATCAAGAATACAAATGCAGGGCCATAACGATATTTCAACTTGCTGCTGCCGTAGGCATATGACAACGCTTCTTTGCTGAACACCTGTATCTGTTGTTCTGTCATATACACGATTTCTTTTTCTTGCTTCAACAGGTTCTCGCGCACAGGCATTCGGCATAATTCCATAGGATTGCGCGGCAGATAGCACCGCCGGGTCTGGAATGTGTAAAAGGCATTCAGCATATCATACGCCTTTTTGATTGTTGACCACGAATATCCGCACGGTATCAGCGCATTGATTGCCTGCTGCAAATCGTCTGTCTTGATTTTCTTCCATGGCTTGCCTGCTATTGCCATTCGCTTGATTTGTGAATCAAAGGTAATGCAAAGTCTGCCATAACTGGACGGCTTCACTTCGGGCTGCTTATATAGCCTCAACCACTCATCTATTGCCACAGCCAGCGGTTGATTGCTCGCAGATTGCAGCCCCGCTTGGATTTCAGCTTCTTTCTTCTGCATAGCGTCAAAACATTCTTTGAGTGTGCGTCCCGTCACAGCCAAACGCTTATAATCGCCATCCACAGGGATTGATTTGCGGTACAAGATTTTGCCGCCATGAGTGTAAATCAATGTGCCATCGCCTTTAGGCAATTTGGGTAATTGTTGACTGCAATCCTGCTTTACCATAGTAAACCTCCTGATTTTCGCTTCAAAAAGGTTTTACTGCAATCCAGTGGTAGCAGATTCAAATGCTACCACTTCTGCTACCAGATACGCACAAATTCAGCTCACTTTGTTACCATTTCTATTGCATTTCAGCGCTTTTCGCCCACATCCATCCAAAACAAAAAATCCGCAGAACCAACGAATCATCGTTGCATTCTGCGGAGTTTGAAGAGGTGACGACCAGATTTGAACTGGTGAATGAAGGTTTTGCAGACCTTTGCCTTACCACTTGGCCACGTCACCATATGAGCAGAAATTGCTTTCTGCTGTTTTTTTGGAGCGGCCGACGAGGCTCGAACTCGCTACCTCCACCTTGGCAAGGTGGCGCT
>OOCN01002033.1_pt1 | contig 11424 bp, 9 predicted proteins | sample 1671361 | NCBI WGS metagenome assembly OOCN01 (sample SAMN06348149, study PRJEB24527) | human gut metagenome | biome: human gut; feature: ankylosing spondylitis patient; material: feces | host: Homo sapiens | place: China | collected 2015-10
CGGTGTAACGGATGTAGGTGCGGTCCTCGGGAATGCCGAGCGTGGAGTTCAGCGCGGCCATAATGCTCTCGGTCAGCTTTTCCCAAGCAGAGCCCGGCACAGAGCGGCCGAACACGTTGACTTCCACATAGGCGGCGGGCTGGTCATCGCTACCACCGAAGTAAATCGGCATATTGTCCTCGAACGGGCACATTAGCCAGCCCTCGGACTTGCCCGGCACGGCGGTAATCGCCTTGCCATAGGCGGCCTTCAGTGCCTCGCGCTGCTCAGGGGTGGTGGACACGGACACATGAGTGTGAATAACGGGCATAATTCCTCCTTGATTCGGTTCGCTTCCAGTCTAGCCTCAGCGGCTGCTGTTGAACATGGCATGCGGATGTAGGAAGCTGCTTGCAGAACGGACCGGGGCAAGGCCAATTTGGGGAGATTATTGGCCTTTCCAGCCAATATATGTTCCGCAGTCAGCCCAATAGTGTTGAATACCCTTGTGAGAAAACTGATTGAACAACTGATGAAGTTCGGCATTGTGGGCGTCATCGCCTTTGTTATCGACTGGGGTATTCTCAACCTATTGGTTGGCATATTCCACATGCACAACGTGCTGGCTGCCACCGTCTCTTTCATCATCTCGCTGATTTTCAACTATCTGGCGAGCATGAAATTCGTATTCAAGCATCGTGATGACATGGCGCGCTGGATGGAGATCCTTATCTTCGTGGCGGGCGCTGTAGTCGGTCTGTTCATGAATGACGCGATTATCTGGATTTCCACTTATGGCATGAACCACGATGCCTATGTATCGCAGCATGCCGAATATCTGTTGCGCACCAATATCGGCAAGCTGGTGGCCACTGCCGTGGTAATGATCTGGAACTTCTTGATTCGCAAGTGGCTGCTCGACGATACGCACACCAATGCGATGAACCGTCTGAAGTCCGCTGAAAATCGATTGAATGCCGAGGAGCTTGAAGCCAAGTGGCAGAACAGCTTCTCCCACAAGCTCGGCATCTGGTCCCTGGAACACACGCCCAAAGGCTGGCCGAAGTAGCGGTTTGACGTATTAAGCCCCCTCGTCAGAGGGGGCTTAATTTTTGTCTCACACACTCACTTCAGTCAAGGTCGGCTGCTCGGTGGAGCCCTTGATCTGCTTGAAGCCAATCAGCGCAATCGCCAGCGAGACCAGTGCCAAAGTGGTCACCACCATGAAGCCGCCATGCGAGCCCATGCGGTCGATGAACTGGCCGGCAATCGCCGAACCGGCGGAGGAGCCGATAGAATTCATCGCACCCATCCACGCCATGCCCTCGGTCAAGCGAGAGGGCGGCACCAGATGCAACATGAGCTGGTTGCCGTTGATCCACGTCGGGGCCTGGCATACGCCAATAATCAAGTAGATGATCATGATCACCCACAGATGCTTGGCGAACAGGAACGTACTGATGCCGATGTTCACCACGGCCAGGCAGAAGTAGAAGCGCTTCCACAGGGCAATCGACCAGTTCTTCGCGCCATACACCAATGCGCCCATCAGCGAGCTGAAGGAGAAGCAGGCAAACACAAAGCCCGTGTACTGCTTCATATTCGCTTCGGTGGCGAACGCAATAATCGAGATGCCCGTGGCCGACTGGAATGCGCCCAAACCGAACCAGGTGACGCACACCGCAATCAGACCTGGACCCCAAATGGACGCCTTCTTGCCCGAACGCGCATCGGCGACCGCCTGCTTAATGGCTGCGTTAATCGTGGCCTCATCGGTCACGCCTTCACGCTCAAGACGGCGGCGGGTCTCCTCGGCGGCGGTTTCCGCCTTCAGCGCCTCAGCCTTGGCGGCCTCGCGCTCACGGTATTCCTTGCGGGAGATGCCCTCGGCACGCGCCAGCGCGGTCTGCGACGGTGGCTCAGTGGTCAGCTCGGTCAGGAACATCAGCGCACCGATCACCACGCACATGCCGGTGAACGAGAACGCCAGCAAACCGGAGATCACGGCCAGCGTGGAGGCCAGCGGATTGCCGATCACCCACATGCATTCGTCGAGCACGCCGCATAGTGACAGCGCGCGGTTCGTGCGCTCCCGGTCACCCTTAAGAATCTTGGTCCAGCGCGCGCGGCTCATCGCGCCCCACGGCGGAATAGCTGCCAGGAACGGCGTCAAACAGTACAGCACCCATTCCGGCGCACGATTGGTGATGGATGTGGTCAGCGCGACGGCGGCGACAATCCACACCAGAATCGTTGGAATCGAAACCTGCCGCTGGCCGAACTTGTCGGTCAGCTTGCCGAGCAGCGGCGTGGCCACGGCCAGTGCAATCGCCTGAATGGCGGTGAGCATACCTGCCAGCGAGTAGTTGCCGTAGTAATGCTGTACGGAGATGGTGATGGTCATGCCCACCATCGGGAACGGCATGCAGGCGATGACCGCGCCGATGGCGTATCGTGCGGTGTGGGGGATGCGCAGAAGCTCGGCGTACCCGCCGAACACGCGACTGCCGACATCCTTGATGCCGGCGATGACAGGATTGGCCATAATCGTCTCTCTTCGAATGACTGATGTGCGCCCGGAATGAAACACCGTCAGTCTAACGTTGTCCTACAACCGACACGCTGTAGATTTGACGGTGAAGCCGGAAGTTTTCCGAACGTTCGGCCACATCGTCCCGAAGGAGTTTCAGATGCAGGCGACCACCATCCATTTCGTCCGCCACGGCGAGGTCCACAACCCCGACCACATCCTCTACGAGCGGCTCCCCGGCTTCCACCTGTCCGACCGCGGCCGGCGTATGGCCGAGGCCACCGCCCGCTACCTCGCCGCCAACCCCCAGACGAACACCGCGGCCGCCATCTACTCGTCACCCCTGGACCGTACGCGCGAAACCGCACAGGCCATCCTCACGGCGCTCAACGAAATCCGCACGGCCCGCAACGAGGAACCGCTCGAACTGGTCACCGACCAGCGCATCATCGAGGCCGGCAACAACTTCCGCGGCACCCGCATCGGGCATGGCGAAGGCGCGCTGTGGCGCAACGGCAACTGGAAACTCGTCACCAACCTGTGGAAACCCAGCTGGGGCGAGAGCTACCGGCAGATCGCGGCCCGCGTTAGCGCGTTCGCCCAGGAGAAGGTCAGGGAGCACGCCGGACAGCAGATCATCGTCGTCAGCCACGAGTCGCCGATCTGGTCCTACCGGCACCTGCTGGAAACCGGCCACCCCGAGCACAACATGCTGCTGCGGCACACGGCGCTCGCCTCCGTCACGTCGATCACCTACGACTCACAGACCGGGAATGTGATGAGCATCACCTATGTCGACCCCGCGGCGGGCGTCAGGTGACGGCACAATGGAACATAGGTCGCCCGGCGCGACGGATGACGGATTACAGTGGAAGGCAACGGCTGCTGCCCCAAGGCAAAGGAGCGAACATGACGGCGGAATTCCAGTTGGATGAGACGGTGGTCGATCGAATCGCGGCGCTGCCCGCCGTGCGCGAGGCGGTGCAGGCCGCGGCGGCGCTGATCGCGCTGTGGCCGCTGACCGACGCCAAGCAGATGGACAATGACACGAAATATGGTGAGAACCTGCAGGTGCGGATGACCCGCATGGCCGCGCGGGTCATGACCGGCGACGACGTGACGGTCCCCGATGCGGAGTTCGTGTATGAGGGTGCGGACGAGATTCCCGGTCGTCCGCAGCGAGTCGTCGATGCGTTGCTCGCCGCGAATGACGCTTATGACGAGATGGGCGACTACTCCGAAACCGGCGACACGAGGCTGATCATGAGAGGCGCCGGCCAGTTGGGCGTCGATTGGGATGATGACACCGTGCACGCCATCGCCGAAGCGTTGGAGGCAATCGAACAGGCCATCGGCGTGGGCGATGGTGCCGCCGGTGGTGCCGACGCCGCCGGTGCCGCCGCGCCTGCGAATGCTGCGCCCAGTGCCGATGTCGAAGCCATCGCGCAGCGATTCGCCGCGGTGACGGTGGCGGCCGACGGGTTGCTGCGCCTGATCGATCTGCGCAAGCCGTCGCGCGCGGTGCCGGTGATGTTCTATGTCAACGAACTGTGCGAGCGCCTGTCGGTGCCGCGGCTGTGCTTCAAGGCCGAGCAGCTGTCGTCGCTGATGACCGCCCGATCGCTGACTAACGACGACGAGGCCGCCCTAGCCGAAACGGTGAAATTGTTTACTATGGTCGCGGCGAGTGAGTGGAAACGTCACCATGACGACGTGCTGTGGGATGCCGCCGAGGCGAAGCGGCTCGCGAAAGAGGAGGACGAGCGCCGCAACAAGGAGGCGCTCGCCGCCAAGTTCGCGCACGTGGGCGACGACCCGTCCAAGCCACCCGTGGAGCTGTGACGGCTGCCGCCTGACGTCTGATGGGACGGGGCGGAGACCTGAAATATATGCGATTCACCGCTGACTGCTCGGAATCGTGCCGACCTGCTTGCGGCGCGGCCGCTGAATGTGGCGTACCTCTTCCAGAACCTGAGGAACGCCTTGCCGAACGAGCACCCGTAGTAGGGTTTGTCCAGCGGTGGCTCGCCTGTGCCGAACTGAGAGGGGCCGGCGTAAGGACTGTTGCCGCCGTACGCCGGCGCGGCCGTATATGGCTGCTGTGGTGCGGCGCCGGCTCTATTCGCCGTCGTCGTTGAACGCGATGGTGTCGTCCGGGCCGAGGAGCAGGCGTTCCGCGAGGCTGATGATGGTCAGCAGCAGTGCGGTCAGTGCGACCACCATGATCGTTGCGGAGAAGATCAGCGGGGTGCGGAACGAGTTGAAAGCGGCCTGCAGCCAGATGCCCAGGCCGTTCATCGCGCCCAGATATTCCGCCGTCACCGCGGTGCCGAACACATAGGCGGCGCTGATACGCAGGCCGCCGAACACCTGGCGGGCGGCGACGCGCAGCTTCACATGCCACAGCGCCCATGCGCGGGTGGCGCCGCAGGTGAGCGCCACGTCCTCGTAGAACTGCGGTACGGCGAGCATGCCGCGGCACGTCTGCACGGCGACGGGGAACACGCCGAATACGGCGACGATCACGATTTTGCCGAGCGGCTCGAACCCGAACCAGATCATGAACAGCGGGGCGATGGTGATGAGCGGGATGGTCTGCGCGGCGGCGAGCAGCGGATAGATACCGCGATACAGGGTTTTGGACACGTACAGGCCGATGCCGATGAGCACCCCGGCCACCGCTGCGATGAGAAAGCCGGTGATTGCCTCGTATGTGGTGATGGCGGTCGCCTCCCACAGGTCGGGCCAAGTCTTGACGATCGATGCGGCGATCTGGCTGGGGGAGGCGAGCACGCGTTGGGAGATGTGGCCCGCATCCACGGCGATCTCCCATACGATGAGCAGCCCGCCGACCGTGAACGCCGGCGGCGCGACGCGTACGAACAGGGATTTCAGTGTGCGCATGGCGTGATCTTCGGACAATGTGAAACCTTAGGGATGGGATTGATGGGGGCTGACGGGCTGACGGAGGGAGAAGGGCCCCGGAATCGTTACGAGAGTCGGAAAACTCCCCTCCGTCCCGTCTCGTGACGGACCGAAGGGGAGCGGAGGTTGGCCCGGCCGGCTGTGACGAACCTGTGCTCGCGGATTCGCTGAACTGTAGATAGATTGGCTGTGGCCGGACTGGCTGCAGCCGGATCAGCCCACGTACTCGTTGGTCGCGAGGTCCTTGGCCTGCGGCGCGGACGCGGGATCGTTGCCGTCCTGGTCCTTGTAGGTGCCGGCCTTGTACTGGAACTCCAGGTACGGCTGCGCGTCATCGAAGTTCGTGGTGCCGGGCAGCGACTTCGGATCGTCGGTCGTCCAGTAGTTGTTCTTGGCGATCTCCTCCATCGAGGTGCGGGTCAGCTTGGAGTCGAGCTGCGCCTCCTTGGCCTGTTCGACCAGGATGTCGGCGGCCTTGTCCGGGTTGGCGAGCGCGTAGTCGTAGCCCTTCTTGGTGGCGGCGATGAACTTCTTCAGCGCATCCGCGTTGGCGGAGTCCTTGAGCCAGGAGCCCTTGACGGCGAATCCCAGCTGGTCGGGGTTGCCGGGCACGCCCCAGTCGGAGGCGACGAAGCAGTTGAGCTTCGGGCCGTTCAGCTCGCTTTCCACGCCTTCCCAGGTCACGTAGAAGCCGCCGAAATCACCCTTGCCGCTGGTCAGCGTCTCGAAGGTGTTGGTGCCGGCCGTCGCGGTCTTGATGTCGCCGGTGCCGCCAGCGTACTTGATCATCTGGCGGACGACCGCGGTCTGCTCGGCGGAGCCGAAGCTGACGAAGGTCTTGCCGGAAAGGTCCTTGGGCGTCTTGATGTCGGTGCGGGACGCCAGCGCGCACCAACGGGCGACCGGCTTCTGCGTCAGGTCGAACACGAACTTCAGGTCAGCGCCCTGCGAGTTGAACGCGGCGACGTTGCTCAGCGTGGTGAAGCCCACGTTGGCCACGCCGTTCTCGACGCTGGTTTCAGCTCCGGCCTGGGCGGTCGGCAGGATCTTTACGTTGACGTCGGCATCCTTGTAATAGCCGAGCTTCTGAGCCACGTACAGACCGATGTGGTTCGTGTTCGGCGTCCAGTCGAGCATGAACGACACGGTCGGCGTGGAGCCGGAGTTCTTGGAATCGGTGTTGCTCGCGGAATTGGTGTTTCCGCAGGCGCTGAGCGTCAGGCCGAGCGCGACGGCCCCAACCATCGCCACGATCTTGCTGAAGCCCTTGACTGTCTTCATCTTCTGTCTCCTTGCCTTCTGCGCACGTCGTGCGCCTGCCGGCTGACACACGCCGGGCGGGAAGGTGAGGAGCCCGCGCGACATGAATCAGACCCGTCGCATCGCAGCGCGACACATATCGCCTTGCAATGCGTTTACTTCTCTGATGTCTGGCACGGCTGCTGCCACCAACCGCGCGAACGTTCTCCAGTATAGCGGTATGCGGGGGATCGCGGTATGTCTCGACGGGCGGCTTCGCGCAGGAGCCGGTGTGACGGCGCGGCATCGGGCCGCCATGGCATGTCTCCCGCCGGTGGACATGTGTTTGCCGGTTTGCCGGGGCATTGCTGTTTTCTGCTGTTCTCGGGGCGGACCGTTTCCCCGCCGGGTTCATGGGCTACGATGCTAGTGGCTCGTGAAATGGCTTGTGAGATCAAGGAGGATGCCGATGATGAAGGCCGTGTTCTTCGACTTGGACGGGACGCTGATCGATTCCGATCCGTATTGGGTGCGCTCTCAGGAGACCTTGGTGCGCTCCTGTGGCGGGGAATGGAGCGACGCGCTCGCCGATGCGCTGCAGGGGGCGGCCTTCCCCGAGACCGTGCGTCTGCTGCGCGGTGCGGGGGTCGATTGGGATGGCGATGCAATCGTGCGGCACCTGTCCGATGAGGTGCTGCGCATGGAAAAGGAGCGTCTGCCGTGGATTGAGGGCGTTCGCGATGTGCTGTCCGGTCTGGCGGCGGCGCACGTTCCGGCCGTGCTTGTGACCGGCTCCCCGCGCGAGATCGTCGAGAATGTGATGGCGCAGGCGCCTAAGGGCGCGTTCGTCGGCTATGTGTGCGGCAACGACGATGTGACGCCGAAGCCCGATCCGGCGCCGTATTGGCGTGCGGCGTCGATGGTCGGGCTGCCGGCCGATGCGTCGGGTGCCGGTCAGTGTCTGGTTTTCGAGGATTCCAAGCCCGGGTTGACGGCGGCTCGGGCGTCGGGCGCGACGGTGGTCGCGGTCACCGGTCATGCGCGTGTGGATATGAGCGACAGTGGGCTGTGCGATGAGGCAATCGTTGACTATCGCGGGCTGGCCATCGCCGATTTGGCCGGCTGGATGTGATGTGTCAGCCAGATTGTCGTGGCGTTGCAACGGTTTCATGGGTTGTTCCCTCATATTCGCACGTGTTTGGGCTTCGCGTGACTCGGTCGGATAACAGGAACTTCATCCTTCGGCGCGAAAGCGGCATCTGCGTTTCGAGGGGGTGATTTCGTCTCGCCCAAACATCTATCTACGTTTCGAGGGGTTGCTGTCTGCCAGTATACGAAGTATGAGGGGCGGAATATCGCCATCAATATAGGGAGGATTGACGAAAAGCAACCCCTTGAAATGCAGATAGATGTCTGCGAGGGCTGCGATCAACCCCTTGAAACCGAGAAAGTGGTGTTGCGGACTCTTTTCGTGTGGTGGCGCTTGATTATGTTGTGGCTTGGCTGCGACATATTGCGAGTGCACTGTCGATGATGAGTGAATGGCGGTGGGGATGCCATTCGATGATATGAAGCTCGTCAAGCGTGGAATCTCCAGTGTACGAGCACGAATCCGCTCGTTTGCGTCCCTAAGTGCGCGCCGAAACGACGACCGTGCGCACATAGGGACGCAAACAGGGGCATTTGCGTCCTTATGTTCGCGCGCTTGTCGTTTCGGCGCGCACTTAAGGACGCAACTCGGGGAGTGACGGGAGTGTAGGCACGTATGTGGGCCTTGCGGCGCAGCAAAGATATGGGGCAGTCCCAAAGAAACCGGGTGAAGGTAGCGGTGTGAATGGGCGCGGCATGTGCGAACACGGGGTAGGTGGGCAATGCGCAATCAGCAGGAACGGTGGTGCGTCTCGGGCGGGAATGGTCGGAAGGATCCAGCGCGCTGACAAGTAGGAGGGGCGGGCTTGCGAGGCGAACCAGCATGGAAGGAGTTGGCGCACCGCATTGACTGGCGGGAGCGAGCGGCGGAACGAAAGGGGTGTAAACAAGGCAACGGGGAGTGCCGCGTGTGACCGTTTACATACATGAGTGTAGGGATTGTGTGACGACTCGCTGTGCGCGCTAACACGATTTGCGTTTTGCCAGTGGTTGCGATATATGAGTATCAACGATAATTTCGGTTGCGGTGATGGAATCGAAACAAGCAATTGGAGCTGTATAAGCAGTAATACAAGGGGACGATCATGAACAACAATCAGAACAAGGTCATGGACCAGCGCGAGACCCGCGAGGACGAGTCGCAGGATTGGGCGACGCTGTTCGCCGGTCTCGCCGCCTGAGCGCGCCGAAATATCCTGACCGAGGCGCACTTGCCGGATTGACGATACATCGCCGTACATGGAATCCGACAGTCACCCATCGGCAGGACGACGCAGCAACCTTCATGCGCAACGCCGTCGAAGCCGCCATCAAAGCCGGCGCTTCGACCGCCATACCAGCAGCCGTTCTTTCTGCCATCGACGGCGCGACCGTGAGACCGATTGACCAAAAGTGAGTGAACCGGCTCACGTCCCGTTGACGCGGCACAATGGAACGTATGACTGAAGCTGAACATTCAAAAGACACCAAACCAGAACTTCCGGCTCATGTTCGCGTGCGCTTCTGCCCATCGCCGACCGGCACGCCGCATGTCGGCATGATCCGTACGGCGTTGTTCAACTGGGCCGAAGCCCGCGCCACCGGCGGCAAGCTGATCTTCCGAATCGAAGACACCGACGCCGTGCGCGACTCCGAGGAAAGCTACAACCAGATTCTCGAATCCCTGCGCTGGCTGGGCATCGACTGGGACGAGGGCATCGACGTGGGCGGCCCCCACGGCCCGTACCGCCAGTCCGAGCGCGGCGACATCTACAAGGATGTGGCCGCAAAGCTGCTCGAAGCCGGCTACGCCTATGAGTCCTTCTCCACTCCGGACGAGATCAAGGAGCGCAACCTCGCCGCCGGCCGCCCGGCCGAATTCGGCTACGACGGTTACGACCGCGACCTCACCGAGGAGCAGAAGGCCGCCTTCCGCGCCGAGGGCCGCAAGCCCGCGCTGCGCATCCGCATGCCCGACGAGGACATCGCCTTCGACGACCTCATCCGCGGCACCATCGAATTCAAGGCCGGTTCCGTGCCGGACTATGTCATCGTACGCCCGAACGGCGATCCGCTGTACACGCTCACCAACCCGGTCGACGACGCGATGATGGACGTCAACGTCGTGCTGCGCGGCGAGGACCTGCTCAGCTCCACCCCGCGTCAGATCGTGCTGTACCGCTACCTGATGGAGCTCGGCATCGCCAAGCAGATGCCGCTGTTCGGCCACATGCCGTACGTGATGGGCCAGGGCAACAAGAAGCTCTCCAAGCGCGACCCGGAGTCCAACCTGTTCAACCACCGCGACAACGGTTTCATCCGCGAGGGTCTGCTCAACTACTTGGCTCTGCTCGGCTGGTCCATCGCCCCCGACCGTGACGTGTTCTCCATGGACGAGATGATCGCCAAGTTCGACGTGCGCGACGTGAAGGCCAACCCGGCCCGCTTCGACATCGACAAGGCCATCTCCATCAACGCCGAGCACATCCGTATGCTTGAGCCCGAGGACTTCCTGCGCCGCTCGGTGCCGTACCTGCACCGCGACGGTGTGGTTTCCGCCGACAACTGGGATGCCCTGACCGACCGTGAGCGTGAGGTGCTGACCGCCGCCGCTCCGCTGGTTCAGCCGCGCGTGCGCCTGCTGGGTGAGGTTGCCGGCATGGTCGGCTCCCTGCTCTCCACCGAGGGCTACTTGGAGCCGGCTGACGACGCCAAGAAGCAGCTGAAGGATTCTGCCGGCGAGGTGCTGGACAAGGCCATCGCCGCACTCGAGGCTGTGGATGAGGCTGACTGGAAGACCGACAACCTGCATGAGACCCTGAACAAGGCTCTGGTTGAGGAGGGCGGCTACAAGCCGCGCCTCGCTTTCGGTCCGGTGCGTGTGGCCATGTCTGGTCGTCGCGTGAGCCCGCCGCTGTTCGAGTCCATGGAGATCGTCGGCAAGCCGGTTTCCCTCGCTCGCCTGAAGGGCCTGCGCGAGCACCTGTGAGCTAAGGTTCCTTCCGTGCTCGGCTGAGCTGTAAGGACACTCAAGGTGGGCGTCTGCATGTGCAGATGCCCACCTTTTCTTGTATTCAGTGATGAGCTGGAACAGCTGGAAAGTCTTACCGCTGCGCCGCATGCCAGTGAGAATATGTACGAGGTTGAACATGGCTGGTTTGTGCAGTGAGGTCACGAAACGTGCCTTGTAGGTGGTTTCGCCTTCATGCGTCCATGAAACGGTTGATAGGTAACCGGGCGGCGGTCTTTGACGTGACATTGCATTACAAGCATCGCGACGCGCTCGCTGTCGCAAGGGAACATAAGCGCCTCATTTGGTTCTTGAAGGCTGATTTGCCGGCTATGAATGTGCAAGGCAAAGATCATTGCCTCATCTGCAATTTCATCAGTGCATTAGATGGTAATTCATCAGTAGTGCTTACTGATAATCCGTCAGTAGAGTTCATGCAAATTCATCAGTAGTGGCAGCGTAGCACTTGAAATCGTTGAAATTCCGCGCGACACGCCGTAAGTTGCGTAAGGGTGAATACTTGCGTATATTTATCACTCGTTGCGCGGTTCACCGAGCAGCCGGTTGAAAAACTGAATATGCCCCCATCGTCTAGCGGTCTAGGACTACGCCC
>OOCN01002041.1_pt1 | contig 11394 bp, 10 predicted proteins | sample 1671361 | NCBI WGS metagenome assembly OOCN01 (sample SAMN06348149, study PRJEB24527) | human gut metagenome | biome: human gut; feature: ankylosing spondylitis patient; material: feces | host: Homo sapiens | place: China | collected 2015-10
TGGATAACTTTCAATTCATGTGGATAGTGTGGATAAAAAAAGAACCGGGGAATTTTTCAGAATTCCTCCGGTCTCTTTTCTTATATCAACTCTTATATCAGCCGTCTTACGGTCACAATATTCGTATAGGTTGCCGGCAGGATCCCGATTCCTTTTGCACTGTTGATCGCATTTACGATCTGCCCATTTCCCATATAGATTCCTACATGGCCATTATATAAGATAATGTCTCCCGCAACTGCCTGATCGTAACTTACCGCCGTTCCCGCATTCTCCATATCCCATGTCGTACGCGGAAGTGCGATTCCAAAATGTGCAAATACCGACTGTACGAATCCGGAACAATCCGCTCCGTTTGTGAGGCTCGTACCTCCCCATACATACGGATTTCCGATAAACTGACACGCATAATCTACAATTGCCTGCCCGTTTCCCGCAGCCTGCGCCTTCTGCTCCTCCTGCTCCTTTTGAAGTCTTGCCGCCTCTTCTTCTCTCGATTCGGCATACGTAAATGCATCTTCTACATTTCCCGTGTCATTGTTCTGCACTAACTCTTCTGCTTTCTTCTGTGCCTCATTTCCTACCGTTATATATCTGGAATACACATACCCGGTCACATTTCCCGACTCAACCTTCGTCCATTCTCCCACAGGACCGGTGATCTTTGCCGCATAATCCGGATATAGTTTTCCAACCCATTCGCTGTCTGTTGTTGGTTCACTTCTTATATAAAGAAACGATTGTACATTTGCCATATCTGAATACTCACCCTTTTGTTCCGGTACAAGATGATCTTTTACCGATATTGTCTTATCTGATGTGTAACAATCTTCCAATATCTGTGTGCTTTCCGCCGCTGGTATATTCTGCGTATCATCTATGTCTGCAGCATGCACCACCATTGGAAATGCTGTCATGATCCCGGTCACACTAACCAGGAGCACTCCTTTTTTAAGAATCGAATCCATAAACTCCCTCCTTTATGTTTTCTCGTCTTTTGTAATTGTTACAAAATTGTTACATGTGTTACGTTTGTTATTATATCATCTGAATACATTTTGTCAAGTATTTCTTTTATTTTCAAGCGTATCATCTGATATTCCTCTATCTTCCATTCGTTTCATTTTTTTATTTTATTACATTTTGTTACATTTATTTCTCCTTATTGACAAATGATATAAACAACACTATACTAAAGATATCAATTATAGTAATTATTATCGTTATTGAAAGGAGGATGTTATGGCTGCTTTAAAATACAGTAAACAGCGAGCCTCTATCAAAGAGTATTTATTACACACAACCGCACATCCTACGGCTGATACCGTATATCTTCATATAAAAGAAGAATTTCCGAATATCAGCCTCGGAACCGTCTACCGCAACCTGAATCTGCTTGCCGACATCGGTGAAGCACTCCGGATTCCGACACCTACCGGTGGCGACCGTTTTGATGGGCGCTGTGAACCTCATTACCATGTAGTATGCACGAATTGCGGAAAAGTATTCGATCTGGAAATGGATGATTCTTATATCCAGAAGATCAACGAAGATGCCAACGCATGTTTTGATGGAATTATCGAATCTCACAACACACTTTTCCATGGTCTTTGTGCCGACTGTATAAAGAAAAAGAACGAGAATAAATAATAAAATTTATCAAAAACTAATTGACAAAATAGTAATATCGTGCTAAATTAATATCAGTAACAATTACTAATATTAATTTTAATAAATCAAAAAATTATTTCAAAGAAAAGGAGAACAACATTATGAAAAAATTTGTATGTACAGTATGCGGATATGTTTACGAAGGAGAAGCTGCACCGGCTGAATGTCCAATCTGCCACGCACCGGCTGATAAGTTCAAAGAGCAGACAGGTGAAAGAGAATGGGCTGCAGAGCACGTTGTAGGTGTTGCAAAAGGTGTCAGCGAAGATATCTTAGCTGATTTAAGAGCGAACTTCGAAGGAGAATGTTCAGAAGTTGGTATGTATCTTGCAATGGCAAGAGTTGCCCACAGAGAAGGTTATCCTGAAGTAGGATTATACTACGAAAAAGCTGCCTGGGAAGAAGCTGAGCATGCTGCTAAATTCGCAGAACTTCTTGGCGAAGTTGTTACAGACAGCACAAAGAAGAACCTTGAGATGCGTGTAGATGCCGAGAACGGAGCTACAGCCGGTAAGTTCGATCTTGCAAAACGTGCAAAAGCCGCTAATCTGGATGCGATCCATGACACAGTTCATGAGATGGCTAAAGATGAGGCCCGTCACGGAAGAGCTTTCGAAGGACTTCTCAAGAGATATTTCGGATAAGAATAACGGATTCTGATATCAGAAGAAGAGCGGATACACCACTTAAGGAGTATCCGCTCTTTTTTGTTCATTCATTATTTTTTCCACTATCCTGCTCTATGCCATGCGCACATAGATCTTTTTCACCGGCTGGTACAGAACCGCAATTGCGATCACCATAAAGACTGCATTGATCACCGTAGCCGGAAGAGATGTAAATGCTCCCACCGCAGCCGCTGCGAATCCACTTCCCATGATCATCATAGATATGGTTCCCATAATAAATTCCATGATCACGTTGATGCATCCGTAAACCACGGCACAGATCATCGCTGCTCCGTATTCTTTCTTTTTATCACCGGCTGTCTTTTTCTTCAGCATCACAAAGAGTGCTCCGACGATCAGACACTTCAGCGCCGTCTCAACAAACGTCTTTGGCGCATCCTGCATATATCCATTTAACATATCAAAGATGGTAAGTCCCAGCGTTCCGGATACGGCTCCTCTTTTTCCTCCCTGAAGTAACAATCCCATTACGACAAATATATGTCCGAAATGAAGAAATGGTGTTCCGACTGCTGCCGGAAGCGGAATCCTGAAAGACTGGATTCCAAGAAATGTAATTGCTGTAAAGAATGCCGTGATCACCAGATTCTTCACCTTATCATTATGAATGGTCTTTCCTGCTGCTGTATTTGTACTCATTGTACTCTTCCTTCCTGTTGTAATATGTAATGAAAAATAAATTCTGCTGAATATATTAGCACGATAGTGGATTCGTCCAAACAGCCAGTTGTAACATTTTCATACAGGCCAGTTTATTTTTCACACCAAAGGAAGTCGTACCCTCTTAATCTTATATCTTTTAATTCCATCTTTTCACTCGTCAGCAGATTACGATATACTCCATCTTCCTGCATCCACGCTGTCTTCTCCTGATCACTGAAGTTGAATATTCCAAAAAATCTTCTTCCCTTATATTCACGTAATATGCAAAGGACACTGTCATCATGCACATCGTATGTATACACATCTGCATCTTTATCAAATGTTATTTCCTGTCCGCGGATCTTTTCCAACCGGTCAAGAGTCTGGAAGATACTTCCCTGAACAGTTGTGGGATTATTCTTATTCTCTGCAAGCTCCCACTGCAGCTTACCACGATGGATGTATCTTGAATCTGCACACTTAGCAGGATCTTCTTTATAACTATAGTCGTTCACCTGCCCCAGTTCATCGCCACTGTATAACATCGGGATACCCGACTGTGTCAACATATATGCATGCAGCATAAGATCTTCCCTGACCGCAGTTTCCATTGCTTCTTTGTTTTGTTCAAATCCGGCTTTTTCAATTCCACACATCGATGCCGTTGTCCCACAGAAACGTGCATCCTGCGTTACCGGATCATCATTATACAATTCTCCGCGGCTTATACTTCCCGCTATTTTCCCTGTAAAATAATCATTCAGGTAACGCTTATGTGGGATTTCTTCCATCCCCCACTGTTTCAGGGTCTCATAATCCAGTCCCCATCCGATATCATCATGACAGCGCAGATAGTTTAAAAATACATACTGTTTCGGCAGGTGGTTCAGAATATCCATCTGTTTTTTCAACAATCGGATATCTCGTGTCGCTATGCTGTTCCAGGTCGTTGCCATGGTAGTCACATTATAAAGCATGTGACATTCCGGTTTTTCTATCGTCCCAAAATACGGCACTACTTTTTCCGGTTCCATTACAACTTCACCAAGAAGTAATACGCTCGGACATACAATTTCTGCAATCATACGCATCATACGGACGATTGTGTGTACCTGTTTGAGATTTCTGCAGGTAGTTCCTAGTTCTTTCCAGATATATGGCACCGCATCAATTCTCACAATATCTATTCCCTGATTTGTCAGATACAGGAAGTTATACATCATCTCATTAAACACTCTCGGATTGCGGTAATTCAGATCCCACTGATACGGATAAAATGTCGTCATTACATAATGGCCGTTCTCCGGAAGATATGTAAAGTTTCCAGGGGCTGTTGTCGGAAATACCTGCGGCACTGTCTCCTCGTATTTCTCCGGCACATCATTATTATCATAGAAGAAATACCGGCTCATATACTCTCCTTCGCCATCCCTTGCCCGCTTCGCCCATTCATGGTCTTCTGACGTATGATTCATAACAAAATCCATACACACATTGATATCTTCCTCATGACACTTTTCTGCCAGTTCTGCAAGATCCTTCATCGTACCGAGATCCGGGCGTACCTTACGGAAATCTGCCACCGCATAACCGCCGTCAGATCTGCCTTCCGGCGTATCCAGGAAAGGCATAAGATGAAGACAATTAATGTTGCATTCTTTCAGATACGGAATCTTTTCTTTTACACCTTGCATATTTCCCGCAAAATTATCTATATAAAGCATCATGCCAAGCATATCTTTCCTGTGATACCAGCCGGCTTCCTGCTCTCTTTTTGCATCTCTTTCTTTCAGTTTGCTACTCCGTTGTCTGTAATACTCATACATCTTGGAACACAATTCCGCGAACATATCATCGTTCTGATAAAGTTCCATGTAAAGCCACCTGAGCTCATCATGATGTTTCTCTAACCTATATTGAAAAATACTGTTATTTTTTTCTACGCTTTTTCCCATTTTTATACTCTACTCTTCTGCTGCCAGATGCATCTGGTATGCCTTGAATTCTCCCATTTCCACAGGCATCGGAATTCCTGCTTCCATAAGTGCTGCACCATTATATATTTTTCCTGTTTCCGTATCACGATAGATCGCACTACATTTCAATCCTTGAAGCTTTACATAATTCACAGTCATATTTCCATGAATTTCCTGCAGTACGACGTTCAGAAGAACTTCTTTCTGATCTTCGGATACAAATGCCCATGCTGCATATTCCTCCCTCGCAGGATCAGACAGCCGGTAGTACAGTCCCGTCTGGATCAGTGGTGCGAACTTCCGGTATTCTTCCACCTGTAACCGGATCTCCTGCTTCTCTTCTTCGGAAAGTTTTCCAAGATTCAATTCATATCCGAATGTTCCGGCCATTGCCACTACACCTCTGGTATGCAGAGATGTGATCCTTCCTGTCTGATGATTCGGCACTGCCGATACGTGTGACCCTACAGCGGATACCGGATAACCGAATGAAGTACCATATTGGATCTGCAATCTGTCCAATGCATCTGTATTATCACTGCACCAGATCTGCGGTGTATAATACATCATTCCGGCATCAAATCTTCCACCGCCGCCGCTGCATCCTTCGATCAGCAGATCTGGATATCTTGTCACGATCCTTTCCAGAAAATCATATAATCCAAGAACATAATCATACATGACCCTTCCCTGATCTTCGGTTCCTCTCGAGAACACATCCATAAGGCTCCGATTCATATCCCATTTCACATACTCAATATTTCCCTGATCCAGGACTTTACAGATCTGATCAAATATATGATCTACAACTTCTTTTCTCGAGAAATCCAACACCAGTTGATTTCTTGCATGAACCGGATTCCTTCCCGGAATAGTAAGTGCCCAGTCCGGATGTTCTCTGTACAGATCACTGTCTTCCGAGATCATCTCCGGCTCCACCCAGATTCCGAATTTTACACCCAGATCATTGATCTTCTTTATCAGATCTCCCAGTGTCCCCCCAAGCTTTTTCTCATTGACAAACCAGTCCCCGAGACCGCTGTTATCATCATCACGTTTTCCAAACCAGCCGTCATCCAGCACCAGCATATCAATGCCTGCATACTTTGCCTCTTTTGCCAGTTCGTATAAGGTATCACCATCAAAATCAAAGTAAGATGCTTCCCAACTGTTCACCAGAACCGGACGGACACTTTCTTTGTACTTTCCTCTGCAGATATGCTGTCTGATACATCTGTGCAGATTCTGTGAAAGAAGGTTCATTCCACTTCCGGAAAAAGTAAGAAGTACCTCCGGTGTATAGAATGTTTCTCCTTCTGCCAGCGGATACAAGAACATCTCATCCTGCAGCCCCATAAGCGCACGTGTCTGTCCAAACTGATCTTTCAGTGTCTCACCTTTAAAATTTCCACTATATACGAAAGACATTGCATAACAATTTCCATATTGATCCGTCGTATTCTCATCTGCAAGAATCATCATCGGATTATACTGATGGCTCGAAGTTCCTCTCACACTTCCGATCACATGACTTCCATGTGTGACCGGCTCTCTCTGCATCGTTCTCTCCATTGCATGTCTTCCGTAAAATGTCAGAAGATCATATTTCCCCTGAACAAAATCCAGACATGCAGACTGCGCTTTCCTGATACATATCTTTCCTTCGCCACGATAAACGATCTTCTCGCTTCTTGTGATCACATCATAATCAGGAAGCACACCATACTGCAATGTAACTTCTACGCCTGTAACCGCATCTTCCATTACGATCTCCAGTGTCTGGCTCTCCGTCTCATCCGCATAGACTGCCGGAAGACCCGGAATCTTATATTTTCCATTGAAAATGTGATGCGAACGGTAACGCAGATCACACGCTGTACTTCCATCTGCATTTTCAACGATCAGTGCCGTACTTCTGTAATCTCCGGTTCCATAGGAAGGATACTCCTGCGGAAGTGCATCCATAGAATATGTTCTGTCATCCCCTGCATCAAACGGATTTCCAGAGAATCCCCTGTCATAATACGTCAGCAGATAATCCATGCAGCTTCCATCTGTTTTCTTTCCATAATACAGGTGCAGGAGGAACCCATAAGGGTCCACCTGCATCTGATACGTTGTATTCTTTGTCTGTATTGTAAATGTCCTGTCTGATTTACTGTAAATAATTCCCATTTTCCAGTCTCCTTTTTGTGTCTTTTATCCGATTTGTATTTTCTTATTTTACAGCTCCATTTACCACACCGTTCAAGATATGCTTCTGACAGATCAGATAAAAGATCAGGATCGGCAGAAGTGCCAACAGGTAAGAGGCAAATGCCAGGTTATAGTTCGTTCCAAACTGTGTCTGGAAATTAAGCTGTGCCAGCGGCAGTGTGTTCTTTCCTGTACCTGACATAATAACCAATGGTGTCATAACATCGTTCCATGTTCCAAGTGCTGTCAGAACCGCAACCGTTGCATGCATTGGTTTCATGATCGGAAAGATGATCTTCCAATAAGTTGTCCATGTACTTGCTCCATCCACGCATGCTGCCTCTTCCAGCGCTCTGGGAATATTTGTCAGATATCCGGAATACAGCAGCACATTCATCGGCATATAAAATACCAGATATAAGATGATCACTCCGGCTCTGTTCGCAAGTCCCATCTGCGCCGTCTGTTTTACAACCGGCATCATCAGGATTGCAAAAGGTACGAACATACCACTGACAACATAAAAATAAATAAACTTATAAAATTTACTATGTGCCTTATTTCTTGCAATTGCATATCCAAGCAGTGAATGGATCAGCATTGCAAGCACTACCGTCACAACTGTGATCAGCAGACTGTTTCCCAACGAGTTCCAGAAATCTGTCACTTTCATCGCCTCTGTAAAATTACTCAGACTGAAATGCTTTGGAAGCGATAAGATTCCTGCGACATCATTCGTCATTTCCGAAGGTTTCTTCAGCGCAATGACAACAGTCATATACAATGGAAATACTACAGTGATCAGCCCTGCGATCAAAAGAATCGTTACAGGCCAGTTTATTCTTTCTTTCCCAACTTTTTTCATTACAACTGTTCCTCCTTCTTACCGGTGATAGTCAACTGCATTACCGAAATCACTACAATCACAATAAAGAAAATAACTGCATTTGCGCTTTGGAATCCAAACTGTCCACCACTCATTCCGTTATTATAGATCAGATATGAGATGGATTCTGTACTCTGGGCAGGACCTCCTTTTGTCAATGCCATGATCTGATCAAATACCATCAGGAAGTTTTTCACACTCAGAACCATATTGATAGAGAAAAATGGAATGATCAGTGGAAATGTCAGGTTCCTGAACTTCTTCCATCCTGTAGCACCATCAATGGCACCTGCTTCATATACATCCTCCGGAACCGTCTGAAGTCCTGAAATATAAATGATTGTGTTCATTGCTATCGACTGCCATGCACACACGATCACAATCGCGATCCACGCAAGATTTGTATTAGAAAGCATACTGGAACTAAATGTCTTACTTCCGATCATTTTTCCAAATACAGGGAGGATATACGTAAAGAAATAGTTGAAAATGTATCCTACCACCAGTGCTCCCAGTACATTCGGGATAAAATATGCACCCCTGAGTGCGCTTTTGAACTTGATCTTACTATTTAGTCCGAGTGCCATCAGAAGACTCAATACATTTGTCAAAATTGTCGCCGCAATTGCCAACTTAAATGTAAAGATATATGAGCCTCCGACTCTGGAATCGGTAAACAGATCTTTATAATTACGAAGACCTACCCAGTCGTAACTTCCGTATCCTTTAAAATTGGTAAAACTATAGATGACACCTTTGATCAGCGGCAGCGTATTGAAGCAGAAAAATAATGCAACAATCGGAATCGTGATCAGAAGAAATGTCCGCTTTCTATCATTTAATTTATTCTTTTTCATCGTACTAACTCCTTGAACTTCCGTATTACCAGTAACTTATCTGTCTTAGTCATTATGCGATTTCTCGTAATCTTCCACTTTACGGATAATATCACGATTATATCTTACCCAGTCTGTATCAAATTTCTTAAGAAATGCCTTGCTGTCTTTTTTCATCAGGAATGTCTGGATCTGTGCGTCTACCGCCATTTCCGATGGATAATAATGATCCTGATAGTCAGACATTTTTCCTTCTTTTATATATTCTTTCATTCCTTCAAGGGTTGATGGCAGTTCAAAATCTCCTTCTTTACAAGGAACCGCCTTCTGCGCATCCAGATATGCCTGTACATTCTCATCTTCCAGGAGAAAATCTAACACTTCATATGCTGCCTCTTTATTTTTGCAGTCTTGCATTACGCAGAACTGAAGATCTATTCCTGAGTTCAACTTATTTTCTTCCTTGTTATTATTTGCCGGCATTACAAATGAATCAATCTCCATATCCGGATTCACTGTCTGGATCTGTGGAATTGCATAACTTCCGATCGTATACATTGCGGACTCACCTTTTGCAAATGCCGTACACGCCCCGTTGTAATCATATGCAAACGGGTCATCCGGTCCATATGGAAGCAGCTCCAGCATACGTTCTGCCACTTCTTTATATTCCTTCGAAAATGTTGTCTTTCCGCGGTTCACCTGTGCACACACATCTGCGGGTGCAAGATCTACCGCAACCGCATTCCACGGTGCAAGACAAGTCCATGTATCTTTAAATCCAAAATAAAATGGCTGGATTCCTGCATTCTGTATCTCCTGACACAGGCTCATGAGTTCATCCCATGTAGTTGGTATTTTCCATCCATGTTCTTCGAACATTTCCTTGTTGTAAAGAATTCCTGCTGCATTTGCAACGTATGGTACCGCATAAGTTCCTTTTTCCGGAACAAATTCCAGATTTTTATCAATTTCTTTATATGCCTCTTTAATATCTTCCAGACCCTTATAGTCGCAAATATCCATCAACATGTCAGAATCGATAAAGTTTGAATAGTTCACGTCTCCTCCGATTCCAATAATATCCGGATTATCCTCCCGGATAAATCTCGTCTTCAAAACAGTCATTGCATCATTCGGAGATTCAATTGTAAGATGAATATCATCATGTGTACGGTTGAATTCTTCTTCTATTTTCTCAAATGTTTTTACTGCTTCCGGCTTATACTGCACAAGTTCTATTTCTGTCTTTCCTGTCTTCTCCTTCTGCCCGCATCCCTGCAGCGTCATAGCCCCAGCCATCGTAAGAACCAGTCCGGCACTTACCAGTTTCCTGTACTTCCTATGCATGTTTTTCAAACTCCTTTTGTTCCGTTCCTTCCTGATTTTGAACCTTTCCCGGGATATTTTCTTGTTTTCATCGTCAGGTTTTTTTATTTTTTATTTACAATTGAATTGTAACATACCCTTATGCGTCTATAAATATCATCATATTATATGTTTTATTGCAAAATGCGATTTTTCCCGTTATATATTGAAGTCATCTAGCATTTTGGTATATACTGTTTTAAAAAGGAGGATTCCTATGAGTAATCTTTTATTTTCCGTTTTCCCAAATGAAAATTTTGTTGATATCGGACTTTATCAGTATGGCTGGGAACAATGTGAACCTTCCCATTCTTTTGGACCTGCCGCCAGAAACCATTATATCTTTCACTATGTGATATCCGGAACCGGAACTTTAATGGCCGACGATTCTTCCGGCAATACAATAAAATATCAGGTGAAAAGCGGACAGGGTTTTATGCTATTTCCTAATCAGATCAATACTTACATCGCAGATCAGGATCTCCCATGGGAATATACCTGGATTGAATTTGACGGACTCCGTGCCAAAGAGATTGTCTCTACTGCCGGACTCAGTCCGGATCATCCGGTCTATCATGCCGGTTCGAAAGATCTCCGCAATGAAATGATGAACGAAATGTTATATATTGCCAGACATTCCGGTTCCTCCTCCGATTCACCGTTCCATATAATCGGACATTTGTATCTCTTTTTGGATTATTTCATGCGTTCTGCTGCTACAGTGCGCATGAACCAGAGTGGAAAGATCAGCGATTTTTACATCAAAGAAGCATTATCTTATATTGAGCAAAATTTTCAGAACAATATTACCATTGAAGACATTGCTTCTTTCTGTGGTCTGAACCGGAGTTATTTCGGAAAGATTTTTCACGATTCCATCGGAAAATCTCCTCAGGAATTCCTGATCAGTTACCGCATGACGAAGGCTGCAGAACTTCTGAAACTGACCTCTTTATCCATTGCAGATATCGGAAATGCCGTCGGATATCCGAATCAGTTACATTTTTCAAGAGCATTCAAGAATACCTATGGAACTTCTCCAAGAAGCTGGCGCAATGAAAATAAATTAGAACCTGATATGTAAAAAATCAAGCGGAAAAGGATTATTTTGATTTTAAAAATATTTTCCT
>OOCN01002043.1_pt1 | contig 11388 bp, 9 predicted proteins | sample 1671361 | NCBI WGS metagenome assembly OOCN01 (sample SAMN06348149, study PRJEB24527) | human gut metagenome | biome: human gut; feature: ankylosing spondylitis patient; material: feces | host: Homo sapiens | place: China | collected 2015-10
TTTCCTGCTGGAACAGCATTCAATGTAATACTATAAACATTTTCATTTTCAATTGATTTCACAAAATTTGGCTTTGCACTTGGATCCCATGCCATTCCCGGAATATTTCCTACTAAAAGAAAAGTTGTTTCCGTCTTCGGTAAATCCGGAACTACTGTTGTTCCATCTGCATCCAGATAATATGCCCATGCTCCATCTTTCTGAATATAATAAACATCGGTCGGTTTATCTTCTGTATACTGTGATAATTTTGAATTATATCCGGGATTTATATTATTTCTGGTATTATCAAAATCCAGGAATTGAAAACCTGTAAAAGTGCCTTTGACACTCAGTGTATACTCTGTTGTATCACCTGCCTGTGTCATGAAAAAGGCTTTGGCTCCATCCCAGCCCGGTATCTCTGTACCGTCCACACTTTCCGTATTCGTATTTCCCGTCACTGTTGCTATTCCACCCCAAAACTGTATTGCCGGCGTTGTCCAACCCCAATTTGACGGCATCATAAAGTGGATCGTCAGATTCTTTTCTTTCTCCGCTGCCTGAACCGTACTGTTTCCGCCGCCAAGCGCCGGAACCATTGTTACTACCATTGCAAGCACTAGCAGAAAACACAGTACTCTGCTTGCAATGCTTTGCCTCTTTTGAAAGCTTTTCGTTAACTTTCTCATTCTTCCTTCTCCTTTTTCTCCCCTACTTGCATGTGATTCTATAACAATCCCCCTCTTCACATGTTTTCGTTTTTTTTCGCATTTCTATTGTATTCTAAAATATTGTATTATTCTATACGTAATAAATCCCGAAATCTCGTCCAAATTTTTGTGGATTTTAACCAATTAAAGTATAAAAATGCTCATTTTCTTATTTTGAACATAAAAAAAGAATCCGGCATCGCACTAAAAAATGCGAATAACCGGACTGTTAATGATTATATGTTTTTATTTTTCTCAACTTGACTTTTAGATGTCTCGTTGCTATTATAATAGTAAAGGTGCTACCGATAGACGGTTAGCCCGGTTATTGATTAATTATCTTAAATAATCGCCAATTCCCAGGTTGGCGGTTATTTTTTTTTGCTAATTTTATAAATAAAAGTAGCAAACGCAATCAGCATTATAACAAATTCAAACAAGTCTGAATATGTAACCATCTTGCATCCCTCCGTCAACAAATTTCCTCTTTCGAAGATCTCTATGTAATCAGAGGGTCCAGTCCCTCTGTTGAGGGCTTAACCGCCTACCGTTTTCTCGTAGCACCTCATTCATTATACCAGGAATGCTTTTAATAAGCAAAATTCTGTACCCAGTAATAAGTTGAGCCATCATAATAGCATGAAACAGAGATTTTTGTGTAACTTGCATTTAAAATATTGGCACGATGTCCATCACTTCGCATCCACCCATCCATTACCATTTCCGGTGAAATAGCCCCTTCTGCGATGTTTTCTCCTACGTTCATTTTTCCACCTGCAGAATTATGGCTAAAATCCGTAGTGATTTCCATTGCCCTTCGATCAGAGTATGAAGCCATACTGCTATCCCATGTTAATGCATCCACACCATTATTTGCTCTTTCCTGATTTACCATTGCAAATACCTGTTGAGCATAATTACTATCATAATATCCAGATATATTTGAATTATCATTGCTGTTATCTTCAAATAAAGAATTTAAAAATTCATCTATTTCGTCAGGTGTCATTGAATTAAACATTTCTACTAATTCATCATCTGTAATACCCAAACTGTTAGTATTGGATTTTCCACTAGCCTGAGATACTTGATTTTGAGTATTTGTAGTTCCAGATTTCTTATCACTTTTGCCGGATTTCTTTTCATTTGCAGTAACATCACTTGTCTGTAAAATCAGACCCGTCTTTTCGATCAGAGCGGCTGCATCCAAACCTGTATATGTTACCGTCACTTCATAATCTGCCTTGTTTTCGTTTCCAGCCTGATCCAGCACTGTGCAGTGTACATTTAATACTTCAACCGGGTTTTCTTTCTGCAGATTAAAAGATTTCTGCTCAAATTCGTAGCTGATCGCATTGTCTCCGCAAAATGCATCACTGGCTGCCGCCCACTCCGCATTTGAAAAATCCGGAAGCTCATGCAGCATGTCTGCAATCTTTTCCGCATCATCCGTGTTGATGTCGTCAATACTGATCCCGGATGCATCCACATCCAGATCGATCACATTCTGTGCCAGCTCTGGAGCTGTGCCATCCACGTAAACGTTTAATGTTATATCTGTAAAATTGCCTTCACTATCTTTTACCTGGGCTGTCACTTCATAGCAGCCTTCTTCATCCAACTGAACACTTTCTTGATAGTCTGCTTCATCATACGAATCAGTAGTATCTACCACCGCTTTTTTCTGCAGCATATCATCATAATCACAGGCTGCAAGATCATCCTTCCTCTCACAAGAAACGATCCCACTGGAAGTTTCCGATGCATCTTTGATCTCCGTTACCAGATCATCCACGATCAGAGTTCCCGGCTGCATGTAGATATAATCTTTTGCTTTGCATTGCGGTGAAGTCGTATCCTTCACTTCTACCGTAAATGGATAATTTTTCCCATCATATGCAACGGCAGCATTGTACGAACCAACTTTTGTTTCATCTACTGCTGACAGATCAAGGCTTGCACCCTTTAAGATTTTCTCATCCGGATCCTGCAGATAATCTGCAACATTTTCCGACAGCTCATCGCCAAGCTCCAGTGTCACTGTGCTCTGCGCGAGTTCCACCTTGGAACATCCGGCAATGCCAGCCACGCTTAAAAAAATCATTCCTAAAAGTACGAATTGTTTATTTTTATAACTTGTGTTCTTCATTTTGTGACCTCCAAATGTATTTTCTTATTATAATATAAATGTACCACAATATCAAGAACATTTGTTCTGTCACAAAAAAGAGAAGCAAAAATCATTTTTCATCTGATTTTTGCTTCTCTTTTTTGTGAAAATTTCATTTTAAAATTTATAGATATCCTATAACATCACAATCGGCATATGCCAAAATGCTCCAAACTCCGCTTACTGTGCCACAGTTCCATCCGTTGTCTGCGCTGCCGGATCCGCAGGAGCAACTGTTGAGCCATCTGCAGGGGCTGTTTGGTCTGCCGCAGGCTGCTGTGCAGCCGCTGCAGCGCCACCCTTTAAAGCTGCCAGTGCCGCCTCACCATCCACAAGTGTCTGATAATTGGTAACATAACTCTTTGCTGTATCCGATAACGCATCGTATGCTGCTCTTGCTGCCACGATGACAGGTTCACTCTCTAATGTTACTGTTCCGATGCTGTTAATGGTGTTGACAACCGCTGTTGCCTCTTTCTGTTTTACGGTATCACTTTCCGTACCCGGGAGGTTATAAACAAGGACGCAGTATCCTTTGTCGATCGTCTCATAGATTTTCTTGGCTGCCGAATATGGAAGATTGATGCATCCATGAGATCCTCTTGTCTTATAAATATCTCCTCCAAAAGCTTTTCTGGAAGTCAGGTCATGCATTCCGATGTCACCATTAAATGGCATCCAATATGTAACAGGTGTTTCATAGTCCGGTCCGCGTAAAACAGCATTCAATGTTTTATAGGTAAGCATAAATGCGCCGCCTGGTGTTGCATGCCCTTTTGCAACATTTCCGGATACAAAATCGGACTCTGTCACAAGCACACCATCTTTATAAAGGAACAAATGCTGTGCAGTAAGGTTAATCTCCACATAGGAATTACCATAATCATTTTCGCCATGACTGTTTGCAGTCTGCGCATAAACCGGTTCACGTTCCACTTTTTTTCCGGCTTTCAGATCATCTAAAATCTGTGCCACTTCCTCGGAATTGTTGATTTTCCATCCGTAAGGTCCATTGGAAATTGTGACCGTTGAACCATAGGAAGTTTTCAGTTCTTTTGGCTTGTAGCAGGTGTTGTATTCACTTGCGAGCTCTTTTACAAAGGAAAGGACTCCTTCCTCGTCCACCACAAGATTTAAATCATCATCCACAGAAAGCCACTCGGAAATACGCTCTCCGTCTAACACTTCTTTTGCGACATCAAAATCATATGTGATTGTTGTTCCGACATAACTATTCATCTCGTCAATCACTGCCAGCAGCTTTTCATTGTCGTCTTCGATTTCAGGTTTCACATAGCAGTCAGCCTCGTCAAGATCAAGCTCATCTGCCAAAACCAAAATGGAATCCTCCACTGCTTTTTTGAATGTGTTCTTATCGATCGTTGTACCATAATCTGCCGGAACCAAAGAATATCCGTCCGCTGTATATGCGGAAACAGTTGCATCCACCGGCTCACGCTGTTCGGATGCCTGCATGCAGTTTAACTGATCGATCTGACTATCCAAAGCGTCCTCGTCAAATGTTACCACTTTTGCAAGTTCAAGATTGTCATGTTTAAACAGTGTCACCACCCATGCGAACCCATTCTGTCCATTCAAAAGTTCTTCCACTTCACCGTTGAATACCGGTGCGATCTGAATGGATTCTCCGGAAATGCTCTCGCTGCCGTCCTCACGCTCTGCCAGATTCAGCACATAGCTGTCGATTTCCTCTGTGATGAGCTGCTCAACTTTTTCCACTGATTTGCCACCGGCTTTAATTCCGTCAATGGTTGTTCCAAAGCAGAAATGACTCTGAAAAAAGATTCCAAACCCAACATAAACAACCGCGAGACATGCCACGACTGCACCGACAATCACGAAAATTTTCTTTTTTTCTTTTTTCATAATTCTTCCTCTCACTCTTTTGTAGCTTATTCAAAAAGACGTAGCGATATACGCCCTATTTTCAGCAAAACCATACTCTATTATAGGTAGAAAAAAGGCTTTGTCAATAAATTGTGACAATCGTAATATTTGCGTAATGAATTTGTTTCAATTCGTAACAATGCAGGTAAAAATTTCCTCATGCATTTGTTTGTAGGGTTGCACAAAAACCAGCTATTTACCTTAAGAAATCTTTAAATATTCAATAATCTTTCTTAAAAAAGAGGAAAGGGAATTGTTTCCTAAAATTGCCTATGCTATAATCCCACAATGTAGGGAAAAGAAAATATTTTGACTTAAAAACCTGTTAGGAAGGTGATATTTTGAAGACCGATATGAAAAGCAGACTCAATGCTTTTATAGAAAAAAACAAACATGCATTTCTGCTTCTTTATTTTTGCATTTATTTTCCGTGGTTTCATCATTTAGAGCGGACTGTCACAACACATTTTCATGTGATACATACTGCATTAGATGATCTGATCCCATTCTGTGAATATTTTATTGTTCCTTACCTTTTATGGTTTGGATATGTTGCATGGGCTGTTGTATATTTTTATTTTAAAAATAAAGATGAATATTTCAAACTCTGTGCCATGCTTTTTACCGGAATGACCGTTTTCCTTGTGATTTCAACGATCTATCCAAATGGTCATTATTTAAGACCGGCTTACTTTGAGCATAACAATATTTTTATCCAGTTAGTCAAATGGCTGTACGCAACGGATACCCCGACGAATCTGTTTCCGAGTGTCCATGTGTTCAACTCCATTGCGGTCAATATTGCGGTGTGGCATAGTGATAATTTCAAAAAAAATAAAGCTGTCCGCTATGGTTCCGCAGTTTTAATGGTACTTATTATTTTATCCACAATGTTTTTAAAACAGCACTCTGTTTTCGACGTTGTGACTGGAATGGTACTCGCAGTGTTTATGTATTCTGTTGTTTATACAACAAACTGGGCTGCTGTCACCGTTGCAAAACCGGTGCGCAAGCCAAGACAGATCTAACTATGTTTTTACCACAATTTCAGTAGCTGGATTCCTGTTTTCATAACTTTATACTTCACATCCTCAAGTTCTGCTGCAGCATTTTTCAGCTCCTTGCGGATTTCAATATGCTGCGGGCAATGCTTCTCACACTTTCCACAGGAAATACACTGGGATGCACTGCTCGTATCTTTTCGAAATGCAGTACACTGCAGGTAATCTCTTCTTCCCGATTTTTTTCCTTCGGAATACATCGCATTATAACAGCGGAATGTACCCGGAATATCCACTCCTTTTGGGCATGGCATGCAGTAACCACATCCTGTACATCCCACTTTTACATTTTTCTTAATCTCATCTTTTACCTTTTCGATCAGCTCCCGGTCGGATGGTGTGAGACATCCCACCAGTGACTCGCTGGCAGTTTTTACATTCTGTTCCACCATCTCCATGGAATTCATGCCGGAGAGCACACAGGTCACTTCCGGCTGGTCGTAAAGCCATTTCAACGCAAGTTCTGCCGGAGTGCGATGTTTTTCATCCCTGCGGAATAACTCTTTCGCAGATTCCGGGAGAAGGTTCACCAGACGACCGCCTCGTAACGGTTCCATAATGATGACCGGAAGTCCCTTCTTATTCGCATAGCGCAGTCCTTCCACACCAGCCTGAGAATGTTCATCCATATAATTGTACTGGATCTGACAGAAATCCCAGTCGTAAGCATCTACTAACTGACAGAACATCGCGGAATTACCGTGATAGGAAAATCCGATCTGCCGAATCTGCCCGGACGCTTTCTTCTCCCTGATCCACTCTTCCATCCCCAGTTTTTTCAATTTCTCCCAGGTTGGAATGTCCGTCAGCATATGCATGAGGTAATAATCAATGTAATCGGTCTGCAGGCGGCGCAGTTCCTCCTGAAACATTTTTTCCACGCCATCGATCGACTTGATCAGATAATGCGGAAGCTTTGTGGCAAGGTTGATTTTCTCCCTGCAATGATTCCGGTGTAAAATTTCTCCCACTGCCACTTCATTTCCAGCATACACGTAGGCAGTGTCAAAATAATTGACCCCCGCCTCAATTGCCGCCATCACTTCTTTTTCTGCTTTGTCAAGGTCTGCGCTGTTCCCCTTTTTCGTAAAACGCATACAGCCGTAGCCAAGCGCAGAAATATCGTTTCCATATTTATCTTTCCGATATTGCATGCTGCTATCTCCTCTCGGTGTTTAATGCCTCCAGTTCTTCCATCCAGATCCGTGCAGACGCATCCGAAGGCATACGCAGATCTCCACGCGGAGAGACAGCAACGCTTCCGACTTTTGGTCCATCCGGCAGGCAGGAACGTTTGAACTGCTGTGCAAAAAATCTGCGGTAAAAAGTTTTTAACCATTTCAAAATGGTTTCATCATCATAAGTTCCCACAAAAGCAACTTTCGCCAGACGGTAAATCTTTGCCGGCGCATAGCCAAGACGAAGCATATGATACAGATAAAAATCATGTAATTCGTATGGTCCGACCAGATCTTCCGTCTTCTGGGAAATCTTCCCATCCTCCGGCGGTAAAAGTTCCGGTGAAACCGGTGTATCCAAAACATCGAGAAGAACCGCTTCTAACGCTTCATCGCCACAGGTATCCGCGTAATACCGGACAAGATGGCGGACCAGTGTCTTTGGCACAGACGCATTCACCGCATACATGGACATATGATCTCCGTTGTAAGTCGCCCAGCCGAGTGCCAGCTCCGACAGATCGCCTGTGCCGATGACCATACCACCGGTCTTATTTGCAATGTCCATAAGAATCTGGGTTCTCTCACGTGCCTGTCCATTCTCGTAAGTCACATCGTGCACTTTCGGATCCTGTCCGATATCCCGGAAATGGATATTGACCGCATCCTTGATACTGACTTCCATAAAATCCGCATTGAGACATTTGATGAGGCTCACCGCATTATCGTAAGTACGATCCGTTGTTCCGAATCCCGGCATTGTCACAGCCTTAATATTTTTATGATCCATGCCGAGCAGATCAAATGCACGCACCGTCACAAGCAATGCCAGTGTAGAATCCAATCCACCGGAGATACCGATCACGGCAGATTTGCAGTGTGTGTGCTCCAGACGTTTTTTCAGTCCCATCGCCTGAATGGATAAAATCTCATCACAACGGCGCTCTCTGTCTGTCTTACTGCCCGGAACAAACGGCATTGGATCAATGTATCTGGTCAGTTCCGTCTCTTCTATTTTCAATGCAAATGGAATTTCCGTGTAACCGTCCATTCTGGTTTCAAATGTAGTCATTCTGCGGCGCTCTGCGTTCAGACGCAAAACATCGATCTCCGAATAAACTGTTTCATTCGCAAAACGTTTCGCTTTCTTTAAAATCCTTCCATTTTCCGCAATGATATTATGCGCGGAATAGACGACATCCTGCGTGGATTCCCCATCTCCGGCACTCGCATAAATATAGCCGCACAGTAGCCTTGCAGACTGTCCGCCAACCAGCTCCTCGCGATAAATGTCTTTTCCGGTCGTCTCATCCGATGCTGACAGATTAACAATGACATTCGCACCGTTTAACGCATGACGGATACTCGGTGGTTCCGGCGTCCAGAGATCCTCGCAGAGTTCCACACCGATTTTCAGTTCCGGCATGGTCTGGCAGGTAAATAATAACTTTTTGCCCATTGGAACCACTTCTTCTCCAAGGCTTACCTGCACCATTTCTTCCATTCCTCTTGTAAAATGTCTTGCCTCATAAAATTCATTGTAATTTGGCAGATATGTTTTCGGCACAAAACCAAGCACTTTTCCATTGCTCACAGCGGCAGCCACATTATAAAGCTTTCCGTTGTATTCGAGTGGAAGTCCCACAAACACGATGCAGTCCAATGCAAAGGTAAACGCAGCGATCTCAAGGAGCGACTGTCTTGCTTCACGCAACATTTTTTCCTGTAAAAACAGATCACTGCATGTATAACCCGTAATACAAAGTTCCGGGAGTACAATGATCTTTGCCCCTTCCTTCTCTGCCTTTTTAATCTCTGCGCAGATTAATGCGGTGTTCTCTTTTGTATCCGCAACTACAATTTTCGGGGTGACGGCTGCCACCTTGACAAATCCCTGTTTCACTACTTTCTCATCTCCTTCAGTTCGTCCACTTCAAAATGATATGCCTTGTTACAGAACTGGCATTTTACTTCAATCGCTTCACCATCGTTGATAATATCGTCCAAATCTTTTTTGCTCAAGGTTGAGATTGCACGGGAAACGCGCTCTTTGGAGCAGTCACACTGGAATGCTGCCGGGAGTGTATCCGTGATCTCTAGTCCAAAATCACCCAGAATGATCTCTAAAATCTGTTCCGGCGTATTGCCCTCTTCCAGCATCTCAGTCACAGATGCAATCTCGCTGATTTTTTTCTCCAGTGCATCCACAACTTCATCCGGGGTAAATGGCATCAGCTGAATGATAAATCCACCCGCCTGCTTTACAGAACCATCCACATCTACTAAAACACCCAGTCCTACTGCGGAAGGAACCTGTTCTGAAGTTGCAAAATAATAGGTTAAATCCTCTGCGATCTCTCCGGTCTGAAGTGCGATTTGTCCTACATAAGGCTCTTTTAAGCCCATATCCTTGATCACACTCATGACGCCAAGTCCAAGTGCCCCGCCTACGTCTAATTTTCCCAATGCATTTGGCGGCAGTTCCACATCTGCCACTCTCGGAAATCCCTTGACATGTCCTGCGGAATCTGCTGTCACGGTCAGTCCCTGCGCCGGTCCCTGACACTGGATCTGTACTGTGAGAAGATCCTTCTCACCCTTCATCATGGTTCCCATCATGGCCGCACCAGATAATAATCTACCCAGAGCTGCTGTGATCACCGGACTTGTGTTATGGTCTTTTCTTGCCTCTTCCACAATGTTTTTGGATGTGATCGCAAATGCGCGGATGGAATGATCTGCCGCAGTTGCTCTTACAATATAATCGTTCATGTTTTTCCTCTTTTCCTGTTATTTTATATTAGGCAAGTGCCTGTTCTGTTATATCATATTCCTTAAATCCGCTTCGGTCTTGCAATGATATACATGCGCTCACTCTCTGCCGTCACCGGATCATGGGTAAATGCGTCATACGCTGCCACAAACTCCATGCCTGCCTGCAAAAGCAGCTCTTTCACCTGCTCTAATTCGTAGGCTTTCTGATAATGAAGTTCCTCGTATTTCCGATAGAGGTCACTTTCCTCCCGGATAAAAAGCGTCAGGTCATACTCATTGACCATCTCATCCTCATAAAAATAGTTTTCCCAGATGAAACTGCTCTCTTCCCGGTTTTCACTGATGGTGCATTCTCCCATCAGATCCCGGTATTTATGCACGGTGTTCAAATCAAAAATAAACACACCGTCCTCTGCGAGATATTCTTTTACCAGTTCAAATACTTTCCGGTTCCAAAATATAGTTCATCGAATCGCAGACACTTACAATTGCCCGGATATTTCCAAACAATTCCAGCTCCCGCATATCCTGAAGAAGATATAAAATATCATTCCGCTCTTCTTCCTCCTGGCGCTCTCCTGCGATCTCTAACATTTCGGCAGAATTGTCCACTCCCACCATATCATAGCCTGCATCTGCCAAAAGCCTTGTCATTTTTCCGGTACCACAGCCGAGTTCCACCACGGTGCCATCTGTCACCTGATACTCCTTTAACAGACTGATAAGATATCTGCTCCACTCCTCATAAGGTACATTATCCATAAAAAGATCATATACCTGTGCAAAACTGCTGTATGCTTCCAATGTTTTCTCTCCTTGATTATTTTTTCACGAACCCTTATACTACAAGTAGTATTTTAAAGTGAGGTTTTTTATGCCCGAGAATTACGACCATTATATCACAAAAAACATAAAAGCATTATATAAACGGCGACTTTTTTCACCAATTGTATATCTGATCATTGTGATCGTCCTATGGCATGTATTTTCACTGACGGATCTTTTATTTCCGGTGCATCTGACGGATGATGTCCCACTGGAATCCGCCTACCGCAATGACGCTGCCAACATGCATACCACACTGACAGATTTAAAATTCACCGGATACACCAGAAGCAACTTTGCCGGGACTTCCGGTTATTATTATTACACAATCCGGAATGATGAATGTATCATCGTACTGCTTTCTCCTTCTACCTGTGAAGAGGGACTTCCTTTCATTGACGAGGTAACATTTACCGGGAAGATCAAAAAGTCCACTGTTTCTTTCCAGTCACTTTTAAAAAATATGTCGGACGATCTCGGCTGGACAGAAAGTGGAATCAAGCAAAGTTTCCGGATATTACATCAGTGAACCGGATTATAATCGTAGCATAAATACGATTCTTTTTACAGTCATATTTGGCACCAGTATTTATGCGATCCTCTGTATCGTACTCTATATCCTGTTTATTTTCTTCCCGGTACTCTCTCCCTGCTGCCAGGATCTCGCCTTGTTCGGCAATCCGAAAAAGCTGTTAGATCAGGCGGAGGAGGAACTTGCAACGCTGCCCCAGCTTGCAACGGAAGATATGTTTATCACAGAACACTTTTTTATTGAGACA
>OOCN01002048.1_pt1 | contig 11375 bp, 8 predicted proteins | sample 1671361 | NCBI WGS metagenome assembly OOCN01 (sample SAMN06348149, study PRJEB24527) | human gut metagenome | biome: human gut; feature: ankylosing spondylitis patient; material: feces | host: Homo sapiens | place: China | collected 2015-10
AACATACACGGTTACCGGATTAGCAACCCAACATGGGCGCTAAGATACAAATTTCTAGCCATAATATCATTTAATGATGGACGATAACAGTATGTTTTAGACACACGAACGCAAGTTAAACATATCCAATCAGAGTTCACTACTCGCCATCCGGTTCCTTTCGTGGCAGTGCTATAAAATGCATCTGATTACCCCGTCCCTCCCGCTTGATAATGCCTTCGGCCGCAAAAGATTTAAGATCGTCCAATGCAGTATTCTTCAAACGCCCGGTAAGTTCTGTATAAGTGGTTCTTGTGATGAAGCCATGCTCTCCGATATATTGCAGGACGAGTTTCTTCAGGTTCTCCCTGTCCCACTTACGCGAAGTATTGAAATCGACACACTTTCTGCGCTCCAAATCTCCGCGAATACCTACACGCATACTCTTGGAAGCACGGAAATTCACCCCGTTGAAAGCTACGGATTCAGAACGAATATCATTCTTATTTGCTACCAATCGGGAAGCTTTCACTTTGGCTGAAAAGAAACCGAACTCTCCCAATTCAACGCGGTATCCTTCACCCAGATATTGCAATACATCCTCTTTCAGTTCTATAAGGATACCTTCTATCACTCCTTCCTTAAATCCGGTTCTCTTAGCAACGCCACGGATCAATCGTTCTGCCGGAATCGTTCCACTGTAGACAATGTCGGCATACATTGTTTCCGTTTCTCCTTCCTTAGTAGTCAAGGCAGGCTTCTTCTTTAAATTGTAAAAGGCCATAATCTTATTATTATATTTAAGACTTTTCAGTGCAGAGAATAAAGATTTTCAGTGCAGAGATTTATCATAGTTTATGCACTCGGGTAGTTGTCCAGTTGTAACGGGACAATAGTCACCTTATAGAAAAACAAATATCACCTTATAAAGTGATATTTATCACTGCATAAGATGACCACTTGTCTTTGCAAGGGTAAAAAACAGTAAAGATACAAAATTAATTAGCGGAAAGCAAGAGACGGTACAATAAAGCTCAATATATGATTGTAATATGATTGCAAAATAAAATTCATCTGCCAACTACCGGACATCGGTTTCTCTTTATTTATTCACATAGATTTGTTTATTTCTAAATTATTTCAGTACATTTGCCTGACCTACTTCTATTACAGAAAGGATGAAAATAGACGAAATACAGTGCATAAAAGAACTACGCAACGGCTCTTACCAGGCTTTTACCCAGATTTATGAAGCCTACGCCGACCGACTTTACAGCTTTGTTCTTAAACAACTAAAAAATCGTTCCCTGGCACAAGATATTGTTCAGGATACCTTTTTACGCCTATGGGACAACCGTAGCCAACTGAATAGCTTTGGCAACCTGCAAGCCTTTATTTTCACTATTGCCAAACATCAGGTAATCGATTATTTCCGCAAACAAGTCAACGAACTACAATTCGAAGACTTTATGGAGTATTGCGAGAACCAAGAGAGCGATGTATCTCCAGAAGACCTATTATTGTATGATGAATTCCTGCAACAACTGAAGAAATCAAAGAATATTCTGTCACAACGGGAACGAGAGATTTATGAACTAAGCAGAGAAAAACATATTCCAGTCAAACAGATTGCCGAGCAACTGGAGCTTTCCGAGCAAACAGTAAAGAACTATCTGACTTCCGCTCTGAAGATCCTTCGCAGCGAAATAATGAAATATAATATTCTCTTTATTTTCTTCTTATAGAAAGCCTCCTTACAAGACATTCTCGCACCTTTTTAATCTTTATGTTATAAAACATAGAAAAATCATAGTACTCTCCTATTTCATTCACGTATAACCAATAGAAACACCCATAATATGACTACACACTTTAAAAATTTATATCGGCAGTATATAGAGCAAGGAATTCCTTCGCCTGACTTTGGAGAGTTCAAAAAAGAACTATCCAATATGCCGGACGAAGAACTTTGGAACACCATGATAGATATGGATAAAGATACCACGACAGAAATAAAAATGCCTCCAATGGTGAAAAATCAGATACAGAAAGAGCTGCGTCTGATTATATGGAAACGACGTTGGCGACAGTTTACCAAATATGCTGCCGTCTTCGCTCTGTTAATCACTTCTGTTTTCGGCATTTATTCCTTATTTGAAACTTCCGACACAAAGCAGATGATAACCGCTAATGTGAAGCCCGGCAGCAAATCGGAAATCATCTTGCCGGACGGGACTAAAGTACAATTGAATGGTGCCACCACTATTACATATAATGTCAATAACGCCAAGGAACGATTAGTACAACTTTCGGGAGAAGCCTTTTTCGACGTGGTAAAGAATCCGGGCTGCCCTTTCAGAGTGATAGCCAACGACCTGCAAATCGAAGTAGTGGGAACTTCTTTCAATGTAAACACCTATAAGAAGAATGTCATCGAAACATCCCTACTCACCGGACGAATTAAAATCTCCGGCGGTTCACTTCCACAAGAGTATGTACTTACTCCAGGGAAAAAGGCAACCTACTCCAGCATAGATAAAACACTCAAGATAACGAAAGCCGACGCACATGTGATAACCGGATGGTGCGACGACTATCTGATATTCGACTCCGAACCTTTGATAGATGTCATTGAAGAAATAGAAAGATGGTATGGAGTGAAAATCGAATTACGATGCCCGCAAATTGGACAAGATTTACTATCCGGTTCTTTCCGCCACGAAAGCATACAAAACGTTATTCATTCATTGAGCCTGCAATACAAATTCAGGTATGAAATACATAAAGATAAAATAACCATTTATTAACATAAAAAGAAAGGAGCCTATGGAAGATACCCGATAATTATGAAAAAACAACCAAAGAATCGCCCAATCCTTTGGTTGCATGTAAGTCGATAAAATTAATCCATTAAACATGAAAAATAGTATCAACTATGAATTACACAAAGTTAACTTTTTCTTTTAGAACAAAGGAAGCAGAGTCTTCTTTTTTTAGGAACTTTACCATTTCACTTGTCGTACTGTTATTATTTCCAATAGTACTCCTTGCACAAGAGGGGAATATATCAGTTAATATTCAAAACGGCACAGTAAAAACTTTTATGAAACAAATAGAGAAACAGACCAAATATACATTCGTATATCGAAATAATGTACTCAACGTTCAAAGTAAAGTTACGGTAAATTGTACGAATAAACCTATCAAGGAAATTCTATCGCAAGTTTTTACTCCGCTGAACATTACTTATTCAGTGAACAATAACACAATCGTATTAGTAAAACAAAAGGCACAGCCAACGAATGAAGAGAAAAAAACAATAAAAGGTATCGTCTATGACGAAACAGGGGCTCCCGTTATTGGCGCGAACATTACCCAAGGAACAACGGGTGTAATTACTGACATTAACGGAACCTTTACCATTATTGCAAACCCTTCTCAAGCTCTCACCATATCATACATTGGCTACAAGCCACAGGAAATAAAAGCAAATGCCAAAAATGATTTGAGAATTTACTTACAGGAAAGCAGTGTCGCCTTGAACGAAGTTGTAGTAGTAGGCTATGGTGCGCAGTCAGAGAAATTGGTCACCACCTCTATCAGTAGTCTCAAGATTGATAATGTAGATCAAGGTAACGATTACAACGTTGCTAAAATGATGCAAGGACGTACTCCGGGTGTAAACGTTGCATCAGCCAGCGGTACTCCGGGTGAACAGCCTAGCGTACGAGTACGAGGTATTGCCTCTATCTCAGGCAACAGTACCCCTCTTTACGTTGTCGATGGTGTTCCCAGTGAATCAATGCCAATGCTGAACCCGAATGATGTTGAGCGAATGGATGTGTTGAAAGATGCTTCTGCGGCAGCGATCTACGGTTCACGTGCCAACAATGGAGTAGTCATCATCACCACTAAGTCAGGAAACACCAACAGTAAAACTCAAGTTAACGCAAGTGTACGTCACAGCTTGGGATGGATTGCCCATGATATTCCGATGGCAAATGTCAGCGAGTACACACGCACCATGCAAACAGCTGTGGATAACTGGAATGTACAGCAGAAAGATACTAAACAATTCTTTATCCCAGACCAGATCACAGAAACTGACTGGATGAAAGAGATTCAACGCAGTATGGCACAGACAACCACCGCATCAGTTAATTTATCGGGAGGTAATGACAAAACCTCATTCTTTACTTCTTTAGGGTTTAACGACCAGGAAGGTATCATTCGCACTAGTGGTTTTCAACAAACCAATCTACGCGCTAAATTCACTCATAAATTGAACAGTTGGTTCAAGATAAACTTAAACCTGACAGGTTCTTATAGCAAGTTCGACTTGGTAGAAGATTCAAACCTCAGCCTAAAGGTTATTCGTACCGCTCGCGAGGAACAGCCTTGGGTAGGAGCCTACCGTGAGGATGGAACTTATACTACAATGTCGACAGAACTATGCCGCCACAATCCGGCAATGATACTTAATGAAGAAAAATGGACAGTACATAAAAAACAAGGAGTAGCAGCTTTAAGTTTTGACATCACCCCTGTCAAAGGTTTGAAATATACTCCTTCATTTAGTGTATATGGTATTCTCGATGAAGAGAAAAAAACAATCACAGAACAGAATGATTATGCTGAAAGAGCAGGCTGGGGAGCAATCAGAGAACAAAAGAATGTCAGCTACCGGTATATCATAGACAATGTACTCTCTTACGAAAACAGTTGGGACAAACTGATGTATTCGGCTATGATCGGTCATTCATATGAAGAGTACAAATATGAAACATTCGGGGCCTACAGTGACAATTATAGTAATGGGGCATTTCCTTCATCCAACTTCGGGCTGATAAATTCCGGCAGCAATATTTATGCAGGAAGTATCGGGTATAATGCATACGGAATCGAGTCTTACTTTGGCCGCATCGCCTTGAACTGGGACAACCGTTACGTACTAAATGCCACGGTTCGCCGTGACGGCTCCTCACGCTTCTCTAAAGACCAACGTTATGGCACATTCCCTTCCGCCTCTTTTGCATGGCGCATTATCAATGAACCTTTCTTTCCAAAAGGGACTCCGCTGAATGACTTGAAACTACGTGTCAGTTGGGGTAATACGGGTAGTATGGATGGCATTAGCAACTGGGCAGCCATGTCACTGGTTACATCGGGAGGAAGCTCATATAACGGTGCAGCCGGATTTAAAATCGGTGCAGATGCCGCTAACCTTATTTGGGAAAAAGCTAATCAAATAAATGTCGGAATCAATGCCGAACTTTTCGATGGACGCATTACTTTTGCTTTAGATGGATATTATCAAAAAACAACAGGGCTTCTGTATAATACCAGTACTCTTTCCACAACAGGATATACCAGCCGCACATCCAACGTCGGTTCATTAGAGAACAAAGGTTTAGAAGTGATGCTCAGCGGTCAAATCCTGAAAGGATCATTTAAATGGGATATGAATACCAATCTCACCTATACAAAAAATAAATTGTTATCACTGGACGGTGTTCTTGATATGAAAATCAATAATGGGGGTGCCAATACCGGAAAAGTGATGCACGCTTTAATTGTTGGCCAACCAGTTAGTGCCTTCTACATGCTTCGACAAGATGGTATCTATCAAACTGATTCCGAAATTCCCATCAAACTTTACGACAAGGGAGTACGTGCAGGTGACTGCAAATATTTCGATTATGACGGAGACGGAGACATATCCGATGCCGACCGAATGTATGTAGGTAAAGTAACTCCGGATGTATATGGTGGTATTACCTCTAACATGAGCTGGAAAAATTTCGATTTGTCTATCTTTTGTCAATATGCTATCGGAGGTAAAATATTATCTGCATGGAAAGGGTGTGGAGGAACAGAAGGTACTGAACACCTTGGAATAGCTTCTGCCAATATCAAAGGATATAAAAACGGGGCATGGGTAGATTCCCAGCAATTCTATAACATTTCCAAATATGCAGCCAATCATTATTGGAGAGGTGAAGGAACGAGTAATACAGTCCCGCGTCCTACACTGGCAGGCACATTCTCTGGCGGTTTTGGTAATAATCTCGTCTCCACCCGTTATTTGGAAGATGCATCTTATTTCAAAATCAAGACTATCACTTTAGGCTACAACATTCCCAAAAACTTGTTGTCCAAAATTCATGTAACAGGAGCCCGCGTTTTTGTGTCACTCGACAACTTCTTTACATTCACCAAGTATTCCGGATATGACCCGGAGTTCTCTTACGACAGCAGTCCTACTGGTGACAGCTATGGAGCAGACTTCGGCGAACAAGCAACATTAAAGAGTTTTATCATAGGTGCAAGCATTAACTTCTAAAACTGATAACGATATGAAAAATATAAGATTAGCAATTATAACGATACTGATAACCGTCTTTAGCACAGGCTGTTCCAGTTGGCTGGATGATATAGCTCCTCGCAATGCCATTCCACAATCAGCCTTGACAGACAGCGATTTAGAGAAACTTCTAAATGGATTGTATGCTACCATGGAAAGCTATGTATTCACTTATTGGTGGGCAGACGACCTACAAGGTGAAAATTTCAAGGGAGGCCCCGGTGGCGGCGCTATTACAGATCCTTGCGATATGGCTCCCTCCTTTACCAACCAAACCATCAATATTCTCTCTTTCTGGAGAAGTTCGTTTACTACATTAAATCAAGTTAACTTCTTAGTTGAATCTTACGAAGCAGCAAGTAATAAAGAATCTGCATTTATGAAAAAGATGGGTGGTACCGCCTACTATTTCCGGGCATTCATTTACTACCGTCTCGCTTCGCACTACGGTAATGTTCCCATCTTACGCAAACGTTCGAATGATATTGTACCTATTTCTCCGGAAGCAGACGTATGGAGTTTCGTAGAAGAAAATCTGAAGAGCTCTATCCAGTTACTGCCAAAAACTGATTCTCACTGGTATGCATCTTATGAAGCTGCCAACGCACTTGCAGCACGAGTTGCTCTTTTCCAGAATAAAATGCCGGATGCAGCTAATTATGCCAACGAAGTACTGAAGAACTCTGTTTTTTCATTAACAGGCAGTTCTTTGGATTTCTCTAAAAACTGGAGTGCAGAAAGTACGAGTTCTGAAATTGTATTTGCTTTTGTCAACAATTCAAGAGCTTCCAGCCCTCTCACCTTTACAACCTATGTAAATGATACTGATGCTTCATGGAATTACGCACCAAGTGACTGGTGTTACAATCATCTATTTTCCGACGATAGCAGTTTGTCCCGCAAAGGAGACATACGTAAGAATGCTACATTCTCCGCACAAGATAAAAATAGAGTCATTAAATATCCGAATGGTACTTACCAGTTGGCCCCGACTTCCGATTATAAATCTACTCCGGTTATTATAACACGTCTCTCGGAAATGTATCTGATAAAGGCTGAAGCCTTGGGTAAAACAAACGGAGCAGCCACATTGATTGAGTTCATGAAAAAGAGATATACAACCGTGCCAACCGAGATGATTATCCAATCCCTTTCGGACAAAGATTATCAAACTTTAATTCTTGACGAACGTCGCCGTGAGTTCTTCGCCGAAGGAATGCGATGGCAAGACATCAAACGCACCAACCGCCTCGAACTGCTCGAAACTCTCAACAGATCGGAAGCACTCACCTGATGTACTATCCAATACCGCAAGCGGAAATTGATATGGCAGGTACGGATGCGTATCCTCAAAATCCCGGATATGCCGGAGCTAAAGAAAACGAATAACACAACCTTAAACGATTATGATATTTATGATAACTACCAGAAATATGAGACAGGCACTTCCGTTTATGCTTATAATCAGCCTATTATCATTTGTAGCATGCAATAGTGAAGATAAAGTGGGAAAGGATATTCCTTCCGCAGCATTCAGTATGGCACCAAGAGCATTTGTTGAGGATGCCGTACAGTTCACCAATACTTCTTATGGTGGCGACGGTAATTACTCTTATAAATGGAATTTCGGAGACGGGGAAAAATCAACCGAAGAAAACCCCAAGCACATATATGAAGACAAAGGAGTCTATATCGTAACGCTGAAAATAACAGATGGAAACGGCAACACAAATATTTACCGGAAAACAATAGAAATATTGAATAAGATCGTGCAAATTGGAGATTTGTCACTGAAATGGACATCTTCCACACATCTTGCCAAGCTGGCAGGAAGTACAGCAGCATTGTCAAGAGATGGTAAGTCGGTTTATATCAATAGCAATGACCATGTCTTACGATGTTATGACTCATCCAATGGTTCACAACAATGGGAATTCAATATGGCAAACCCCAGTTTTGGAACTATGGCAGCAGGAAATTCATCCATGACTGCTTCTGTTGACGAGGATGGAACGATTTACATCGGCACCGGGTTTAGTGGAAACGGAAAACTTTTTGCTATTGACGCTAATGGCAACATGAAATGGTTCGCATTCAACAATGCAACAGATGGCTTTTGGAACAATGGAGCCGAGTCAAAGCCCAGTCTAGCGTATGGGACAGCTGTCTCTGATAGTAAATACGTCTATTGCGGCAACCATGGAACCATTGGTTCTCTAGTTACTTTTGATAAATCGACAGGTAAACGTGTGGCATATATGGCCAATGGCGCATCAGGCCCTGCAGGAGGGACTTATGTAGGTCCCGTTGTTACCAATCAAGGAATGATGGTTATTCTTAGTGGCTGGGGAGTACATGGAGTTGAAAAAAGTAAAATGGAAAGAGATGACAACACAGCTGTTCCATGGAAATGGAAATCATTTGCAGAGTCGCAAGCCTGTTTTGCATCCATAGCAGTAGATTATAATGGAAGAGTGTATGGAATGCGACTTACCGGAGGAACATCCCAGAAAATATTCTGTATAGAAGGTAGCACTGGAGCTATTGTATGGGAAAAACTGATTGATAATGCAGGCAAACAAGATCAAGGTGGTTTAGTCATTGGTACTGACGGAACTGTTTATGCATCATTGAAAGCAACAGGCGACCTTCCTGGAGGAATCATAGCTTTATCTCCAAACAATGGTGAAATTAAATGGCAGTATGAATCCCCAGAAAGTGTAAGCGGAACTCCTGCCATTGATGCAGACGGACATATTCTATTCGGCACAGAAAAGGGTAATTTCTATATTCTTGATTCAAATGGCCGTGACATTGTTGCCGCACTTGATGTGGCTGGAGCTATCACAAACAGTCACAGCCCTTATGCTTCCGAATGGTTACCTACACAAGGCAAATTCTGGAGTTCTCCGATTATTGGAAACGATGGTACTATTTACATTGCCATCACTAATGTAGAGAATGAAAAACAAAGCCTAATGGTTGCTTTAACTTCCGGATTAGTTAGCGGTCCTGCTACAAGTGCATGGCCTATGAAAGGGAAAGACCCACAGCATACATCTACTATCAAATAACTACATATCATTTTATTAATAATAGGGAGCTTATCTGAAAAAGCTCCCTAAACAAACGATTCATTCCCTCGCTATTTTATTAGCCGGGCTAATGATTTGTTCCGGTTGTAGCTCATCCGACGATGAAATAAAGAAAGAACAGCCTATTAATCCGGACGACTCTGACGAACCGGAAGATGGTTCGAGTGAGCCCAGTGGCAGAGACCTAAAAGCAGACTTAAAACAATTGTCTGAAAACACCAGTTTGAAGATGTGGACTTGCGCACATCGTAGCAATACTTTGAAAGGTATCCAGAATGGGATTCCGGGCAATTCTGTCGAAGCTGTTAAATATGCCATTGAAGCAGGAGTAGACATGATAGAAGTTGATGCACGAGCCACTTCAGATGGAGTTATTGTCAATATGCATGATGCTGGCATTGGAAATACAACCACTGGTTCGGGTAATCTGTCTACCATGTTATCAAGTACATTATTCGGCTATTACCTAAAAGATAATCAAGGACGTGCCACCCAATTTAAAGTCCCTACATTTGAACAAATTCTAAAAGCTGCAAAAGGAAAAATTTACATCTGTGTGGATGTAAAAGAGCCTGCACTCTTAAGAAGGCTTGTCAAAATGGTAGCAGATAAAGGCATGACAAACGAGGTGTGCTACTTTGTGGGAAGTACTTATATAGATAATATTCTAGAATACAATAAAGATGCAATCCCTTTCCCATGGGTTAGTAATACGACAGATGTGAATAACTATCAGAAATATTATGCAAAATCCATACCAATGGTACAGTTCAATATTAACGTAAATAACCTAACAACACTAGTGGGAGCCATTAAAACAGCTAAACTAATAGGATATGCCAATCACCTGGAAAATGATGACAGTCAATTATTAAATAATAATGATTACTCTAAAGTGGATGTATTCATCCAAAATAAAATAGAAGTGATACAGACTGATTATTCAGATATTATTATCCCATATTTAAAAGAAAAAGGAGTACGTTAATTATTCAACTTTCAATAGCCAAGGATTATATAAAATTGAAAAAGAATGATCAGAAAAATACGATTAATATTAGTTATATTACTTGTTTCTTTGAACGTAGCTTCTCAAACAAGATCTGACAAATTGCTCAATAATCTACACGATAAGAACTCTAAGTATATTTTTGTGATTGCCCATCGTGGTGACTGGAGAAATGCTCCGGAGAATTCCATACAGTGTATAGAAAACGCTATCGAAATGGGAGTAGATATGGTTGAAATAGATATTCAGCCAACTAAAGACAGAAACTTCATCTGTATGCATGATGAAACGTTAGAACGCACTTCGACCGGCGTAGGGGCGATAAAAGACTATACTACGGAAGAACTCAAAAAGCTAGTTTTGCGAAGTGGTAACGGTATTAAGACCAGACGTCAGATCCCAACTTTGGAAGAGGTTCTCAAAGTTTGTAAAAACCGAATTCTTGTCAATATTGACAAGGGTGAAAAATACATCAAAGAAATCCTCCCCATTATCAAAAAATGCGACATGGAAAAGCAAGTCATTATCAAAGGGAAATACCCCGTTGAGAAAGTCAAGGAAAGCTATGGTTCAAGCCAAGGAATGTTATATATGCCTATTATTGATTTATGGAATGACAAATCAGTTGCATCGGTACAGGAATTTATCAAAGACTTTGTTCCAGTGGCTTACGAGCTTTGTTTTAAAGACGAAAAATCTCTCGACCTAAACATAATCAATTCCATCATAGAATCTGGCAGCCGCGTGTGGATAAACACTTTGTGGGATTCTTTGTGTGGAGGACATGACGACGAGAATGCTTTAATTGAAGGTAAAGACACACACTGGGGATGGATACTGGAACATAAAGCAACAATGATACAAACAGACCGCCCACAAGAACTTATTCATTATTTGGAGGAAAAAGGATTGAGAGATCTGGAACAAT
>OOCN01002056.1_pt1 | contig 11345 bp, 15 predicted proteins | sample 1671361 | NCBI WGS metagenome assembly OOCN01 (sample SAMN06348149, study PRJEB24527) | human gut metagenome | biome: human gut; feature: ankylosing spondylitis patient; material: feces | host: Homo sapiens | place: China | collected 2015-10
TTTTGTTTATTTCTTCTATACTTAAATTAGTATATTTAGAAATAAGCTTTATATCTACTTTATCTTTTAGCATATTTTTTGCAGTTTGTATAGCTTGTTGATATAAACCTTGTTGTATTCCTTGTTGTAAACCTTCTTCTTTAAATGCACTCATATATGAATAATAGTCTCTTATTGCTTTTTCTCTTTGTTCATACGCTCTACGTTCTATTTTATTCTGTAAAAATGTATCTTCAAATTCTACTGCTTCTTTAATTGCTGGAGTGGTCATCGCTATTTCCTCCAATTCTTCTTTACTATATTTTCCTGAAAAATAAGCAATCCATGCTTCAGATGCTCTTATTTTTCGCATATCCTTTAAAGTAAATTTTAGCAATTCTAGAAAATGTATCTCTATATGATCTGTGAGCTTATTATGAGATTTCACATTTAATAGATTATAGATATTATGCCAATCCTGTTCATTTTCTAAATAATCAAATGCTAATAGATTTATAGCTATAGCCTTTTTTAACTTCTTATATTCAGCACCTTTTTCTAATTGCTCTGAATACATCTTTGACCAATAGTATAATGAACGTTCAGCCATCAATTTAAACGGACAAACTTGTACCTCGATATCTACTTGTGTGCCATCATTCAAATCCGCTCTAATATCTAATTTAGATAGTTTTCCATCTAATGTTAATGGTTCATTATCTTTATCTAAAAAGGTTATATCTGTAAAACAATTTTTATCATCTTTATTCAAAATTCCATTTAAAAAGCTAAGTGTTAAATTCTTTCTTTTTTTATCTCCTAGAAGCTTTTTAAAATATAAATCATTTAATCTATTGAAATTTTCCATTATATTCACTCCTTACTTCATATTATATCAAAACTCTAAAATAGATTTAATCTTATCATAAGTTAAAGCTCGACCATTTATTTTTTCTAGTGCTGGTTTAAATCTGTTAACAAATATCTTAGTATTGAAATCTATATCTACATCATCAGTTTTCAATGATTGATAATTGTATCCCAGTCGTAAAAATTGAATAGTTGCAGGTATTTTTACCCTTGTGTCTTCATTAAAAACCTTCACATAAACCACCTCGCAATATATATAATTTATTATAACAAAGTTTATTAATGTAACATAATAATAAATAAATTTACATAACGAAAAGAAATTTCGTAAAGTTATTAACAAAATCACTTTAAATCTAATATATTAAATAATACAACAAGTTTTTCTCCTATATGCATTAATACATAACATAGAATTACACAACTTAAAATTATACAATATAAAATTACACAAATTAAAAATACACAATAATTAAAGTTATTTGAATATCAAAAAAGGATATATCTAAAGATATATCCTTTTTCTAATTGAATTTATAAAAACATTATATTCATTCTTTTGTTAACGGCTTTATTATAGACTTCATTAAATTTTCCATTTTATCATTACTTACCAACATTGATTCAATAGATGCTGTCATATACTTATTCTTATCTAGTTTATTTAAATTTCATTATTAGCAACTTTATTAAATACCTCTTTTTCTTCAGCTGTATATACAAAATCCTCTAATTCGAAACTTTTCATTGCTGATTTTACACAATCCTTTATTGTCATTTCTATGCTCTCCTATACTAACAAATTTCACTTATACATTAATATTAGAAACCATATTATCTTTATTAAAGATTTTTACGAACTTGATTACCTAACTCTTCTAACGTTATTTCTCCTTTAATATATCTCTCTGATAATTTTCTGTATTCATCACTTATAATACAAGCTTCTAACTCACAAGAAGCTATACCATATTCTATAATTTTACGTCTATATTCTTGCTCTGCTTTACTAATCATTTTTACTCCTCGTACGATTCGCCCTATATATCTAAATTACACATCAAATTCAATGCAAATATACCTAGTAAATATTTCGATATATCACTTACTTTTATTTGAAGGAAGATTTCTACGAATTATCTTTCCCATTTCTTCTAATGTCATCTCACCTTTAATATATTTTTCGGATAGTTTTCTGTATTCATCACTTATAATACAGCCTTCTAACTCACAAGTAGCTATACTATATTCAACCGCTTTGCGTCTACGATTTTGTTCAGCTATACTAATCATTTTTTACTCCTCATATTATTTATTTACCAAATAATCAGCACGTTTTAATGCTGGCTGTAAAATTTTTTCTCTACGCATTTTTAATATTTGTATATAAAATTGTTTTCTTACTGATGTTAATACTTCAATACCGTTAATAAAGTCTTTTATTTCATCAGATTTTTTCTCTATCTTAGGTATTATTTTTTTTACAGCTTCCAAACAATCATTGTTTAAAGTTGTTTTGAAAAACTCATGATAATTTATCTTCTTCCCATTTTGTTTTATTACTGATTTTGGAAAAGTATATATTCCTTTTTCCAATTCATTAGGAACATTTAAAAAGTCTTGCAACTGTTCATCCGTAAATTCTGGATAAAGACAAGAAGCACAATCAAAAATAGGTGCTAACTGTTTAGTACCTGTTTTCTCATTAACTAAAAAGCCCCAATTTCCATTATGCCTATTAAAATTTCCCAAATAAGCATCAACAACAAACATAGTCCAAAATCTTTTTCTTACTTCATCTGAAGGACAAAAATTTTGCCTATCAATAGCTTCTAAAAGTTCTATAAGTTCCGTACTAAAACCATTAGATGAATTTTCCATAAGAACGGAATTTTTTATATTTAAAAACTCATATAAGTATTCATCTTTTTCTTTGAAATCCTTACAAGCTACACACAATTTTTCTCTTTCATTATCATAAATTTTACCAAGAATAACTTCTTGTGTTGGAATACCCAACATAGAATATACTTTTGAAGAAATATACTCTGATAATATGCTATTTTTCTTTCCGTTATGTTCTATTTTTAGCATATATGGATTTCCTTTAAATAATACTCCTTTTTTTATGCCATTAACTCCACCATAAGCTCTAAAACTAGGATTATTTTTTACTATTTCAGTAAAGTCTATTATCACAAAAAACCTCTTTTCTATTTTAATATATACTTAACATCCTATATTAAACTATTACTTCTATCTTTGTATAAAAATAACATTACTATTTTTCTTTTTTACTCATACAAATACCTATTTTTTTGGTAATGTCTTATCTATTTCATTACCAAGTTCTTTCAAAGATAACTCTCCATTAGCATATCGTTCATAAAGTTTTTTAGTTTCATCAGTAAAAATACAACCTTCCATTTCGCAACTTCCCATTGCATAAGCAAGTTCTTTATGTCTACGTTTACGTTCTGCTATACTAATCATTTTGTAGCCTCCAGGTACTAAATATAGTTTTTGAAAGATACCATTTTAAAATTTAATACTATATTTCTTATATTAATATTATATCATATTTAATATTTACTAAAAATTTATAATATTCTATAATAAAAGAAGATATCTTATCACTTAAAAAGAACAAAAACAAGACAAAGCGCATTTACACAAAACTCAATACTTGAGTTTTGTATGCGCCACCTTCCAGCTGGACCGGAACCGCTATCGCGGACAGCTTTGCTGTAAAAAATCTTTCAGATTTTTAATATTAGAGGAAAAGAGATATAGTCATGGCACATTATTATTTTGAAAATACACCACATGGCAAAAGAAAAGATGGCACAAAACTTAATACAGCTACTCACTTTGACTATATCTTCCGTGAAGGTGATTATGCCAATATGAAAAATAGACAAGAAGATTTAAAAATAACCTCTTTTGGCAATTTACCTGACTGGGCGGATAATCCACGTGATTTCTGGGAAAATGCAGAAAAATATAGAAGTAAACCTAATGGTAGAGCCTATAGAGAATTTAAATTTGCACTTCAAGAAGAACTAACACTTGAAGAAAATATTCAATGCATTGAAAAATTTTTAAAAGAAACTGGAATAAAAGATAATCATGTGTATTCTTATGCCGTCCATGATAAAGTAGCTACCTTCTCAAAAGAACATAGAAATATACATTGTCATTTGATGTTCAACGAAAAAATAATTGAAAAAAATAGACCACTTGAAGCTGATATGTATTTCAAAAATTATGCTGAAAATAATCTTGGTGAACCTACAAAAGGTTATCGTTCATCAAGAGATTTCTCAACAAAAACAGCTACTATTAATTTTAGAAAACTTTTCGCCGATATTATAAATGATAAATTTCAAGAAAAAGGTCTTGATATATCAATAAGTGAAAAGAGTTTAAAAGTTCAAAGACAAGAGCTTTTAAATCAAGGAAAAATAGAAGAAGCTGAACTTTTAAATCGTACACCTGCACCTCATCTAGGAAATGCTTATAAAAATCCTGCAATTTTAGAACGTATCATGAAAAAAATTGATGAAACAGATGCAAAAGCTGATGAAGCAGCAGATGGATTTATGGAACAAGAAAAAGAAGAAAATTTATCTATTCAAGAGCAAAAAATACAACTATTCGCTAATGATGTAGTAATAAGACAAGTAGCTAAACAAATACAACAAGAACGTTTACGTCTTAAAAAAGAACAACAAACTAAAAAAGCCATAGCTGAAGCTGAAGAAATTAAGCAAGAAGCTATGATAATAACTACTGGTGATATATGCAAACATTTAGATACAAAAATAAATGAATTTGAAGAAAAAGCAGCTGAAAACTTAGCTGTTTTTAAAGCTGCCCAAAAAAATATTTTAAGTGAACAACGCCTTGAATTATTAGCTAAAGACAAGATGTTTAATAATAATTACAGTAAAGATATAAAACAATATGATAAACTCTCCAAAGAATTAAAACAAATAAATAGTATTTTGCCTACTTTATATGGAAAAGCAGATAAAATAAAAGAACTAAGCTCTTTAAGCAAAAAAAGCCAAGAGCTTAGTTCAAGTCGCACAAAAATAGGTAAACGTATAAGTGCCTATAAAATTGAATTAACTACTAACCATGAAAAATACACTTTTATTTTAAATCAGCTAAAAAAAGAAAACGAAGATACTATATCCAAAAATAAAATTTTATATGCACGTTACAAATACGATATGCTTCAAGTACAAAAATATAAAACAGCTTTAGATAAACTATCTAAAGAAGATAAAAACACTATAATCTTTAGCGATAAAATTTCCTCAAAATTAGAACATAAAAACAAACTAAATGGAATAACTCCATTAAAAGATTTACCATCTATTACAAATAACAATAATACCTACTTTATAATTGATAAAAATAACAATAAAGCAGTAAAAATAGGTGATGATATCATCCAAGGAAAAGTACCAGTATATTATTTAAAAACAGATAACACTAAAATTTCTATTCAAAAAAGCAATGAATTTGCTTTTTTATATGCTCGCAAAAAACAAATTTCTAACATATTACAAAAGAAATTAAATGAACACCCAATTATACAAGAAGCTTACCAACAACGACAAACATTTATAGCAGACAAAATTTCTAAAATAGCTGATAATATAGTAAATAATGACATAAAACAATCTAAAACAACATGGCAAGAAAACGAACAAATAACAGATAAAACCAAACTAGCTGAAAAGAAAATGTATAATGAGTGGAGTTTATAAAAAACATTTTACTTTTCTTTATAAGTGTTATATTATAACAATAAAGAAACAAATATTTCCGTTTTCCTGATAGACGGGGTATAAATGGTCAGGACGCGATATATTTCCGTTTTCCTGATAGACGGGGTATTAAATGGTCAGGATACAAATATAGCTCTATCTTTTTAGATAGAGCTTTTAATTTATTTAAAGGTATATTATCAAAGATTGTACATTTTATTTTCTAAAAAACGAATACCTCAAAGATTTTTCAAGTAAGAGCTTAATTGGATGAATGCAAATAACGCTCTATCTAATGAAAAATAGAACTTTTAATCTATTTAATGATATACCTCAAATTATATGTTTTTAATATTAAAGGTGTTTATAATGAAAAAATTTTTTATTATTTTTATTATATTAGGTATTATTGTCTTTTCCTATAACAATATTTGGCAAACATATAAAACATACATCTCTGTTTATCAAAGTTTTCAATCATATTTACCAACAAATGAAATTGAAACAATTATGAATAAAACTATTCAAGGAAAAGAACCTTTTAATAATGTTATGCAACAATACATGAGCGAACAAGTATATAATTCTTTAAGTTTAAACCAAAATATAAATAATAAAGTTCGTATCATAAATCAAGTATTAGATACAAACAATTCTGATATTGTTTATATAAACTTTTTTACATTTACCAAAAACTCATTAGGTTATATTGTTTATATAAATCAAATTATGGCTATAAAAAAACATGACCAATGGTATCTACTAGAAAATCTGTCTTCTCATCAAGTTAATGATTCGTGGTATTATAAAGTAGGTGATGCTATATCCTTCAGTTATATTGCTTGGTAAACTTCTTTATTTAATATTCTATATAGAATATTAAATAAAAATCAACATGATGTTTCACGTGAAACAGTTACACAAGATTATATACACAATAAAAATATACACAATTTTTGTATCATATACCATAAAGAAAAAGAGCTAAGAAATAATTCATTCTTAGCTCTTTTTCTTATATTCTTTTTGACAATCTTTAATCCATAAACATTCATTATTTGTACAACTATATTGTGCATAACATGGATTATTTCCTTCTTTTTCCTGTAAAATATGTACCATTTCTGCTTTTCTTATCTTTTTATAAAATTCAATATTTCTTTCTTTAGCAATAGATTTAATATCTTTTATTGTTGGCATTTTTATACTCCTTTTATAAAAATATATACTTAGTATATAACATTTTATTACATAATTCTAGTTACATAATTTGTATTACACAACTTAATATACACAAATTAAAATTAATCATATTTAATATATGTTATAATAATTGTGTATATTATTTATAAAATAATCTTAATTGAAAGGATATCATTATGACTAAAATCATATCTATCATCAACCAAAAAGGCGGTGTAGGAAAAACTACTATTAGCCAACATTTAATAGTTGGTTTAAGAAAGAAAAATTTTCGTGTCTTAGCTATAGACTTTGACACTCAATGCGATCTATCTTTTGCTTTTAATATAAAAAATAAATTCTCAATATATGATATCATCAATAATCCTAAACAAAATATTAATGAAGCTATTGAAAATGATTTCTTAGCTGGTTCACCCTTATTATCTAGCATTAATTTTAAAGCAAAACAAAACAAAGAATACTTACTTAAATCAGCTTTAGCAAATATTATTTATGATTATGATTATATTATCATTGATACACCACCAGCTTTATCGGACCTAACAATCAATGCTCTAACAGCATCAGATGAAATTATTATAGCTTCCCAAGCAGATATATTAAGTCTAAAAGGTATTGGTCAATTAGCCCAAACCATTCAAGCCGTAAAAGAATATACAAATACTAATCTAACAGTAAAAGGTATTCTATTAACAAGATATAACAATCGAACTGTATTAGCAAAAAGTGTAGCTAATATGTTAGAAGAAACAGCCACTCAGCTAAATACAAAACTTTTCAATACAAAAATTAGAGAATGCAATGCTATAAAAGAAGCTCAAGCTGAAAGATCTAATATCTTTGACTATAAAAAATACTCGACAGCTGGTTTAGATTTACAAAACTTTATAAATGAATACTTAGAGGAATAGCTATGAAAAAATTTGATAAATTAAATGATGCTATAAATCCTGCACTCGGATTTATTAATACACAACAAAAAGATACACAACATAAAACTACACACAAAAAAAATACACAATTTAAAGTTATTGATGATAAAGGAAATATCACTCAAATACAACTTCCTGAAGGAACAACAATTAATAATATATTTCGTGAGAAACGTACTAAACGAGTTCAATTAGTCATGCAGCCAAGTAAATTTAATCAAATGAAAGAACACTGCCAACAAAACAATATCAGTGTTAACGATTTTATCAATACTCTAATAAATAATTACTTTAATAAAAAAGAACAATAAAATAAAGGGATATATCTTCCGATATATCCCTTTAAATTGATAAACAACAAAAGATTTAACAAAATTGATGATATACCAAACATTATTTTTTATCAAAACTATGAATATCAAATATGAGTTTAAATGATGTCATCAAAGAAATTATTTACGGCATGAAAAGATGTATATTTATTATATTAAAGAAAGGAGCAATATTTATGTTCAGAAAAATATTTATAGGAAGTTATATTACAATATTGTTATTGTGTATATTATCTAAATTTTTGTTAAATACAGATATATTTCTAATATATTTTATAGTAACCATTATAATAGTCAGTTTGTTAGTCAATATTTGTTTAATTTTAAAAATAAATTTTATATGTGTTTATATTGTAACTATATATAAGAGTTTGGGCTATATTGATAATAATTTATCGTATAAGACAGAAAAATTTTTTCTAAAAACTCTACAATTTTTAGGGTTAAGAGACTTATCTTCAACAATAATATTAATAGATATTTTAATTATGCCAATGCTAAAATATTATGACCTTGGTTATATATATACTACAAATGATATTCTTTTGATTATACAAACTATAATTTTTGTGATAATGGTGTGGATTGAAATATATAGTGCATCTAAAATAAAAAATAAAATTTAAGTTAAAAAAACTCTAATTAATAAATTATAATAAAAAACATAAATAAGGAAATTTCTTAACTCTCTCAAGAAATCTATTGACAACAAAAACTTAAAATAGTACACCTTGAGAGAGTTAAGAAATTAAATAATAGCTATACCTGTAGTTTAGTTTATACTACAATATAGCTATTATTATCTTTACTTTATACACCCATCGGTCGTTGAAGTTTCTTTAATAATCTTAACTAGCCGCTGCTTCTACACAGCAAAAGTTATAACAGTGGTCTTATCGCCCTCACTGCACTAAATTTCTCTAGTAACTTTTATACGGTACTTTCGCACCCGATACTTAGCCCCCGCTGACTTGTTTAACCATGTACATACATACTTTTATATTCAAGTATAAAAAAAAGCCGTTAAAACGGCTCATATTTTTATATGTATTTAGGCATTTATGGGAGTTTGTCAGCACTTTACCCACTTACGTCAATAGATAATTGTTAAGCACATTATCTACACCGTGCAAATTTATCGCATCCGCTCGCAACACAGTTAGCATGAATTTCTTTCATACCTTAGTTTATACACCTTGCCAAGTGTGGTTTCCCCTCTCTGATTAAGCCTCAGAGCGTGCTGATATGGTTTAATCCCATATCTGATTTTAGATACTAAAAAAACACATCACAAACTTTTTGTTTATAATGTGCCTACTTGACCTACCTAAAATCATTAAATTTTCTTGACATGTGTTGACATTTCGCAAATACGTAAGTATAATGAATTTAGAATGTTACTGAGCAACTTATTTGTGGTAGGTTGTTCGGCAAGACTAATTGTGTTGGCGCACAATTAGTCTTTTTTATTTCTAAAAAATTTTTTATAAAGTTGTTTATGCTTTTATAATACATAAAATTAACTTAATTGTCAAATAAGTTTTATTATACATAAAAACTATGTTTATTAAAGTCTACTTTATAGACATTAGCTCTTTCTATCTAAACTTGTCCATAAAACTACTACATTAACACCTTTATAAACGTTTATTTATAAATGAACTTTTATAGACTACAGTATTTATATACACAACATAAGTATACATATAATTTAATACACACCTTTAATATACATATAATCTAATACACAATTTAAATATACATATAATTTATTACACAATATATATTACACAAGAAAGGATTTATTATGAAAAAAATCTTTGGATATGCCCGTGTCAGTAGTAAAGACCAAAATTTAGATCGTCAACTTGATGCTTTAAAAAAATACGTTCCTAATCCTCAAGATATCCTCTATGATAAACAAAGTGGAAAAAGTTCCAATCGTCCTAAGTATCAACAACTTCGTTTAATGTTACGTGAAGGAGACGAATTATATTTCACAGAATTAGATCGTTTAGGTAGAAATAAAAAAGAAATAAAATCTGAACTAGAATACTTCAAACAGAAACAGATTACTGTTCATTTTTTAGATATTCCTACGACTATGACAGATTTTTCTACATTTGGCTCTATGCAAAAATCTATTATGGATATGATAAACAATATTCTTATTGAAGTTTTAAGCACTCAAGCCGAAAATGAAAGATTACTTATAAGAAAAAGACAACGAGAAGGCATTGCTGCTGCTAAAGCTAGAGGTAAACAAATAGGTCGTCCTAAAGCTAAATATCCAATCGAATGGAAAATCATTTATGATAAATGGAAAACTAAAGAAATATCCGCTTTTACAGCTTTTACTTATCTTAAATTAACCAAATCTACATTTTACAATTTAGTAAAAAGATATGAAAATAATCAATAACGATTGAAATATTACAAGAGACATATATCTTCATAACCTGAAGGATAATCAAAAAAACAGCAAGTATGGCATTTGCTACTTGCTGTTTTTTATCTTTGCTTCATATATTCTTATTGAACAAATATATTATTTAGTTATTAATTGTTGTAGATGTAATATCTCTTGTTCATTCAATCCTGTACTTTGAGCTATAAAATCAATAGACATATTAGCTTTTAATAAATTAATAGCAACTTTTCTAATACCTTCTTGAATACCTTGTTGTAAGCCTTCTTCTTTATATGAATTCATATAAGAATAATAATCTCTTATCGCTTTTTCTCTTTGTTCATACACTCTACGTTCTATTTTATTCTGTAGAAATGTATCTTCAAATTCTACTACTTCTTTAATTACTGAAGTTGTCATTGTTATTTTCTCAAAATCAAAGCTTTATTCTACTTTTATTTTGTTTATTTCTTCTATACTTAAATTAGTATATTTAGAAATAAGCTTTATATCAACTTTATCTTTTAACATATTTTTTGCAGTTTGTATAGCTTGCTGATATAAACCCTGTTGCAAACCTTGCTGTAAGCCTTCTTGTAAACCTTCTTCTTTATATGAATTCATATAAGAATAATAATCTCTTATTGCTTTTTCTCTTTGTTCAGATGCTCTACGTTCTATTTTGTTCTGTAGAAAGGTATCTTCAAATTCTACTACTTCTTTAATTGCTGAAGTTGTCATCGTTATTTCCTCAAAAATTAAAGCTTTATTCTACTTTTATTTTGTTTATTTCTTCTATACTTAAATTAGTATATTTAGAAATAAGCTTTATATC
>OOCN01002058.1_pt1 | contig 11332 bp, 9 predicted proteins | sample 1671361 | NCBI WGS metagenome assembly OOCN01 (sample SAMN06348149, study PRJEB24527) | human gut metagenome | biome: human gut; feature: ankylosing spondylitis patient; material: feces | host: Homo sapiens | place: China | collected 2015-10
AACACGACAAAACTACTATGCAATCTTCCTGTTATGCCGGGGAGGCATATTCACTAGCCTATATATATTCGCATACCTACAAGTAGCCATCAGGCGATTTGCATATATAAAACATTCAGATTTTTATTTTGTTCACGAAAGGAGAAGTAAAAATGTTATTTCTTCTCCTTGTAATCTTTCAGGAAGCCTTCCATCAGCCATTTTGCGAGTGCCTGACGATTGGAGTTTATCACCAACCGACGCTGATCGAACGTATTCTGGATATTGCCCAACTCCACAAAAACGGAAGCGGGAGTGGTATGGGAAAGCACGTATAAGTTGCGCCCGCTCACTGTGCCGGAAAAACCCCGATTAGGCTGATGCTTATCATATTTTGACTCAAACGTATCTTTCATATTATTCGCCAATCGTTTGCTGTCTCCTTTTTTATTCGAATAATAGAAAAATACATCCGTTTGTTTTCCCTTACTACGGCTATCGATATGAATAAAAATCGCCCTGCAATAAGAGTGATTCTTACGATCTTTCCGGTAAAGGGCGTTTATTTTATCACAACGTTGCTGAAGGCGTTGCACTTGATTTAAAGGAATTGCATCCCCCATACAAGTCTCACGTTTACTGTTCGACAAATACGAATCATCCCGAATACCATCTTTGGCATCTTGAATGATGATATGCACTTCGGCTCCTTCCTGCATCAGGTTACGTGCCAGACGGAGTGCAATATCATAAGCGTATTCATCTTCATGCAGTTCGTATCTACCCACTTTTCCAATAGCTCCCGGATCGGGACCTCCGTGTCCGCTGACCACATAGAAACAAGCACCGGCAAGACGGTTGGAAGTGACTTTCACATTAGCCAGTTGCTTTCCAAACAGAGGTTCGTTGATGGTGGTTCCTATTTTTGTCGATTTAGCTTTTGAAGATGCTTGCTTTGTCCCGGCGCCTTCGGAAGTTGTGTTCTTGGCACCCGTGTTTTTGGCAGGAGTAGTCTTGGCAGAAGTAGTTGTCGATTTCTTTACCGGAGGAATAACATAAGTCACGCCTACTTTAAGCACATTATTCTTTCCCAGCTTCTGCTTATTCAACTCTATAAAATCGTCGTAATACTTCTTCGGAGAACGGTTGTGCCTCAACAGAAAAGAAGAGATGCCTTCACCCGCCTTCGGAGTTGCCTTCTGCTGCGCCCAAAGAGTTGTGCCCGAAAAAAGAAAAGCTAAGAATAAAAGAATATAGAGTTTATTTTTCATAACTACATTAACTATCTCCTTCGCAAGAGTTATCATTTCACTCATAAACAGGGCAAAAATACAATTATTTTCCCTACTTTTGCAGCATTAAAACATTTTTTGAAATAAAACATTAAAACCCGATAACATTATGACAAAACAATTCAAACCGGAAACCCTGTGTGTACAGGCTGGATGGACGCCTAAAAAAGGCGAACCACGCGTATTGCCCATCTATCAAAGTACAACTTTCAAATACGATACCAGCGAGCAAATGGCCCGCCTGTTCGATTTGGAAGACAGTGGTTACTTTTATACCCGCCTGCAAAATCCAACGAATGACGCTGTTGCCGCCAAAATCGCCGCTCTTGAAGGTGGTGTAGCCGCTATGCTGACTTCCAGCGGTCAGGCAGCCAACTTCTATGCCATTTTTAATATCTGCCAGGCAGGAGATCACTTCGTTTGTTCCTCCGCTATTTATGGAGGTACGTTCAACCTGTTCGGAGTGACGATGAAGAAACTAGGCATCGATGTGACTTTCGTAAATCCGGATGCCAGCGAAGAAGAAATTTCTGCAGCTTTCAAACCGAATACAAAGGCTTTGTTTGGCGAAACAATTTCCAATCCTTCTCTGGAAGTGCTGGATATTGAAAAGTTCGCACGTATCGCACACAGTCACGGGGTCCCCTTGATTGTTGACAACACCTTCCCTACTCCTATCAACTGTCGCCCGTTTGAATGGGGAGCTGACATCGTAGTTCATTCTACTACCAAATATATGGACGGACACGCTACAAGCGTAGGTGGCTGTATCGTAGATAGCGGTAATTTTGACTGGGATGCTCACGCAGAAAAATTCCCGGGACTTTGTACTCCGGACGAGTCTTACCACGGGCTGACTTACACGAAAGCATTTGGCAAAGGTGCCTATATCACCAAAGCAACCGCGCAACTGATGCGTGACCTCGGCAGCATCCAAAGCCCGCAAAACTCTTTCTTATTGAATCTGGGACTTGAGACACTGCACCTGCGTATGCCTCAACACTGCCGTAACGCACAGAAAGTGGCCGAATATCTTTCTAAAAATGAGAAAGTAGCTTGGGTAAACTATTGTGGTCTGCCGGACAACAAATATTACAGCCTGGCACAGAAATATATGCCGAACGGTTCTTGCGGAGTTATCTCCTTCGGTCTGAAAGGCGGACGTGATGTGTCTATCAAGTTTATGGATTCACTGGAATTCATCGCTATCGTTACTCACGTAGCCGATGCACGCAGTTGCGTGCTCCATCCGGCAAGCCATACTCACCGCCAGTTAACGGATGAGCAACTGATGGAAGCCGGTGTACGTCCGGACCTGATCCGCCTATCGGTAGGTATCGAAAATGCGGATGATATCATTGCTGATATCGAACAGGCTTTGAACGCATAACAATACCGTAAAGGTATCAAATACTAAGTAAGAGAAGGCACGGGAAATCTTTCATTCCCGTGCCTTTTTATTTGCCACAAAAAGAAAATTAATTTCGAAGAGAATCATTTCAAATGTGAACCGATAAATCCTCCCGGATGTTTATCTTTGCAGGGAACCAAATTCTGTACAGATATGAAAAAGAATCTATTATTAGCATTCGTGTTATGCCTTTCTTACGGATTTTCTTATTCCCATTCGTTTGATAAACCAATTAATCAGACAGCAAAGATGTCAAACTTTGAAATGAATTCGTTTACCACCAAGAATGGTAAAAGCTTGAAGATCACTTTCTTCAAACATGCCAGCTTATTACTGGACTATGCAGGACAAAAAATATTCATTGATCCTGTTTCCGATTATGCCGACTATATACAACAGCCGAAGGCGGATTTCATTCTGATTACGCATGAACATGGCGACCATTTCGATACCAAAGCAATAGCAGCTATCGAAACAAACCAGACCAAAATTATAGCTAATCCTAATTGCCGGAAAATGCTGAATAGAGGACAAGAGATGAAGAACGGTGATGTGCTTCAACTCGCCAAAGATATCAAACTGGAAGCCGTACCCGCCTATAATACGACTCCCGGCAGGGATAAATTTCATCCCAAAGGACGTGACAACGGATATATTCTGACTTTAGGAGGAACTCGTATTTATATTGCCGGAGATACGGAGGATATTCCGGAACTAAACCAGGTGAAAGATATTGATATCGCTTTTCTGCCGGTTAACCAACCATATACCATGACACCGGAACAAGCGATACGGGCAGCCAAAATCATCAAGCCACGTGTTTTGTACCCTTATCATTACGGAGAAACAGATATCCATAAAATAAAAGACGGATTGAAAAATGAGACAGGCACAGAAGTACGTATCCGGGCTTTGCAATAAGATATACGTAAATAATCAGAAAGTGGCTGAAAATATACTCACCTGAATATCCGAAAGGACCTTGAATAAAGTGCACCCCAAAAGTTAGATCTAAAACTTTTGGGGTGCACTTTAATATCTCAATAAGAATGATTTTCGCTTCAAGGGCTTTCCAAACATTCAGTCCCTTATAAAGAGCTTTTCCTTTTTTAATCAGTTACTTCCAATCACACAGCCTCGGCAGACAAACTGGAAATCACTGTATCCACCCAATATACAACTGTTCTATCCGCCGGCAAAACTCCTTCCAGATAAGGTGAATCGGATACCTCCTCCAACCATGCCGTAGTAATCGGTCCTCTTTCTCTTGTAGAACTTTGAGTTCCTAAATACGGACTAAAATTAAAAAACGTGTGTTGTTGCTCTACATTATTTTTATCTATATATGTAAAGACAAAAGCCTTTTTCTGTTTTCCACCCAATGAAGCCCACTCTATCTGGTATGTTCCTTCAACAAGAATTTGCTCATCCTCTGTCTTATAAATGAATTTCCCTCCTGTTCCTTCTTCAGATAAATGATATACATCATCCGGCCGCAAAATACAGATATCTCCTTTATTTATAAAAGAATAAGGAGCCATTGCCACATTTACTTTTTCCTGCAACTCGCTTTCCGAATCCAATGACAACATATCTTCACTGGGTCTGGAAACCTGAAATTCAGGTTGGTCGACGCACATAAATGTCAATACGCCATAAGAAACAGTCACAGGCAGGGTGACATAATTACCATCCTTATCAGTAACGGTAACCGTTACTTTCCCTTTTTTACCATGCGAACTAAGCCATAATCGGTTGTCGATGACTGTTGCTGTCACAATTGTTTCATCGGAGCTTTGTGCAGAGTAGCCACCTTTTCCATTGGCTATCCCGATATTCTCCGCTTCCCATCCGTTAAGATACAAAACTGTAGAAGAAACAGTGTTTGTACAAGTTCCTGTTTCGTCAACCAGTTCGGAACCACTAAATAAGATAATCTCTGCATCATCTTGACAGGCTGATACACAAAAAGCCATCACAGAAAGAAGAAAGAAGCCTAATAAAGTTTTTGTTTTCATATTTTCAGTGGTATGGTTAAATCCCGGCATATGCCATTGTTTTGCAAAGATATAAAGTATTTGTAAAAAACACTATCTTTGTATGAAAAGTTACCAATAGTACAGATCCACTAGATTCTTCCATACAGTGTAAGTTATATGAGATATACAACAGAAGGTCATTGAAAAGGACGTTCCCGGGGGAAAAAGGGAATGGGAAATACGGGAACGTCCTCAAAACATAACAATACAGAAATATGGACTTTCACAAGGGCGCATTTCTGTCTCTCTTATGCAACATTTCCTTCTATAAAAATATGGAGGAAATATCTGGAGAGGATATTATTATGTGGGAAATTTAGTTTATAGTCTTAAAAGCAATCTGATTGCATCAAAGTGATGAACGATAGGCAGTCCGAATATATTCTCCTACTGCATTGTCATCATTGATTTCTATGTATTTTTTCAATAAATCCGCAAATCCGGATTTTATCTGTTCCGTTTGCTTGTTCTCGCAGGCTGTGGAATATTCATCAACAGCCATGAGAAAATCCTGCATTCGTTCATTCAGCATTGTTCCTCCTGTGCAAACCACATCGGAAATATAGGCTTGGATACTACCATTTTCTATGACAACAGGGAGGCGGTATTCCAGTCCCGATTTGTTGGCACGAATAGAAAGCACTTTTACTACGGGCGACACAATAGTCACCGTATCGGAAAAATCAAACTTTCCGTGGATTATTTCTGCACTATCTACCGGCTGCCCGCTCGAAACATCTTTCATATAAACCATTTTTCCTTCGAATTCGGGCAAAGGTGCACTGCCGTTAATCTCGTAACCTTTTATCTGATGCCCGGTGCAAGCCACTATCAGACATATTCCCGGAAGAAAAGATAAAAGTTTCACATATCTGTTCATTAAGCTCTTCATTCTTCTTTAAAAAAGAAAAGCCGTCCGCACTATCAGCTGAACGGCTTTCTCTTTTCATTCATACATTTGTATAATCATTCATCCTTAGAATCTGAATCCCAGTTTCACCACAGGCATTTCAAATATTTTGATATTGTGGTGACTGACGTTATATTTATCAAATCCTTTCGGGCAAATCTGTATCAAGTCATAGCGGTAAGCCAGAGGGTGCATTTCGAAACCGAAAACAAAACCTTTGGCAATGCTATACTCAATACCTGCTACGGCAGCTACTTTGAAACCGTACATCTGACCGGCTTTACTTCCGGAAACATAGACCTGTGACGGAAGTTCTTCCGAGTCGTCACTATCCTTGTAGGTGTCTCCGGTGTATGGTTCGGTCGTTTCAATGCGTGCCATCTGGAAGCCGAGTGCGCCTCCGAGATATGGATGAATACGTTCGTTGCGAGTCTTGAAATAGTAGTTGGAACCGACAGATACATACCAGTTGTTGGTCATCTGCGCATTGATATAACTTTGCGCAGGGATAATCATGTCAGGTACACTGTTGTCTCCTTCTACATAGTCTTTCTTAGGAGTGAGGCTAACGTTCATGCTGAACTGGAAATTTACATCCCAATTGTCAGACACGAAATACTTACCTTCAATTCCGGCTATATTGACCAGACTATTATTATTCAGACTCCCGATGTTCAGATAGCGGTTCAGATCGCCGGAGTTATCCTTCCCTCCATTGGGAAGTCCGACTACTCCTCCGTCATTGGAGAACTTAGGAAGCAGATAAGAGGTGTTCTCGTTAAAGAACTTTCCGCTACCAAGCAGGACTGAAACCTGCCACTGTCCTTTTTTCGGGGCAAACGACGCATCATCACTGCTGCTGTAACGCTGCGCCATTGAAGGCGCAGCTGTCATACAGGTCAGCAAAAGTAATGTGCATAGTTTTTTTATCATCTTGTTACTTTTACGTAGTTAGGGAATTATTTCAAGAAGATAGCAAGAAGTGCTTTCAATTGAGCGCTTGCAGCATCATAGTCTGCCTTGGCAGCATCATATTCAGCCTGTTTTACTTTGATCTTTTCCTGGATACTTGCCAATGATTCAGTAATATAATCTGTATCAGTATAAGTACCTGCCGCTAATTTCTCTATATTTCTCTTAGCTTTAGCAACATCGGCCTTAGCGGCAGTGACATTTGCCAAAGCAATCATATGTTCTTGCTTAACCAAATTCTTGATAGCTTCCAAAGAACCTAAATCACCATTAGTAAAGTTATTATTCAAATAAACAGTGATTTCCGTTTCAATCTTACCTTTGATAATTTCATTATTGCCGTATTCTTTTTGTACTGTTGCAATATTATCATTTACTTCTTTAAAGACTTTATCATAAGCAGCTTGGGCTTCGTCGTTAGCTTTCTTAGCTTTATCTACAGCATCCGCCAAAGCAGCATTTGCTTTATCTTGAGCAGCCTGTTCTACAGCTTTTTGAGCAGTAAATGCTTCTTTCAAAGCTTTGTAAGTTTCTACCTGATCAATTATAGCTTGTAGACTAGCCGTTTCTGCTGTTGCCCAAATCATCTTACCAAGAGAACCATAATCATTCTTCAAGGCGTCTACATGATTACCACCAGCCGCAGCTATTACTTCGTCCTTAGATACTGGCAATCTTCTTGGATTATTACCTGAATTGAAATTATCGCTAAATACAGTAGAAGAAGCAGATTTCCACTTTTCCAATGGAGTCTTTACACTGGAGTCTTGCTCTACATCTATTAATTTTCCAATATTTTCTTTACTAATTTCATTTGCAGTAGCGATGTCACCAGCATCCCAAGTGATAAAGCCTAAATCTACTCCAACAACTTTCTTAAAGTTATCAGCGTCTGCTATCAGCCAAGCAGAGATTTTTTTCGTCTCACTTCCTTTTGTCGCAGTTGCCTTAGTAACTTGTGCTTCTTTAGCCAGTGCATCCTTATAGTATGCAACTAAAGCCGTAGCTACAGCATCAATATTAGCTTCTTTTTTTCTATCTTCCGGTTTAAGTCCATTATATTTCTTTATTGCAGCATTAGCGGCTACCTCTGATTTCTCCAATTCTATTTTCAGACTTTCATCATAAGCTGCCATTGCATCTTCCCATGCTTTATAATCTTTAGCATAGTTCTCTTCAGCTTCTTTTTGTGCTGCAAGAGCTGTAGCCAATTGTGGTTTGGCCCATTCTATATTTTCCAAATCAACACCTTTAGTAGCCTTATCAATCAGCTTAACCCAACCATCAATCTGACTTTGTGCTTCAGTAATTTGTATACCTTTAGCATAGGCAAAAGTACCAGTATTAGAATTATAACCAGCAACAGTTGTTCCACTAGGTATTACATCATTCAATCCTTTCTTTACACTTTCAGCCTCTACTTTCTTAGAATAAGCTGCAGCTGTTTTAGCTTTGTTCTTGTTAGAGTTCTGGTTATTTTTAGCAGTCTCCAACTTATTGCTAGTAGCATCCAAGTCAGATATCAGTTTAGGATTAGCAACTTCCAACTTGCCTTTTTCAATATTATACTGTTGTTCCTTGACTTTTGCAGCAGCAATTTCTTCTTCCAGCTTCTTGACTTCTGCTTCCCAATCTGCAACAGTAGTATACTCATTATCCAAGATAGCTTTCAAGTTATCAGCATACTTCTGCGTCATTTCTAAAGCAAATTCTGCATTTTTCAATGCATTATCCAAAACCGCTTCTAAATTATTATCAGCTACTATATCAGAATAGTTAGCTAATTGCTCCTGAAGTTTTTTCAAGCTACCGGCTTTATAGCCATCCGCAGACTGGGTAGGATCTTCAGTAATAAGATAAACATAATACTTAGTCGTAGAAGAATTAGTCTCCGTGCTTTCATCCGGATTTGTAGTAGTAGTGGAATTCGCAACTTCCGATGACAGAATTCTTTTGATAACAGTTGTTGAATATCCATACATTGCCTTGTCCATTGCTTGTTTTGCATAGGCGACTTGCGCTTGTACACCATTCAAACGAGCTTGTTCTTCATCTGTCAGCAACAACTTGGAAGCTTCAATCTGTTCCATAGCTTGTTTGTAAGCTTCCTGTGCTTTAGCAGTGGCAGTTTCGGCAAGAAGCATTTTTTCCTTATACTGCTCAACAATCAATGCCTTTTCATTTTCCCACTTAGTTTTGTCAGCTTCCGCTTTTGCAATGGCAGCTTCCGCTTCTGCTTTTGCTTGTGCAGTAGCAGCTTCTTCCTTTTCAATCAGGAGTTGCTTCAACTGAATATCCAGTTCATGCAACTGCAAATCAATTTCTGCAGATTTATTCTGAAGTGCCAAACCTGCATTAACTAACTCTTGCTCTGCAACCTGTGCTTTTCTCAATTCAGCCTCTACAAGCTCAACTGCAGCTTGAGCTTTGATAAAATCAGACTTTGCTCCCCTAAGTTCTGCAATGCCTTCCGGTTCATCGGTATCAATACATCCCGTGAATGTCGCCGTCGTACCTGCCATGAGCAAGGTTGCGACTAAATACGTCCATTTTCTCATAAAAGTAAATTAAATGTTATACAATTAATAAATAAAAAATTTGTTTGTACTAATTCATGATTTATTTCGCTTCACTCCCCCTCTTCCCGTTACTTTGTAGGTAACGGGAAAACCCTTGTGCCTGCTCTTTTAGAGTAGTCTATACTAGAAAATAATACGATATATGACGAATCTTCTTACCTCTGCTTATGAGAAAAAGTAGAGGGGCGGGAAATCTATTGCAAAATTTAGACGTTAACAAAGCTCTAAGACAAAGAATCCACGTGTTCTTCTGTGTTTATTCCTATTTTGAGTAGTTTATTAGAAAAAATGTACGATTTTGTTTGGATGTTTTAAGAAATATGCTCATATTTGCAGCGTCTTTTCTTCCCGTTACCTACAAAGTAACAGCACTATCAATCAGCTACTTGCCACAAATATAGTTCCTTTTCAGCGAAGATAGAATCGTCACATTTGCTTCATCTATTTTCTTATTCTTAAAAGGTTTTAGATAAGTCTCTGTGACGATAATGGATGAATGTCCCATCGCCTCTGAAATAATGCCTGGATGTATCTCGCAATAATATGCCATTGTAGCCCAAGTATGCCGAGCCGTATATGAGCTTAAATCAGAAGTCAATGCAAGTACTTGTTTCAACAACAGAAGCTGATAGTTAAAATTACGCAAAGCTATCTGATATTCCCTGTAGGTAGCTTCGGTACTCTCTCCGCCAGTCAGTATGGGAAAAAGATAAGGAGAAGCAGAATCAGTGTTCATATACTTTTTTATTAGTTTCATAGTTTCCGGCAGAAGCGTCACAGTTAGAAGCCGCCCGGTTTTTCTACGACGATAAGTAAGCACATTCCCCACCATATCCTGCTTTTTAAGATAGGCAAGATCTACAAACGGCATACCACGAAGCATGAACATTAAGAAAAAGTACGCGCGCGTACGTTGTAATTCTTCCCTTCCCTGATGAATTTGTTTGGGAAGCTCTTTCATCAATCGTTCCATATCCTCCTTTTCCAGTGCACGCTTTCTGTCAGCACGCGTTCCTGTATAAACATACCGGAAATGATGCGGTATATAAGATGCCATACGACGGTCAACCGCGCGGTTGTACACCGCCCTCAATGTACGCATATAGGTTGAAACCGTGTTCCAACTACAATCCTTTTCCCGCAAATACGTTTCAAAACTTTTAAGAAACTCCTGATTCACTTTCTTGAATGACAGATTCCTGCTCCCGTTAAATGCAATGATAGCATTCATGCTACTCCTGTAAACATGAGCAGTTCCATAATTCCCACTTTTTCGAAGCCCTTCAGCTACTTCCTTCATAAATGAAATCAAATTCCCCATTTTTATTAATTTTAGTTATCACTCAAGCACGTCCCTGAAGAAAAGCGCCCTCACCGCAATTCCCCCCAATGCTCTTAATTCAAAATCTCAAAGTATCATCATACAAATATGATGAATTATGTTTTCTTTATATACACCCGATGTGTTCCTCTGCCATCAATCCCGATACCGGAACCGGGCGTATACGCCCATTGGCGCAATTCATTGGTAGCCGCTGTGCGCAGCAGACCTGTCAGCTTCCGGTATTCGTAGACTGTCAAAAAAGGATGTTCCTCCAAATATCTAACAGCCAATGCAAGCCGTTGCTCCGGAGTATACTTCTGTGAAGAACGTTGCGACTTCCACGGAGCTCTTTCCAGCAGACATCTTCCATTGATACGCCTTATCATCTTCCTGTCTACACGAAAGTTCACGTTTCCCACCACAATGCTTCGTGCGTTACGATGGGTTTCGCCTTCTCCGGCCTTTTCACGCTCTTTATCTTTGCATAACGCCAACGAAGGAGAGAATGTTCCAATGCCATCCAGCTTCACAGACTTGCCTTCTGCCATCTGATGTGCCATCTCAATACCTATTTGTGTAATTACGCCTTCCACATCTCCGACATTAAAACCACTACTGGATGCTATCTGACGTATCAGCTCCTCGGTAGAAACCTGATCCATCATTGCAAACCGAGGATAAAGTACTTGTTCGCCCGTTCCATGAATATCGGGCATTTCTTCCATTACATACATTGCCATAGTACTAAAGTTTATTTGAAATATTGATTACTAATGCGAATCAGTAGTTGAACTCTGATTCCTTGTTTTAGAAAATTAGATAAATG
>OOCN01002080.1_pt1 | contig 11222 bp, 6 predicted proteins | sample 1671361 | NCBI WGS metagenome assembly OOCN01 (sample SAMN06348149, study PRJEB24527) | human gut metagenome | biome: human gut; feature: ankylosing spondylitis patient; material: feces | host: Homo sapiens | place: China | collected 2015-10
GCGCGGCGCCGGCCTGCGCCCACTGCGGGGCGTGCAGGTGCAGGTCGGAGAAGCCGGGGAGCAGGACCTGGCCGTCGGCGAGGCTGGTAAGTCGGTTGAGCCGGGCCAGTTCGGCGCGGATGGCGTGGTACTGCGGGTTGTCCGGAGTAAGGACGGCTGCGATGACGCCGTCGGCGCCGATGAGATACAGCGACTGGGGGCGATACGCGACGTGGGTTTCGTTCTCGCTGCTGTAGGCCGGGCCTTCGACGGCGAAGGCGATGGTGCTGAGATCGACGGCGATGATTGGCATGGTGTTCATGGTTCGATGTTCCTCGTCGTTACTGCTGGTACCTGTTGATCGATGCTTGGTGATTTCAATCTACCGGAAGTTGTGCCGTAGATATGCATTTAATCGTCGACAACAAAGTTCTCAAGTTCTTCTTCATTGGCATAGGTTAGTTCGAAGGCCGCTGCGCAGGTTTCCGTTGCGCTCGTATTGTAGCGGCGCCGCCATGTGTTGCCATAGCAGTCGGTGAATTCGATCTCGGTGACCTGATGCTCATCCGTTGTGCTGTAGATGGACATCCAATCCGAGTCGGATGGCAACGGTTGCGGGTGGGTCCAAGGGTATGTAGTGGCGGGGCGAATCAGCCAGTTGCCGGGACGAACCATGCGCCAGGGGTGGGACACACCCGGAACCGCGTAGCATTTCTCCTTCCCATCGCCGCCCGCACCGGTACGACACCGGGGCTTCTGGGAGAAATCACTCTCGACCCACCGAACCCAAAGTCGCACGTCGAAGATCGAAGCCTCGGTGGGTACGCTCAGCTCGATGCCATACTGAAACTGCGGTTTGCCTGAATCCCCGGAGCACCGTTGCATGACGGCGAACGCCTCCACATGGGAGATCTCGCGTTGCCTATCACGGAACACCTCACGGTTACGGGATTCCCGCAATTCCAAGTCATGCCGTTCACGGCGCTCCAGCTCGCGCGCGTCCTGTTTTGCCTCCTGTTCCTCGGCCCATCGCTGCTGCCTGAGGGAGTCACGACACTGAATACCCGCAAAAATCAGCGCCGCCAACGCGGTCAAAGCCATGACGACGTTGCCGATAGCGCTCACCGCATCACACCATGTCCAATCCATGGTTCTCTCACCTCTGATCACTTAGGGTGCTGGTTACCCTTCTATGTCGATGCTACCGTGAAACATCTCGCTGGCGTGGTACCCGCCCATTCCGGCGTTATTCCGCAACCTTCAGGATGTTTGCCCATCTACGACGCGCAACGCGACCCCCTCGCCAGCATTCTCACGACAAATCGTTGATGACCACCCAAACACCCTATGCGGCACGCCGCGAGTTCCGCACAATGCCGCCGATTCCCTCTTTAGGTACATATCCCCTCAATGTACAACGTTGAAAACGATGCTACAGTGGACACGCGGCAGCGATGCCGCAACACAAGGGTGTACGCACGCCAAAAGCGTCGACGCATCGCAACGACACGGAGGCGCCGCGCCCCCGCACTTGCCCACGCACACTACGCACATCAGAGACAAGGAAGGTCATATGCGAAATTTACAACGTTATAAAACATCAACGTTGATACCTCCATCTTCCAGCTCACGCAGAGCCGTCGGAACCAAACCGGCGGCCGCACTGACCGCCGCCGCACTGCTGCTCGGCATTGTCGGGATGGGAACGACCACAGCTTCCGCGCAGGAAACCACGCCGCAACCGATCGTCAGCTACGATTTCTCTACCGTCGCCGACGGCACCACCACCGTCGCCAACGATGTCGAGAACTCGTTGTTCGGCGATGCCGTTGTCACCGACGCGGATGGCGAAACCACGGGACGTTACGAAGAAGGCGCCCTGCAAATGGATGGCAGCTACTACGTAAAGCTGCCCGATGACATCCTCAAGGACCACGCCTCCGCCACCATCTCCACCGTGGTGCGCAACGACGAGTTCAACAGCTCCGGCAACCAATGGACCTATCTGTGGTCACTTGGCGGCACAGGCCAGACCGCCAAAGGATCCTGGGCCACATCCACCCACACCTCGCTCTACACCTCCATCACCTCCAAGGAAAACGGTGCCGGAGAGACCTTCTTCTCAGCCTCCGAGAACCTGTCCATGAACGAGTTCCAGACCTTCACCGCCACCATCGACGGCACGACCAACACCGTGACCCTGTACATCAACGGTCGTGAGGTCGGCAGCAGTCCGGTCACCACCAATCCCGCACAGTTCGGCGACCATACGCACAACGTCATCGGCGAATCCCGCTATCCCGGCGTTGGCGACGCCTATTACCATGGCGCCATCAAGATGTTCACCGTTTATGACGGCGCGATGACCCAACAGCAGATTGCGCAGACCCTGCCCACCGACGGTGTCGCAGATCTGCTTGACAGCCAGGCCTCAGCCATCGACGTTCCGGCCTATGCCAAGAACGACTTCACCCTGCCGAACAGCACGCGCAACGCCACCGTCGCATGGGAATCATCCGATGAAACGGTGATCCGCGTCGACAATGCGACCGGAGAGGCGAGCGTCACCCCGCAACCCCAGGACACCGCCGTCACCCTGACCGCCACACTTACCCCGTTGGACGGAATGTCCGCGCCCGCCGAACCGGTGAGTCGCGAGTTCACGGTCACGGTGCCCCACGACGTGACCGAGGACGAACTGCGCGAGATCGTGGCCGCCAACGTGGTCGTCGACAACCCCGACGACGTACGCGGCAGCCTGCTGCTGCCCGCCACGGTCCGTGTCGAATCCTATGACGTGGACGGCACCGTCTCCTGGGTCTCATCCGATCCGAACACGCTGGCCATCGAACCGTTGGCAGAAGGCTCCAACTCCTACACCACCGTGGTCACCCGCCCGTCCTGCGGCAACGCTCGGACGGTCACATTGACCGCCACAATCAGCTCCGACACGTTCGCCGAACCAATCGTCAAAACCATCGCCGTCATGGCCCAGCCATCCGCCGCCGGCGATGACCCGACGCACACCCGTGTGACCTCCCACGACCCGGGCATCATCAAGGCCAACGGCAAATACTACATCTTCGGCTCGCACCGTGCATTCGCCAAGAGCACCGACCTGCAGCACTGGGAGTATTTCACCAACAACCTCGTGACCGATTACCAGTCCGTGCTCGGCGACATCTGGGAAGCGTGGCCGAAGCAGGACACCAATCCCGATCTTGCCGGCAACATGTGGGCGCCCGAAGTGGTCTGGAACCCGACGATGGACAAGTGGTGCATGTACCTGAGCATCAACGGCGGCGGCGCACAGTACCAGAAGACCGTCATGGTGCTGCTGACCGCCGACGACATCGAGGGCGATTGGACCTATGTGGGTCCGGTCATCTACTCCGGGTTCAATGCCGACAACGCCAGCCAGACCGACGTCTACCGCGTGCTGGGCGAAGGCGCGGACCTGAGTCGGTACGACAGCCTGCAGGATACCGGCATCAACGCCATCGACGCCAGCGTGAAATACGACGGCAACGACATGTGGATGGCACTCGGCTCCTGGTTCGGCGGCATCTGGATGATCAAGCTCGATCCGACCACCGGACTGCGCGACTACACCACCACCTACGAAACCGTGCCGAACGTCTCCGACGCGTACTACGGCCACAAACTGGCCGGCGGATACGGCAACTCCGGTGAAGGCGTGGCGCTCACCAAGCAAGGCGACTACTGGTACATGTTCCTCTCCTACGGCGGTCTGACCCAGACAGGCGGCTACCAGATGCGCGAGTTCCGCTCCGAGAACATCACCGGACCATACGTGGACCAGAACGGCAACTCGGCGGTATACACCCAGGGTGTGTCCGACGACAAGGCCTTCAACCGTGGATTGCGCATCCTGAGCTCGTACAGCCAGACCGGCTCGGAGAACGTCAAGACCGCACAGGGCGGCAACGCCATCCTGACCGACGATGACGGCAGCGTCTACAACGTGTTCCACACGCGTTTCGTGCGCACCGAAGGCAACCTTGAGGAGCATCAGGTACGGGTGCAGCCCATGGTGGTATCGCCCGACGGATGGCTGGTCATGGCACCGTATGAGAAATCCGGCACCGTGCGCCAACAGGACGCATACACCACCGAGCAGGTGGTGGGCGATTATGAGATTGTGGTGCACAACCCGATTGCGTTCTACGCCGGTGGCGGCGATTCCAGCGACGCAATCTACCATGCACAAACCGTGACGCTGAACACCGACGGCACAATCGGTGGTGCAGCCACCGGAACGTGGAGCGTGGATGGCACCGCGGTGTCCATGACCATCGACACCGCCGAGGAAGGCAGCCTGCTCCATGGCTCGTACACGGCCACCTTGGGTACGCAGACCACCGAAACCGGCGACTACGCGATGTTCTTCACCGGCGTGGGCGGCGGCGTGTTCCCCGATGCCGGTCCGGATGCGCAGTATCAGACCGGACGCGTCGCGTTCTGGGGCACGAAGGCCATTGATCCGCCGACCGCGGAGGTCGTACCGTGCCCGACGGATCCCACCGATCCGGATGATTCCGGTCAATCGCCCGATCCAGACAGCCCCATCGACCAATCCGGCCAGAACAACCCCAACAATCAGGCCGGAGACACGAACGAGACCAAGCCGTTGGCGCAGTCCGGCTCGGCGACGGTGCCGGTACTGTTCGCCGCCATGGTCGCGATCACGTTCGGCGGAGCGTGCGCGTTCGCGCGCAGGAAGCGCCGCTGACGGGGACGACTGATTAGGGAAATCCGACGGGAAGAACGGCTAACAGCCGTTTGCCCCGCCGGATTTCCTTAGTCGTCAGGCAATACACCCGATAGTCATCCATGCCATTACGACAGTGCCTTGGTCACCTGAACCGCGCACGGATGCGAAACGGGCGGATCGGCCCTGCCGCCTCACACATTGCGATGAGACCGGACCGATCCGCTCATGTTGCCGGGGATGTCACGCCATCACCGACGCACCCGCCTGCGACCCAGCCAAACCCCTGCGCCAGCGCCAGCCAACACAATCACGGTGACCACAACGGCGATGATGTCGGAACCGCTCCGTGCAAACGCACCCCCAGTCTCCGCGGCGGATGCCGTCGCACCGACGTCGTCACCGTCGGCCCCGGCGATGTCGCCGGATTCGGGGGCATCACTGCCGACCCCGGCATCGCCCTGCCCACCGTCGGCTGACACCAAGGCCTGACGGCCGCACGTACGTCGGCGAGCCGTTCGGCGGCAACCACGACGAGACCGTTCTGTTCGCTGCTGAATGTGGTGTTTTCCTGCAGGGACAGCGCCTCCTCATACACGGGAACCAAGGCAGCCAGCGAATCGCCGGTATACGAACCGGACTCCCCATCCAGCACCGTCCGAGCCTCCGCGATCGGTTCGCTCAGAGGAGTCTTGTCCAAGGCCGACATGGCGCCGTACAGCGAAACGTATCCGGGAATATACCGGGCGGCAAGCGTGTCGTACATGCGCGAATACAAACGGGCTTGGAAATTCGTCAAGCCGAAGCCGGTATCGGAAAGGTTCATCGTGCGGAATTCCAAGTTATCCGGATCATAGGCACCCTGGGCAAACGTCATGTCGACAGACGTCGTCTCGGATGCGCCCCTTCCTGTGCCGCTCGTATCCAGCGCGCTGCCAGTCGCGTAGTCGAACGAGGTGCCGTTTCGACCCGACCACGGCGTTATGATCAGACTGGACGTGCGGAACGGATCCGCGCCCACACCATAATAATTGTATCCAGCCACTTCCTTATTGGACGAAACCGTCTCACCGGATTCGTCCACCGAGTATATCGGATTGCCGTCGGCATCCAGCGGATACCCGTCGGGCCCCCAGACGTTGGTTGAGACCACGGCCAACCCGTCACGGTCGGTATAGCTGCCCATACGGCTCTCCCGGTACCAAGCATTGCCGGTCGTCGCAGTCGGATGCAACAGCAGAGACGCCCCCTCTGCCGCATAATAACGGCCGAGTTCCGGATAGAAGTGCCCATCGCGGCAGATCTCGACACCCGCCTTCAACGGATTGCCTTCCGAATCGGCCCATTCCGGCATCTCGATCATCACGGGCGTGCTGCCGGCCACGGACCATACGGTTTCCTCGCTACCGGCGCGATGCATCTTCTGAAACGACTCGGTATGGCCATCAGGGAAGCAAATCGCGGCGGAGTTGTACACCTTATCAACACCGTCCTCCACGATAGGACCTCCCTCCGGCATCTCCGGCATGCCAAAGATGATGTACATGTCGTACTGCTGTGCTGCGGAGGCAAGCTGCTGAACGGATTCGCCACGGCTGGTGTCGCCTGCGGGACCGACGATCTTCTCGGCGAGAACCACCTGCATGTAGTCGTCGCTGGAGGCGAGCTCCCTGTTCACCTCGGCATTCGCCGTATGTGCGTCGTTCGCACCCACTGGGTCGGTGCTGTCGTATCCGGTCAGGATTGTCTCGGGGAAGACCAGGATATCGACGTCCTGCGATGCGGCATAGTCAACGTATTGCAGCATCATGTCGACGTTCGCCTGCTTGTCACCCCATACGGCGCTGACATTGGCTACCGCCGCGGTGGGACCGTCATCGGAGCCGTAGTAGTACGACAGCGAATCACCCGATTCCTGCATGTCCGCAAGCTCGTCATACCACTTCGCATAGTAATCAGGGTGGAAATCGTTGGCGATCTGCGTGGTGCTGCCGACGCTCAGCCGCAAATCGGCATTGTTGGTCAGTGCGCCCGCCTCACCGGTCAGCAATGTGCCATCTTGGTTCTCGCCCGCGTAATACACGCCGCCATCGAATGCGCCTTGCATGATGACGCTGCCTCCCGGGAAATCATACGGCTGTGCCTCCCCGTCCGCGGCGTAGCCGTCCGCGCCCACCAAGTCGGCGCTAGCGATGGTCAGGCCGTCACGCGAGGCGATGGATTCGAGGCGATTTCGGTAATACCATTCCCACCCAATCGCATCGGCGACGCCATCGCCGTCGATATCGGTGTAGCTACGGGATGTGGCGGTCGGATTAACCAACAAGCTGACACCCTGCGCCGCATAGTACCGTTCGATTTCAGGCATCGCATACGTGTCGTAGCAAATGCTCAGACCGACCAATCCCCATTGCGTCTGCAGAATCACAGGGGTCGAACCTGGTGTGGCCCAACTGCCCTCTACCGGCGAAATCTTCTGGTACGCCGTCACCGTACCATCCGGGGAGGCCGCGAACGCGGAATTGTACGCATGCTCCGAATCGCCAGGAATCCTTTCGGGAGTGCCGAAGATGACCCACATATCGTACTTGTCTGCAGCCGACGCCAATTCCAAGGTGATGGGACTTTCAGTGGTTTCGGCCTGGGAAACAGCCATTCGATATGCAGGAGAATTCGGATCGCTGGATGATACATACCCGGTCAACGCCATCTCAGGGAAGACAATCATCCTCACTCCAGCCGCAGAAGCCTCGTCAATGTAGTCGAGCATGCTTTCCTTGTTGGCCTGCTTATCGCCCCAAACCGGGTGGAAATTCACCACGGAGAGCTGGCCGGCCGGAATGGTCCCATTAACAACAACCCCATCAGTATGAGCGGCAGCGTCGCTAGTATAGGGATCAGCGTACGCGCTGCCCGCGGCGCCCAGCGTCATCGTCATCGACAGGGCCACGCCGCTGGCCACTGCGACGGTTTTCAGCAGCAGACGGCGACCGCGCGCACGCAATGACTGCCAGTCATGTCTCGAACCCTCCTGCGAACTCGCAATAATCATCGGTCGTTTCATCTTTGTTTGTTCCTCTCTTGCAGAGCGACCAAGGTGCCTCGGTCGCGTCGTATCCTCACCACGCCTACGCCGCAACGCATTCCTTAGTTCGGAGTCGGACAATTCGGTATCTTGGCACCGATTTTTTTCGGAAGCGATTCGGAAATATTTCGTTGTCGCGGATGACACGCATATTCCCGCCGATGCGGACGCCGATAATTTACGACCCAGAAACGCGGCAGCAAACAGCGGGATATCTCCATCGCATTGCCATAACGGGAATGCGACGCCCGAATGCGCAACGGGACTGCCATTATGCCAACCGCCAAACTGCCACCCAATCGCGGAATTCTTCACCCGGCGAAACGAAACGCCCGGTTATCCTGAGGAGTGAACGATAACGACTATCCGGAAAGGATCCGGCGTAGACGTTCACCCGCACGATAGCCGGGTTTAACGGTACCAAAGCCGCGCTGTGGCGCTGCTACATCGTCACAACTATTCCGAAACTGGCGAGGACCGCCACAGACCGGTCGTCCTCATCATCCCGAGCAGCAGCTATGAAATGGCCGACGACTTCGAAGCCGAATCGGTCGCACTGACGATGATCGAATACGGCTGTCGGGCGTTCACGATGAGATACTCAATGACGGCGAGCACTCCGTGTCCCGCGCAGACAGGAGTTGTCACTGCTGGCGACCCGGCTGGCTGCGCATCCGCTAACCGAACGGGCTAATCCGATCCATGAGCGCGCCCAAGGGACGCTCGCCGGACAACAGCGCCGTGGAGGGATTCTATGACAGGCTCAAGAATGAGTTCTTTCACGGCCGCGATTGTCGGAACATGTCGTATGAGGAATTCTGCGCACGGTTCGCCCCCTACCTGACCCATTACAATGAGACACGCATCAAAAAAAGTCACTGGGCTGGCAAAGCCCGTACAATACAGGAAAAGTCTTAGACAGGTCACATGACCGTTCAAGAAAACATCCGCACCCCATAACGCTTCAGCTTTTTGCGCGAATATTTCCTTTTGTCCTCTTCGCATTACGTAAACTGTCCGTTTTCTAAGGGCACCCGATGTCCTGTCAGAAAAACGCCCGATAATACAAGCCGGCAAATAGTGCTGCCGTGTCCCTCTTGTGTTAGCCACAATGCTCCTATATACATATACACAAACGAATGTGATTTGTTTGCATGTTTATTGACATACCCGTGGCACAGCCATTTTTCTAAGGTTATTCTGCAAACGTGATGTCTAACGACAATTCTCTGCCGCTATATATACACAACAAGTTCACACCATAGACACACTACACGAAGTCTAAATCTACAGCATACACACATCGCGAAAAGATATCAGCCGGGCAGGAACACATCGAAACGGACTGCAAGAATGAATCGCCGCACTGGGCCAGACCAATAAATACAACGCCATAGCAGTTCCCAGACACTGACAAACTTCAATTGCAAAATCAAAGCGCTACCATAGCTTTCAAATCTAGGTACCCTCTTACCTAGTTCAAACCATCAGTGCCCCTGCAGCCGGTATTTCTCCTCCGTTGCAGCCTTAACAGGCTCCCACCAGTCGCGATGTGTCCGGTACCACTCGATTGTTGCGTCGAGTCCGGCCGCAAAGTCCGTATACTGTGGCCGCCATCCGAGCTCACGTTGGATCTTGCCGGCGTCGATCGCATACCGTTTGTCGCCGCCCGGTCGGTCGTTGACGTGGTCGAACGCGTCGGCAGGCTGACCCATCCGTTCGAAGATCATCCGTAGCACCTCGATGTTGCTATGCTCGCCGTCCGCTCCAACCAGATAGGTTTCGCCGATACGACCGCGCGTCAGCACCGCCCATACGGCACTGCAGTGATCCTCCACACTGATCCAGTCGCGCACGGCCAGTCCCTGCCCGTACAGTTTGGGCCGGATACCGCTGAGGATATTCGTGATCTGCCGCGGAATGAACTTCTCCACATGCTGCCACGGTCCATAGTTGTTCGAGCAATTCGAGATGGTTGTCCGCACGCCGTAGGTCCGGTGCCAAGCTCGTACCAGATGGTCGCTCGCGGCCTTGGATGCGGAATAGGGGCTGGACGGTTTGTAGGGGGTGGTTTCGGTGAACCGATGCGGATCATCGAGCGAGAGATCGCCATAGACCTCGTCAGTGGAGATGTGATGGAACCGGAGATCATGCCGCCTCGCCGCTTCGAGTAACACGTAGGTGCCGTCGATGTTGGTGCGCAGGAATGGCGCTGCGTCCAGGATGGAGTTGTCGTTATGCGATTCGGCAGCGAAGTGGACGATGGCGTCGACAGGAGGCATCGACGAATGTCCGGAGACCAAGGACTCGACCAGATCCGCGTCACAGATATCACCATGGACGAACGTCGTGCGATCTTCGGGTATGCCGGTCAGATTCGCGCGATTGCCGGCGTACGTAAGGGCGTCCAGCACTGTGATATGGATATCAGGGTGTTCGCGCACCACATAGTGCACGAAGTTCGCTCCGATGAATCCCGCGCCACCGGTGACCAGCAGATGCCGAGGTTGAAATGCATCTCGTTCGTCAGTCATGACACCCATAGTATGTGAACGGTGGGAATAAATCGATACCAAAACAATTGCCACTTTCTGTTCCAGTTTCGGACCAAAAGTAGAAACGCACACTCAAATCTGCCACCCGTTGTCATTCGGGTGGACAAGCTACAATGTTCTGCGGTAAATGAACACTTGGCGAACAGACGGTGACATGCAACAGAATATCAGTGACGATTCAAAGCTCAACGAATCTGAGACGGAGCGTGAGGAGACCACGGATACCACCAAAGCCGAACACGCCGACAACACCGGTACCATCAACAACGTAGTCGATAACACTGAACGCACAAGAATACTCTCACGTATTGCAGAGCTTCTGCACAGCTACGAATGCCAGCGGCGAACAGCCGACAATGAGATTATTACGGAGTCTCAGACCGGACAGACGAAGCAACAGTGCTCTAATTCCTCAGCGCAGGTCTTTCAACGAATCGGAAGCGGCATCCGTGCTGTATGGAATAAGCGCCCAAGGCTGTCATACGCGCTATACGCCATTGTGTTCGCGGCGATAACTGCCACATCCGTACTCTTCCTGCAGTGGAGTGTCTACACCGAATCCGCCTATGCCGAAGACGCTGAAGTTGATGACGCCACACGCATCTTGGGCAGTGTATCAGGACAACTGACACGATTTGTCAGTCAGATGTGGCTGGAGGGAGATTGGCGTTTCCTGCTGAATTTCCTAGCTTTAGGGCTAATCTATCTGACGATTATTGCTGTACTCAATCGATTCTGGATATCTACCGCTCTATTTGGTTCAATAATGGTAATTTTCGCTATTGCGAACAAATTCAAAGTTGAAGCTCGCAATGAGCCGATTATTCCGGCTGATTTGAATTTCATTTCCGGCGGCAATACTGGCGAGCTG
>OOCN01002082.1_pt1 | contig 11181 bp, 6 predicted proteins | sample 1671361 | NCBI WGS metagenome assembly OOCN01 (sample SAMN06348149, study PRJEB24527) | human gut metagenome | biome: human gut; feature: ankylosing spondylitis patient; material: feces | host: Homo sapiens | place: China | collected 2015-10
CTATACAAGATAACCATATAGAAGATGAATGTAGGAGCATCGATGGTTGCATTCTGTCCCAAAATCAATGTACCACCAAACCACAGTACGGCTACAATCAGAATGGTTCCCAAAAACTCACTCATCGGATGTGCTAATGCCTGACGTATAGCAACTTTATTCGAAGCATCACGCAATTCATTACTACATTTGGTAAAACGATTAATCATCTTATCTTCTGCAATAAAAGCTTTGATAATACGCAATCCACCCAATGTTTCTTCCAATTGCGACATCGTATCACTCCATTTTGACTGTGCCTCCAATGACTGGCGTTTCAGTTTTCTTCCGACCGCTCCCATCAGCCAACCCATTCCCGGCAATACAACGATGGTAAAAAGGGTCAACTGCCAACTCGTTATAACCAAAGTGATAAAATAAAGAAGAATCAGAATCGGACTCTTCATCAACATATCCAACGAACTAGTAATGGAGTTTTCAACCTCTCCCACGTCACCACTCATACGAGCTATGATATCTCCCTTTCTTTCTTCAGAGAAAAAAGACATTGGCAAGCGCATTACTTTTGCATATACCATAATACGAATATCACGTACTACTCCCGTACGCAATGGAATCATTACAGCTGAAGAAGCAAAGTAACAACCGGTTTTAAACAATGTCATTATCATCAGGAACAATCCTAAAAAGATAAGGGCTATAGTAGGACCATTATCCATTATCATTTGAGATATGTAATAATAGAAGTTATTCTTGGCAACATCTGCTAAATCACCACTACCCCATTCCATAAAATGGTATACTTTATCCGCTCCTTCTGTTTTAAACAGAATACTCAAAATAGGAATCAAAAAAGTAAATGAGAACACGTTGAATACAGCAGACAAAATATTCAGCAAAATAGCCCAGCCGATATACTTCTTATAAGGCGACACGAAACGTCGCATTAGTTGTAGAAATTCCTTCATTATTTACCATTAAAAAAGTTAAGACCGCAAAGATACAATAAAACTGATTAACAGGCAGTAGTTTCAGCTAATTATTAACGCGATTTATCGAAAAGCACGTTTCAACAAACAAAAAACGACTCAATAATTCTCTTTCAACCAAATACCCAAAAAACGATCATATATTTGATACACTCCCTTTTCCTGGGTCACAAAATCCTTTTCTAATAATCCTTTCAATGCTGCCTGCACAGAACTGGCTGAAGCCAGTCTGTATTTCTTTATGAAAGCACCGGAAGTGATAGCTTTCGCTTTTCCCTCTTTAGTGATAGCAATCAGTAACTCCTTTTGCTTTTCCGGCAAACGAAAAAGGATTTCCGAATAAGTATATCTGAATGAATCAATAATCTGCCGAATAGCCTCTGACACCATTTCCACTTTACAGACTCCGTGCTCCGGGGTCATATCATAAAGTGTATTCAATACTTTTTGTATATACCATGTGACTCCTTCAAACTGTTGATAAACTGTGGTAACAGCACTTTCTTCCATTTCTTTGCCTGCACGTTTGAAATGCATACATGCAAAACGAATGTATTCTTCTAAAGGAATACTTTCCAAATGCATCATTGACACACTTTGATAAAAAGGTCTGGAAGGCGTCAAAAACATATTCCCCATCACATGACGCTGGCTCCCGGCAAAAATAAAACGCGCATTATTACAATGCTGCACATAAGTCCGGAGAGTAGCCTCTACATTTTTCTCTGCATACCCGGTAATCTGCTGAAATTCATCAATGGCAATCAAACAAGGCTTATCCGCTTGCTCTAAATACCGGAAAATTTCATCGAGCGTAGTAGCCGGAGCTTGTATATCTCCTAATCCCAAATTCAAAGAAGGCATACCATTCACATCAAAAGAGATACTGGCCTGCAAAGATTTCACACATTCCCAAAAACCATGCAAAGCTTTCTTCCCTATAGGTTTCAGTACTTCCAAAATCTCTTTACTAAGTGCAAATACCAAGTCGCGCAATGACCGGCTGTCATATATATCAATGAAGAAGGTGTAATAGTCCTGCTTAATTTCAGGAAACTGAAAGCAATGACGGATCAGGCCCGTCTTTCCCATTCGTCGGGTAGAGACAAGAGCCAGGTTATTCCCATTCATCACTTCGCGTACCAACTGTTCGCTTTCCTGCTGACGGTCACAAAAATAATCAGCAGACACATATCCACTTGTTATAAAAGGATTTCTTATCATAGTCTTCGTATATCTCACGTTATTACGCAAAGATAATTATTATAAAATAATAAAATGCACATCTCGTGCATTATTTCATCATCACCCTTGCCCAACAGCCACCACATGATAATAAACTCCGCGTGTTTTCCTGAATGACTTTACTCCCAGCTTCTGCAAAATATGCCCGAAATAATTAACCTGCCCGGAAGAAATCTTCATTTTACTTGCCTTTTGTATCCGCTGAAGTATATCTGCAGCAAGTAACCATTCTCCCTCTTCTTCCTCTTCCGCTACCCGGTAATACACCTGGAACAACTGCTCGATTGCCGGCGACTGCTCAAACTCCCGGTTCGCCTCCGTCATAATAGCCTCTTCCTTCTCATCAAACCAGTAGCGTTCATTACTACGCAGCAGTGCCATTGCCTGCGCATACAATTGCTCATAATCAATAGGACGGACCACATCAATCACTCCTGTCACCTCAACACCGATAAAACGGCGACTACCGGAAGTATCCGTCAGCAAATCTTTATGGTTGCTCGTTCCTATAAAAGAGGCATACCGACGAAGTTCCTCCACAGCCGAAGCATTCGGTCGTCGTGTGTTGACAACGGGCTTTTGCAGAATATGCTTGAGGAAAGACTGCTGATTGATGCCAATCTGATCGAACTCATCCATATTAATCAATAAAAAGCGATTCAAGTATAACTCGGCATCCCGCTTCCGGCTGAAATCAATGCTATCCGTATAATAAGCCTGCAAGCATGGAGGCAAAATCAACCGGCAAAATGTAGACTTACGATAAGCCTGTGGACCTATCAATATAGGAGAAGTGCTATTTGCATGATTCTTTCCCATTCCACGCCAATGCGCTATCATACTAAGAAACCAACGACGAAACAATTGCGCCCAATGAGGATGATCGCAAGGAACTCGCTTGGCAAGATCGCCGATATGATCCTTACCATCCCAATGAGGAAGGTCATAAAGAAATTCCTCGATAGGCTGATAAACCGGCACATGATCCGAATTCAGGTAACGTACCACGTCTTTATCCCACAGCTTAAGCCCTTCATAATGTGCATTCATTGCAATACTTGCCATCAACCGTTTATCCACCGGATGAAAATAAAAATTAAAGCTGTTCCGTTCACGACATTCCACTTGTGATGTCAACTGGTTGAAACGAAAATCATAACGCCGTTTCATAAACTCATCCATCTGCATGACAAATAATTGTTCCGGCAACAGACTACTTTTACTCGCAAACCCTTCACAAGTGCGGTATACATTTCGCACGGTTCCCCGAACCAATGTATCGTCCTTCGGCAAGCGATAATGAGCGCGAGACCATCGCACTGTATCTTCCTCTGGGATACCGGCACGGAAACAATGTCCTGCGAGGTTAATCAACAGCGATTGTTTGTCTCCTTCCGGTTGATAATCAGTCTCTTCATCCAACGCACGTGCAAAAGCAGCTTCGAAAAGGACAGAAAGCGCATTACACTTTTCATATCCCGGTGCAAGCCGTTGCAACGGCGAAGTTTCCGTTTGCACCCGTTCGCGATAAGTCACCTCACCCGGCATAGCGGCAGGCTGCTTCATATAAATAGGCATTGCTTCGGGATTAAAATACAAGTGCGGGTCAAAAGTTAAACGACAATATTGCTCCAACGAAGGTACTTTCAGTTCAATATCATAAGGAAGTTGTGGCTGATAAAATTTCACTGCCAACCGATAGGCATGCGCATGAAAAAGCTCCGCTTCTTCACTAGTTGTCGGCAAACGATCATTGGGATAAGTAAAGCGTACCCATACTTTCACAGACTTTCCGGAAGAACCGGTGAAAGCTAAGTAAGTCTGCGGAAGCTCCTTTACCCGTTCTTTCACCTCATCCGCCTCCATGTGTCCGGACAAGTTGTTGACCTGAATCATCACAATTCCATTGTATTCACTCATCGTCGTTATGCCGCCTTTACGAAAAAAGGCGGCTGCAGGTATCAGCTTCGGCACTTTCTGTACATAGTCATTTTTATCACCCGGAAGCATAAAAGGCAGGACTTCTCTCATTTTTGAGACGGGCTGTGTTTTAGTTTCCACTTTCATTTGCTCCACGAGCTGTTCAATTCTCAACGTACGCATAGTGTTCACCTTGCCATCGTCTCTTACCAGTGTTATTCTCATTACTTCATTTATTTGTCCTGCATGTGTTTTGTAGGGCGATTATTACGATACAAATATACTGTAAATATTCCGCACAAACAACTTTTCAGAGAATACTTATTTCATCTTTCTACTAGAAAAGATTTTTCAATTCTATTTCTCATGTTCTCATAGATTTCAGATAAAGCACATATAATCAAAGAAGTACATTATGAGAAACGTTTTTAAAACAGGTGTTTCTCATACTATCCTCATCGATTTTCTTCAAAAAACCGCTATTTCTCATACTCTTTCAGGGTATTTCTCATAGTCAGACACAACTATTCTCCTGTTTATCCGCCAAGCTTATCTTAGAAAACAGCTAGCTATTTCTTTCATGCAAACAACTAGTTAATTACTTGTTTTTCACCTAATAATGTCGTATCTTTGAAAGAGCATCCCAATCGTTCCACTGGAGTGCACAGACCTGTTCACTACAGTAAAAAGTTCTGTCTACTAGAGTGAAAAGAACCGTTCACTGTAGTGGAACAATCAGGATGGCGGTTGAATAATAAAAGAATAAAAGCAAGATACACTAAGAGCATCAGTACATAACATATAAATAACCATTAAATTAAAACAAAGATGGCAATACAATTCGAGTTTTATAAGAATCCCCAACCGGAAAAAGAAGGGGAAGAACCTAGTTACCACCCACGGGTGGTTAATTTTCAACATGTGACCACTCAAAAGCTGGCGAGAGAAATCCACATGGCAACTACTTTCGGGAAAGCAGAAGTAGAAGCCATGTTAATGGAATTGAGCAGATGCATGGGCAACCATCTGTGCGAGGGAGAACGAGTACATCTGGATGGAATCGGCTATTTCCAGATTACATTGCAAGCTACCGAACCCGTGCACTCGCTTACCACTCGTGCTGACAAAGTGAAACTTAAGTCCATTAACTTCCAGGCTGACAGAGATTTAAAGAGTTTGTGCATGACTAGTCACTTACGACGTTCGAAATACAAGCCACATTCGGCTTCTCTTTCAGAAGAAGAGATCGACAAGAAACTTACCGCCTATTTTGCAACTCATCCTGTATTAACCCGTAGTAATATGCAGTCGCTCTGCAGTTTCACTCAAAGTATGGCCAGTAGGCAAATCCGTCGCCTAAAAGCACAAGGCAACTTACAGAATATAGGTAAGCCCACACAGCCTATTTATATACCAACACCGGGCCATTATGAGAAATGAGTTCAACAGGTATGAGAAATAAGCCAAATCAAGGTCTATTTGCGAATAAAACTATGAGAAATACCAATTTTAAAAGTATTTCTCATAGCTTACTTTATTAATTATCTGCTATTTAAATCAAATCTATGAGAATATGAGAAATGAATATCTTATTTCCTGCGCAGGCGCTGAATTCAATTTTCGACCAGCCACTTTTCTATATTTCTCGTTTCAGCACTGAAATTCACACCAATCTTGAAAAGTTTTCGTGAATCCGTTTCAAATGGTCGGGAATAATGCTTGTCATTTATCTGTTGCAGAGCTTCTTCCGCTGTACCATTCAGTTTAAATTCCATAATGTAAATGAACTTGTCAGTCTGCAATACCATATCCACACGGCCTTCACTCGTATGATATTCCGCTTTTACATAAAAACCGACCAGTTTACATACAATATAAAGTACATTCTGATAATGTAACTCCAATTCGCGGGCAAGCTCGTATGGAATATCAGAAAAGAAACTTTGCAGACGACGGAAAAAAGATTCGTAATCACCAGCCTCCACTTTACGAACAAGTTTCTGAATTTCAAAGGGAGATTCCACTTTATCTACGTTCGCATAATAAGGAAGCAGAAAACGGACAAACCCTTCTTCCACTTCACGATTAGGAAAACCTAAACGGTAAATACCAAATTCTTCATCATACCCTTTAATGGTAAGGTACCCGCTCTGATAGATTACCGGAATAGGATTGGTAGATTCAGAATCTATACTGTTCAGTACCTGTTCATCAGTTTCTTCATGAGCCATCCGATGAAGGTCGTAATGGTGTTTCTTCAGCAATTCCACCAAATAAGTGGGAGTACCCGTTTTAAACCAATAACTCCCAAACTCATTCCGATTAAAAGCATGAAGCAGGCTGAAAGGATTGTACATTCCCTTAGAATTGTGCGTAAAATGATAACCATCATACATCTCTTTCAGCCGGACACATATCTCCTCATACGTCACTTCCTGCACATTGGCAAACTCATGAAGCTCGGCATCCAGATTATCGTATAATTCCTGTTCGCTCACACCACAAATGTCTATATACTTATTCCACATTGAAATGTCATTCAGGTTATTCAAATCACTGAATACACTGACTTTACCGAACTTGGTAACTCCCGTCAACAAAGCAAATTTGATACAGCCGTCCTGACTTTTCAATGCGCCGTAGAAGGCTTTCAATGTATTGCGGAAACTCTTTTGCAAAACATCATCACCAATAGCCTGCAGCATTGGCTTATCATACTCATCCACCAGGATCACCACACTTTGCCCCTCTTGCTGACAGGCACGCTTAATAATCCCCTCAAAACGCATCGCTAAAGATTTCTCCGAGGGCTCTTCGCCATATATCTTCTCCCATTCCACCAACGCCCCATTCAGTTTATTCTCCAAACTTTCCGGAGTATCGTATTTTTCCGTATTAAGATCAAGATGTAATACAGGATATTTTACCCAATCTTTTTCCAGCTTCTCCATAGCCAGTCCTTCAAAGAGTTCCCGCTTTCCTTGAAAGTAGGCTTCAAGCGTAGAAATAAGCAGACTTTTGCCAAAACGGCGCGGCCGACTCAAAAAATAGTAGCTTCCGGTTTTCACCAGTTGATAAACCAATGCTGTTTTATCTATATAAAAATAGCCACCTTTACGAATTTTTTCAAAATTCTGTATACCGATAGGGTAAATCTTGCCACTCATATTTCAATCTGTTTAAGTTCACATCGTACAAATATACATATTATCTCAATATAAAAAACCAAATGCCCAGAGAGGAACCACATTACGCATTCCGTACTCAATATCATCTTTCACAACATACGCATTCTCCACATCATGCACCTGCTTCTGCGACTTATTCTTTCCACCTACTTCAAAGGTATAACCACCCACCGTAAAATCAGCAACTTCTGATGTGGTTACCGGACAAACAACTCGCAAAGTAGAAAAGAAAAATGTTTCACGCACGTTACCAATATCCGGTGTATTGTCAGAAAGCGCATAAGCCAAATTCGTATTATTCAGATACACCTTGTCCACTTTACCTAAAAGTCTGACACCTTCCGTCTCTGCCCGAAGCTGATTAATTATTCCAGCCTTTTCCAGATAACACATCAAATCAGAAACCGTATTTCTATTCATATCAAGCAAAGTCGCCAACTTGGTAAAATTAGGTTTAAACGGAACACTTTTCGCTATGATATACAACAGTCTTTTCAATTTCAATGCTGTTGCTATATTCATATTCGCAAAAGTCGGTATATCATTTTACAAAGTCTGCTTAATGATACTTTGTAAACGAAGCAAATATCCCTTTTCCTATAAGCCTACTACTCCACTCTATCTCATCATGGAGATAACGGATAAAATCAGTAGATATGTTGCTAAGCAACATCCGGTATGACCTATAAAGTGTATCCATCATTTCTTGTTTTGGGGTTATACAGACAAATATAGAGTAATTTGCCGAATAGAACTAGCATTTTCTAGAAAAACTGCAGGTTTCATTCGGCAATTTCACTCGAGCCTTACCATTAACCGCTTATCCACGCTTATTTACGTCCCACAAACATTATGAGAAATGAATATTTTCTACAGGTTCCTCGCTAATACAGGAAGCCGACAATCCAAATCGGCAATTTACACCTGTAAGGTGTTTCTATTCCATCAGCTAAAATATAAGAATCAGACATATCTGTAATCAGATCATACGTTTTACCTTGATAATCAAGAAATAACAAAGAGCTAAATGATAACTTGCATTTGTCCTTCTATATTCTTATTTTTGTAGACTGAAGTACAAAAACGAAAAGCATGATTGACACAACGGCTAAGATAGCTGCAAACGCACAAATAGGAAAAGGAACTATTATTGAAGAATTTACAGTCATCGCTCCCAATGCTAAAATTGGAGACGAATGCAAAATTCATCGTAATATATTTATTGATTCAAACGTAATAATCGGAAACAGAGTCAAAATACAAGATAATGTTATGATTCCTCATGGCGTGACATTGGAAGACGGAGTCTTTGTCGGGCCATCGGCATCTTTCACAAATGACAAATATCCACGTTCCATAAATCCTGACGGAACATTAAAATCATCCGAAGATTGGGACGTCAGCGAGACTGTGGTTAAATATGGCGCTTCTATCGGAGCCAACGCTACAATTTTGTGTGGGGTAACTTTAGGAGAATGGTGCATGGTTGCTGCTGGTGCCGTTGTCACCAAAGACGTCCCAGCATATACCTTGGTAGCTGGAAATCCTGCAAAAATTGTAGGACCTGTAAATTTCTGATCTTTGAACAAACACCTATCAAAACATCCATATTATGGAAAACAATCTAATTCAAGCGACAGTGGACTATGTTCATAATCTGGACTGGAGTGATATCTTCACAAATATTACTTCAAACAAACTTCTCTTTCTCTTATCTATCGCGATACCAGTAATCATTCCATTGTTCAATATCTACAAAAGAATTGTAAGGATCAGAAAAATTGTAATATTAAGAGTTTTGAATTGGATGTTAGTGTCACAAGTCGATCTGGCACGATATAAGATAAGAGCCATATTTGACATTACCCTGTTTGTTATAACAATAATCATTTTCTTTATAACCGATGGCCAATACAGGTGGTATGCAATGATACCAGTCGGAGGGATAGTAATCACCGAATGCTGCGCCAATTACAAGCATATACTACAACGGATACCGTTCAAACGAATAAAAGAATTTCCCTATCTTAAATATGAACAAGCTGCACTAATTATCCCCAAAGGATTAGTCGGTATATTGTCCACCACATTAAAGGAAGTAAAAGACATACCTGCCAATCCCAGAATGATGAAGATTCATTTTGCCACTACTGACGAATCATACGAAACCCGCCAGGTGATAACAGATAAATCTATCATTGAAAGAATCATAAAGAACGAGATTGTTGCCTATTATGATAGTCTGACAGAAAAAATCAGGGAAAAAGGATATGACCGGAGTCAATTTTTCTATCTAGAAAATGAAAATGGGCACAAAGAATTTATATGTGATATATTAAAGGATATATATTCTCTGGAAAACGTTTATAATGCCATTATACAAGTCCAGTCAGATATCACAAAAGATGGTTCCATCCGCTTTATTGGTGATAAAGTGGGAATTAGAGGTTATAAACTGGAAAAAGGCGAACTTTTATTAGATATATACGAAACGGATCATTTTACATTTAAAGTTTTCAAAAAAATATTCAAGGACCGCAGATTCAAGAGAATCTTTCAAGAAATTATATGCAGAACCAACAAAGCAAATGATAACATAAAACTTTTGTTGGTAGAATCGCTAGCCTTCTTGTTTTCTTCTTTCGGGATTGATATAATTATCGGAGGCAGAGATGCCAGCGGAGCTAAAAAAATGTTGGTAGCAGCAAGAAGCGGAAATATAGAGAGCGACAACAGGTCCACTTTGCACGTCCCTGTCAATGAATCCTTTTCCCGGACAGATTTGGTTGAACACGACCAATATTATAGTCCTTATCATTGCGTACTTCGCGGCATTAAGGAAGAGTTAGGAATTCCGGAAGAAATCTGCAAAAAAACATCTGTATCGTTCCATGACTTTGCCATTGTATCCGATGAAGGAGAGATTGGCTTAGGATGTTACGTCGACTTTTCTTTTGTCATGCCGCTGGAAGAAGCGAGATTATATCCGGGACAAGACAAGTATCTTGAACTTGCTGATATCCTGATAGTACCTTATCCGCCTTTCAAATGGTCTCCATCCGCTTATGAAGATTATTTTTATAAAACGACAGGCAACGAAAAATTCTGTATGCAGTGGCAAAGTTTTACGACATTGTTATATCAACGAGCTATTTTAAGAAACGCCGAGGCGTCTATACCCATAATATGGTTAGTGGACTCTACTATTATACTGACTTTGCTTTTCTTATTGACAAATTATACTCAAATTGATTTAACGAGTACGATCATTTCTTTAATATTAGGAGGATTGGCACTCTTTATAATGAAACGATTCAACAATAAACCCGTACACAAGCTTACTTACGGAGAATTCCTGAAACCTTTCGTTCCTCAATGGAATGGGGATGTAAGAGTTTTACAGTCAACAATGCACTCTCAAATCGTCAAAGGATCAAGAAAGGAAACAAATCCCATAGCTGACGGCATCATGTTCGGGCTAAACAGTCCCTCCGGACAGAAACTGAAATTGTCCGACATTCATTTGCTTACTCCCCCATTCTGTACCGTCCGACGTGAATTCGTTAATTTTACAGAATATCCTATCAGCTTTTACTATGTCGCAGAAAAAAATGGAGATATCGGGAACTGCCTGTCTTTTATCAAGATACCATATGCTCTATCCAGCGACGACCTATCTTTGTTGTTAACTGTTAAAACAGAGAAAGGACATATTGTCTCCTACAATTTTACTAAACCCATCCATTCCGATATTATACTGGATTTTACTAATACACTAGATGAAAAACAGGTTAATACATTTAGTAAATATTATAGAATGAACAAAGATTTACTAAAAA
>OOCN01002089.1_pt1 | contig 11139 bp, 13 predicted proteins | sample 1671361 | NCBI WGS metagenome assembly OOCN01 (sample SAMN06348149, study PRJEB24527) | human gut metagenome | biome: human gut; feature: ankylosing spondylitis patient; material: feces | host: Homo sapiens | place: China | collected 2015-10
CGATGCTGGTGGTCTGCAGCCGCAATCAGGATGCGACCACCAACGCGCAGATCGGCTTGGCGCAGAAATACAACCGTATTGTCACAACCTTGGACGGTTTGAAAAAAGCCGTTTCGGAGGGCGACGACCTTGTGTCATGAACCGTTTTGCGGGGTGTCGTGTTTTGCTAGCATAGCGTTTGGATATCCAAACGCACTTTTGAGGTGATCCCCAAACCCCCGATATGCGCAGACGCGGCCATGTGATCCCGCTGCGATTAAATGAGCGTGAATATCGCTATCTTTGCGAACAAGTTGAAATGAGTGGTTTGCCGAGAGAAGAATACCTGCGCACGCTCATTGCAGGCAAAGCAATCCATGCGCGCCCCTGCACGCACCATGCCGATCTGCTCCGCAAGGTGGCAGGGCTGTGCAACAATGCAAATCAGCTTGCCCACCGTGCCAACAGTACCGGAACAGCAGGGCAGGGGAGTGTGGATGAAATGACCCGGCTAACCCAAGAGGTCTGGCGGGAAGTAAAAGAAAACTGGTAAAGGAGTCACTATGAAAAATGGCTTACACATCCGTGATCCCTGTGCGCCGCCTTGACCGCACAGTGGACTATGTACAGAACAAAGAAAAAACAACACCGAAATCTCTGGAAGAAGCTGTGGACTATGCAGCAAACCGGGATAAAACCGAATCAGCCTGTTTTGAAACGGGACTGGGCTGCACAACCACCAGCGCCTTTGAAGATATGCGATTGAATACGCTTCGCTGGCACAAAGAAACCGGTGTGCAGGGATACCATCTTGTCCAGAGTTTTGCAGAAGGGGAGGTGACTCCAGAACTGGCGCACCAGATCGGTGTCGAGTTTGCTGAGCAGCTACTGCATGGGAAATACCAAGCAATTGTGACAACGCATTTGAACACTAAGTATTACCACAACCACATTGTATGGAGCGCCGTCAGCTTGGAGGATGGGAAAAAGTACCACAGCAACAGTAAAAGTTACTATACCGAAGTACGCGCTCTTTCAGACGCGCTCTGCCAAAAGTATGGGCTTTCCATCATTGAAACACCGGAATCGCTGCGAGGAAAGCGGCAATATGAAAAGTGGAGGGCTGAGGAAAACAACCAACCCACATGGCGCACTGCCATCCGGCAGGATGTGGACGAAGCAATTCAACAAAGCCTTACATGGCGGCAGTTTCTTAGTGCAATGGAACGCAAAGGGTATGAGGTCCGCATGGGACGCAAGTATCCCGTTTTGCGTCCGCCCGGAAAAGAGCGCTTTGTTCGCTTCAAAACGCTGGGCAAGCGGTACACGCCAGAAGCCATCCAGACGCGCATCCTGTATCCACAAAACTATCGCCCGTATGTGGAAAAAGCTCCTTCCGTTCAACATGGCCGTCTGCACAGCGGGAAGAAGCCCCATCGCAAGCTGACCGGGCTGCGGGCGTTGTATTATCGCTATCTATACGAATTGGGTGCGCTCCCTCGCAAGCCGCGCCGCCCCAGCTATGTCGTGCGGCAGGATGCCTATAAGCTGGATCAGAGAATCCGGCAGATGGAATTCTTATCCAAGCACAACATTGACACGCTGGCACAGCTGGAAACTCACCGACAAGCCCTGCAAACAGAAATTGGGCAGTTGCTGACAAAGCGTAAGCAACTACCCAAAACCGATGATGTACTATCGCAATGTGAATCGGTCAACACCGCCCTAAAGCAGCTTCGCCAAGAAGAACGCCTCTGCCGCAAAATTGCAGAAAATTCAATCGAGGTGCAGCAGCACCTCACCGAAGCCCGCCGTGACCGCGCCGAACAGCAACAGCGCGAACAGGAACACGAGCGTGACCGCCGCCCCAACATTGATTTGACACTATAATTCGGAAAGGAAAATGCCTATGAAATACCCCAACAAAGAATACATCGAACACCTGCGCCGCAAGTACCCGCCCGGTACGCGGATGCAACTTAGCTGCATGGAAGATGAGTTCCCCGTTCCGCCCGGCTCTATGGGAACCGTTGATTTCATCGATGATGCCGGACAGATCCACATGAATTGGGATTGCGGGCGCAGTCTTGCCCTCATCCCCGGCGTGGACTCGTTCAGCCGCTTGCCAACACACAAGGAAAAGGACGGTGACGCCAGATGAATTACGGCTCCGAACCTGCGGATCAAGTCGTCCGCTACTCGCTGGAGGGCGCGGAGTTTGCCCTGCGCATCTCCGGCACCGCTGCGAAAAACTTCTTTATTTTTGCCCAAGCTGTGCTGCACGACAGTAAAAAGACCCACGGTAAAACGCACCTTATTCGGCTGCTGAAAGAGCAGAAGCCGCTGAAATTTTTCACAGTGGACAAAGACCGTATGCATGATTTTGCCCGCGCCGCCAAAGCGCATGGTCTGCTGTTCTGTCCCATCCGCGACAAGATGGACCCCGACCACATTGAGATTGCTATTTTGCAGGATGATGCGTCCAAGGCCAACCGCATCATTGAAAAATTGCAGTTGGATGTTGTTGACACCGGCATGGCAGAAATCATCGAGGACGCCCAGCAGAAATACGGAGAACCCGCCCCCGAAACCGAGCGCGTCCAGACCGAGGACGGCGCGGTGGATTTTGAGATCGGCGCAGACGAGGAACAGTTCAACATGGGTTTTCCGCAGGGCTCGGAGAACGCCAGTCCGTCCGAGCCTTTCTCCGACAGCAGCAAATCTTTTGCAAACTCGCTGTCGCCGCGCGCCGATCAGCTTCGGGCCAAGGGTGAACGCCCCAGCGTGCGCATGGAACTCAGCGACATCACCGCCTATCTGCGCCGAAAGGTCGAGCCGCCGAAAGACCGTATGCCGAAGATGCCCGTAAAAATCAAGCGAAAGGAGAAAACACTGTAAATGGACTTGAACAAATATCTCAACAACGCCGCACCGTCAGAACCGCAGTATTCTAAGGAAGATTACGCTGCCATGAAGAAAACCGAGCGTGAAGCGGTTTGGGCGCAGGTGGATGCCCGCATGGGTGAGGTACTGGCAGATGCCCCGGCCTTGCAGGAATTTCTCAACTTCATGTCGCAATGCCGCAACTCGCTGCCGAACCAGCTTTTGCTCTCCGGCCAGAACGCCGACATCACGGACGCCCGCACATTCCAGCAATGGAAGGATGCCGGAAGGCATATCCGTACCGGCGAGGAAGGTTACACGGCCATTGTGGGGCAGGTGTACGAGAATAACGGCCGAAAGGCTTCCGGGTATAATATCGGCAAGGTGTTCGACATTACACAGACGCGCGGCAGACCGATACCGCCGCCCGCCGAATACCAAGTGGATGAACTGATCGCCGCGACCATTGAGAGCAGCCCAGTGCCGATTCGGATCTCGGACAGTCTGCCGGACGGCATCCAAGCGCAGTATGTTCCCAAGAACCGCACGATTTATGTCCGCAACGGCATGGATGCAGGCACGACGCTGTGCGCCATCGTCCGGGAATGCGCACAGGCAGATTTTCACAAGGATTACACCTACAACCGCCAAGCCTACGCTGCGCCGAGTTACTGTGCCGCTTACATGGTCGCGCATCGGTATGGGCTTGACACCACCGCTTTCAACTTTGACCGCGTGGTTGCCTTGTATGGCAATCTGGGCAAAGAACAGCAGCGGGGCTTTCTGTCGGATGTGAACACCGTTGGTGGTGGGCTGCTGCGCAGTCTGAGTCGCACGCTGGCTGTACAGACCCGCGAACTGCTCGCCGCAGAATACGCTGTTGCCGTGCCGTCTGCCAAGAAGCAATCTCGCCAGCAGGAGCGCGGCTGATTGTTTTCCGTTTGTTTTCAAATGACGGATAGCTATTGCGGCAGTTCTATGATATGCTGTGAGCAAAGGATGGTGAAAAACAATGACAGAACGTAAAGTTAAACTTGACCGTGCCAACAAAAGCATCCTGCTCCGGGCGCTGGGTGATGTCTACTACGGCCAGCGTGCCAACGGCGGCAGCACCGAGGTGACCGGACGGCTCATCCTGCGGGTGAACGATTTACCCGCAGGAGGTAAGCTGACGATGTCGGCAGCAGAGTATCGGCTGGCAAAGGCAGCCCTCAACCAACTGCGTACCCAGCGCTTGGCCGAAGGCGGCTATACCGATGCCGTGGATGACGCACTGACCCGGTTGCTGCACGCGCACACGCCGCTGTTTATCTGGTGAATCCGGCTATGACATGGGAAAAATTCTGGTCGATCATTGACCGAGTCCGTGCCCAAGCGGATATGCAGGATGAAACGTCTGTGAAACAGTTCCTTTACATGGAACTCATAAAATTGCCGCAGGATGAACTGCTCGGTTTTGATTGCGTATGGCAAAGCTACCGTAATAAAGCCAACTTTCCCAAAATGGTTGCAGCGGCTTGCATCATCAATGACGGCAGTTCGGATGACAGATTTACCGATTTCCGTAACTGGCTGATTATGCAGGGGTACGATGCTTATCGGCAGGCGCTGATTGACCCCGATAACCTTGCGGCGCTCAACATTCCGTTCCGAGATACTGAGTGGATGGGATGCGGGAATGTGGCGTGGTATGCCTACGCGGGGCAGAAGCTGCGCACCTATTTTGAGAAAGTAGGTATCGCCGCTGAACTGCACAGAAGGTATCCAACCCTGCTGAAATTGCCTGACGATTTACATCGGGCAATCATGCAGGAGCAGCTTGCGCCCCACCGTGCGCAGGAAACCGAATGGGAACGGCAAATGCTGCGGACGGAAGTTAAGCATTACATTGAAGTCAGTGACTTGGCATACAGCTACAACAAATTCTATGCCCAAAACATGCCCGACAAAGTGGCATGGGAAACACTGCAAAGCGATTTGTTTGCAAATCTGCCGCAAATCAAGGCGGAACGTATGCCGCAGGACTTTTCCGTAGTTTTGCCGAAGTTGTGGAGAAAACGTCAGGCATGGGATACCGAGCGTACAAAGCGCCCGCCCTATCGCGGCGAAGAAAGGTAGCCTACCACGCCGGGAAGAAAGAATCCTTGGTGGGTCTGGTTGCTGCCGCTGCCTGTTGTATGGTGGGCGGCGCTGGCGGTGGCTTGCCGTTGGCAGCCGGGCATGAAGATAACGGCTCTGCTGGATGCACTGAACAGCGCACTGGCAGAGCCGTTTGCGTTGGCGTGGGTCAGCGACAGCCCGCGCTTTTTGCTGGTGTTTACGGTGATTTACGCGGTGGTGATTATCGTGGCAGTTACCGATCAGAAAAATACCCGCCCCGGCGCGGAGCATGGCTCGGCGGCTTGGGGTGACGTGTTCCGCTTGAACAAGTTCTACATGGACAGGCACGGGTCGAATCTGCTGCTGACCCAGCACTTTCACATCGGGATAGATGGTTACAAACACAAGCATAACACCAACATCCTCATTGTCGGCGGCTCCGGCGCAGGCAAAACGCGCACCTATGGTGTACCGAATGTACTGGAATGTGCCTGCTCTATGGTAATTACAGATCCAAAGGCTGAAATTTTGCGTAAGACCGGCAATTTGTTGAAGCAAAAGGGCTATGAGGTTATCGTTTTTGACCTCATAAATCCCGCCACATCGTTCTGTTATAACCCATTTGTCTATGTGCATGATGACCGTGAAGTTCTGACCTTGATTGAAAATCTGATTCAAAATACCACGCCATCCCATGCGCAGAGCAGCGATCCATTTTGGACCAAATCGGAGACAGCCCTGCTCCAAGCCCTCATGCTGTACCTGCTGCACGAGGCCCCGCCAGAAGAACAAAACTTCTCGATGGTGATGGAGATGATAGCCGCCGCCGAAGTCCACGAGGACGATGACAACTACCAATCTCCGCTGGACATCCTGTTCGAGCGCTTGGATATGCGCGAACCCGACAGCATTGCTTGCAAGCAGTACCACATTTTCAAACAAGCTGCGGGCAAAACCGCAAAATCCATTTTGGTCAGCGTGGGTGTGCGTCTTGCCGCCTTCAATCTGCCGTCCATTGCCAAATTAACGATGACGGACGAACTGCATTTGCAGGAGTTGGGTGAACGCAAAATCGCGCTGTTCTGCTGCATCCCGGATTCGGACAAATCCCTCAACTATCTGGTCGGCATGATTTACACCCAACTTATCCAAACGCTGTACCGCCAAGCGGACCGGGTGCATAAAGGGCGGCTTCCGGTGCCGGTGCATTGCCTGATGGACGAGTACGCCAATATTTCCTTGCCGAAAGACACCTTTTTGTCGGCGCTGGCTACGATGCGTTCCCGCGCTATTTTCTGTTCGATTATTGTGCAGAACATGGCACAGCTCAAAGCCATGTATAAAGACGATTGGGAATCGCTGGTTGGCCTGTGCGATGAGTTTCTCTATCTCGGCGGCACTGAAAAGGAAACCCACAAGTATGTCTCGGAACTGCTGGGAAAGGAAACCATCTCCACCACCAGCTACAACCAGAGCAAAGGCCGCAGCGGCAGTTACAGCATCAACCACCAGCAATCTGGACGCGACCTCATGACCCCGGACGAGGTGCGGTTGCTGGACAACAGCAAATGCATTTTGTTCATCCGAGGGGAGCGCCCTGTGGTGGATTTCAAGTATAATCTGCTCAAACATCCGAACATCCGCTACACCGAGGACGGCGGCGCAGCTCCCTACGACTATACCGCCGCCGGCAATGCGCTGGAGGATCTGCCCGGCGCACCCGAAAATTATGAACTGCTGGATATGGACGATTTTCTGCCCGCCGAAGCGGCAAAGATGAAGCCAACCATACAAAGAATTCGGAGGCCCAAATGAAGCTGAATCATAACAAAAAATCCGTGAAAATTTCTCTCAATTTGTTTGCGCTGTACGCCGTGCTGGTGTGCGGCATTGTTTTTGCCCTGCCCGCCTTTGCCGCCAGTGATCCGCTGGTGGTCGTGGAGAATCTCTCCACGTTCATCTTTTCGCTGATCCGCGCGGTGGGTCTTATCCTGCTGGGGTGGGGCATCGTGCAGGTCGGCCTGTCGTTGCAGAGCCACGACCCCAGCCAGCGCAGTCAAGGTTTTCTAACGCTGGCCGGTGGGCTGGTTATCACGTTCGCCAAAGAAATCCTCGACCTCATCACCGCGTGAGGGCCGCACCAAGAGGAAAGGCGGTGATGCCCTGTGGGTGAGTCATGGATCGTGTCGAACCTGAACGCCGCGCTCTCCACATGGAACGACAAGCTGGCGGAAATCTGGTCGCTGCTGACCGAAAGTCCGCAGACATTCAAAGGCGGGCAGGTCTGGGGCGTTATGACAGGCATCCACGGCGCGTTGCAGGCAATCGGTTATGGGCTGCTGGTGCTGTTTTTTGCCGTAGGCGTTATGAAAACCTGCGGCAGCTTTGTCGAGGTCAAAAAGCCGGAACACGCCCTCAAGCTGTTTATCCGTTTTGCACTGGCAAAGGGCGCGGTGACCTACGGGCTGGAATTGATGCTGGCGGTGTTTTCTATCGTGCAGGGCATGGTGTCTACCATCATCACACAATCGGGCAGCTCCGGCATGAGCAGCGTGTCGCTGCCGCAGGAGTTGATCGACGCCATCAACAATGTGGGCTTTTGGGATAGCATCCCGCTGTGGGCGGTTACGCTGATCGGCGGGCTGCTGATTACAGTGCTGTCGTTCACGATGATTCTGACCGTCTACGGCAGAATGTTCAGCCTGTGGATGTATGCCGCCATTGCACCGATACCGCTGTCCACATTCGCGGGTGAGCCTACAAGCAGTGTGGGTAAAAACTTCATTCGCAGCTATGCGGGTGTCTGCTTGCAGGGCGTGGTGATTGCCTTGTCCTGCATCATTTTCTCTGCCATTTCGTCCAGCCCTCCCGCCGTGGATACCGGTGCATCTGTTGTCACCGCTGTCTGGACCTACGTTGGAGAACTGGCGTTCAACCTGCTGGTGCTGGTAGGAGCCATCAAGGGCTGTGACCGCATCGTTAAGGAAATTATGGGACTATAAGGGGGCAATCTATGGAAATCAAAATACCGAAAGAAGTCCGCGACTACCACGAAAATATCTTTTTCGGGCTGAATACGCGGCAGTTTATTTGCTCGGTGCTGGCGGTCGGCGTGGCAGTGGGCATCTACTTTGCCTTGCAGCCGTATGTTGGCACCGAGGAAATCGGCTGGATGTGCATCTTGGGCGCCGCGCCGTTTGCCGCTTGTGGCTTTTTCACCTACCACGGCATGACCGCCGAACAGGTGCTTTGGGCTTGGTTCAAGTCCGAAATTCTCTGCCCGAAACGCCTTGTGTTCAAGTCCGACAGTTACTACTACGAAGCCATGCAGCCCGCCATCCGTGCGGGCATAAAGCGAAAGAGAGGTTTGCCTATGAAGAAAAACACCCATGACAGCGAGGAAACCGCTTGATTAAAACCCTGTCAAAAGCGCAGAAGATGGAACGCGAAAAGTTCCGTATTCCGCGCAGCGTACAGGACGCCATTCCCATCCGCCGTATCTTTGCGGATGGCATTTTCCAAGTCGGCAACCGGTATTCCAAAACATGGTCGTTCACCGACATCAACTACGCCATCGCCGGCAAAGAGGACAAAACCAGTATGTTCCTTGACTATTCGGAACTTCTGAACGCCCTCGACTCCGGCGTATCGGCAAAAATTACGATTTATAATCGCCGCATCAACAAGGCAGAGTTCGAGCGCAGTGTCCTGCTGCCCGACAAGGATGATGGTCTGGACGAATACCGCCACGAATTCAACCGGATGCTGACCGCCCAAGTCACCGGCACCAGCAACAGCATCGTACGGGAGCGTTATCTGACCGTAAGCGTGGTAAAGCGCAACGCGGACGAAGCCCGCAGCTACTTTGCCCGCGTCGGCACCGATTTGGTGACACACCTTGCGCAGCTTTCCTCAGTAGCGCAGGAATTGACGCTGAACGAGCGTCTGCACATTTTCCGCGACTTTTTCAAGGCGGGAGAGCAGGCTGCGGCGGAGTTCAACATCCACGAACACGCCAAGCGCGGGCAGCATTTCAAGGATTGGTTCTGCCCCGACAGCATGGAATTTGCCGCCGACCATTTCAAGCTGGATGCGCGGTATGGGCGCGTGTTGTACTTGCAGGACTACGCCAGCTACATCAAGGACAGCTTTGTGTCCGAACTCTGCGACCTTGACCGCGACCTGATGCTGTCCATCGACATTCTGCCGGTGCCTACGGACGAAGCCGCCCGCCAGCTGCAAAGTACACTGTTAGGGGTAGAAACAAACGTTGCAAATTGGCAGCGCCGCCAGAACGCCAACAACAATTTTACCGCGACCATTCCCTACGATATGGAGTTGCAGCGCAAGGAAACCAAGGAGATGCTGGATGATTTAACCACCCGCGACCAGCGGATGATGTTCGGGCTGGTGACGCTGGTGCATCTGGCGGAGAATAAGGAGCAGCTTGACAGCGACACCGAAACGCTCTACTCGACAGCCCGCAAGCACCTGTGCCAGCTTTCCACGCTGCGCTGGCAACAGAAAGACGGACTGGACACGGTGCTGCCGTATGGACTGCGGAAGATCCAAGCCCTGCGCACGCTCACTACCGAAAGCACCGCCGTGCTGATTCCGTTCCGTGCGCAGGAAATTATGCAGCCGAACGGTCTGTACTATGGGCAGAACGCCGTCAGCAAAAACATGATCGTGGCTGACCGCCGCTTGCTGCTCAACGGCAACAGCTTCCGCTTGGGCGTGTCCGGCTCCGGCAAGAGCATGAGCGCCAAGGAGGAAATCGTGCAGATCGCGCTCTCTACCGAGGATGATATCCTCATTCTCGACCCGGAGTCGGAGTTCGGCTATCTCACCGAAGCCCTTGGCGGTGAGGTCATCCGCATCTCGGCCACATCCGACACCCACATCAACGCGCTGGACATGGATCGTGCCTATGGTGACGAGCGAAATCCCATCGTCAGCAAGTCGGAGTTTGTGCTGTCGCTGTTCGAGCAGTTGATCGGTGACGGCATGGTGACCGCGAAGGAAAAATCCATCCTTGGTCGCTGCACCGAGCAGGTGTACCTGCCCTACATCCGCAACGGCTACAAAGGCACGCCGCCCACGCTGCAGGACTTTTACCGTCTGCTCAAAATGCAGCCCGAACCCGAAGCGCAGGGGCTGGCGCTGTCGTCCGAGTTGTTCATTACCGGCACGCTGAACACCTTTGCCCGGCACACTAATGTGGACACGCAGGCAAGAATCATCGCCTACGACATCCGAGAATTGGGCGAGCAGCTTATGCCGCTGGGAATGCTGGTGACGCTGGATGCCATTTATAACCGCGTCATCCAGAACTGGAAGAAAGGCCGCAGAACGTGGATTTTCTGCGATGAGTTTTATATTTTGTTCCGCTATGAGTACAGTGCCAATTTCTTCTACAAGCTGTGGAAGCGCATCCGCAAGTACAACGGACTTGTGACCGGGCTGACGCAGAATGTGGACGAACTGTTGCGCTCCGACACTGCCCGCCTGATGCTGGCCAACTCGGAATTTCTCGTGATGCTGAACCAGAGCGCCACCGACCGCGTGGAACTGGCCAAGCTGCTGAACATTTCGGATAACCAGCTGGGCTATGTCACCAACGTCCCCGCAGGCTGCGGGCTGATTCGGTGTGCGGGAAATATTGTGCCTTTCACAAATTCTTTTCCCAAGGATACAAAGCTCTATAAACTGATGTCGACCAACCCGTCCGAGAGGAAGGAGTAAAGCAATGACATATAAAAATAAAGGACCGCCGAAGCGGTCCCTCAGGGGTGCTGCAAACTGGAATTTATATATGTTTTTGCAAATACACCATCCGATGCAGTTTTCTATGCATCTGATGAACTTTTTTCAGTAGCGTTTCCTTTTAAGCCACCTTGGTCTTTCGCAGATACCCCCATGCTGCCAATCCAACGAGCAGAACGATCTTGATCGGTGCCGATGCCAGCAGTACATCTGCCTGAAAGAAGGCATGCCCGCCTGCATAGAGAAAATCAAAGCTGATCATTTTATACAGCAATGCATTGGAAAGCCCAATGCCCCCTGCCGGAATCAGGGTGGACAGCCATTCTCCAAAGGAGCCCGGCACGACCATATAAACAATCAGCGGTGCCACCACACTGATCAGCGCCACAGACAAAGCGGTCAGGTTGTTCT
>OOCN01002090.1_pt1 | contig 11134 bp, 9 predicted proteins | sample 1671361 | NCBI WGS metagenome assembly OOCN01 (sample SAMN06348149, study PRJEB24527) | human gut metagenome | biome: human gut; feature: ankylosing spondylitis patient; material: feces | host: Homo sapiens | place: China | collected 2015-10
CATGGCGATTTCCGTGGCCCAGGCGCTGCCCAACGCCGAACTCGTGGTGGTCACCACCCCGCAGCCCTCCGCTTCTGACATCGCCGTGCGCTCCGGACTCGTGGCCCTGCAGGTGCCGATGAAGGTGCGTGGCGTGGTGGAGAACATGAGCTACTACGAGCACAAGGGCGAGAAGCTGGAGATTTTCGGTGCCGGCGGCGGTCAGCGCGTGTCTGAACAGCTCACTCAGGCGCTGGGCTATGACGTGCCGCTGATGGCCCAGCTGCCGCTGGAACCCGAAGTGCGCGAGACCGGCGAGGCCGGCCGGCCGGCGGTGCTGGACGCCGACGGCGCTTTGCGTACGGATGGCATTGGCCAGACCTTCCGAGGGTTGGCTGAACGGCTGTTGGCAGTGTGAGCCTGCGCAGCCTCACACTTTTGTAGGCGGCGTTGGCGTTTAAGTCCGGTTCGCTGCTGGTGGGCGAATCGCTTGACCACAGCACCCGCGACCTGGTGGTCGAGGCAATGGAGCGCACTGTCGGCGTGGATAGGCTCATTAACCTGCAGGCCATTCACATGGACGAGGACGCCGTGCCGCGCTGCCTTGGTATGAATGGGAGATCTACGTTGAGCCCGATATCTGGCGGGTGCCTCGCAGTAAATAACGGCATAGCGCATTGTCGGTGCGATGCTAAGAGGTAATGGCCCATGAGCGGTTCCAATCGGCGAGATTGCGTTGCCGGGACACCACGACATGGGCCATCTCGATAAAACGATGCCGCGTGTCGGCTGTTCTCAGGTCATCCGCAGTGACGAGAATGACGATCCAGCCGAGCAGTTGCAATGCGTTTCGCTTTGCCGCGTCGATTCGCATTTGTGCCGGATCGGCGTGATAGGCTCCCTGATATTCGAACGCGACGCGGCAGTCCGGATATGCCATATCCAATATGACGTATGAGTTGCCGATATTCACGCGATAGTTGGCGGTGGGGCATCCCAAGCCTGAATCCTTCAGCATCCCAAACAGCGTGTTTTCCGGCGGAGAATCCGTGTTCTCTGTCATGTAGGGCAGTGCCTCGTGGCATTTGTTACGACCTATGAACCGCGGACTGATTTCCAAGTAAGTATCGAAATCCTTGCGAGTGGCCATTCTGCGCCGTTTATCGCGGCTCATCAAAGAGGCTCCAATGGCCGCAAGTTCCTCCAATGTAGAGTATTGGGCCATCTGAGCCCACATCATGACCGGCGAGGCAATCCAGAACTGTTCATAATCCTTTTTGCGGATATCCAGTTTTCCCTTAAACACATGGAAGACCACGCCTTTGATTCGTCTGCGTTTGTTGGCACTGGAAACACAGGCGTGCACGGCATCAACAGATAGCGTGCAATGTCGGGGGATGGGCGCGCCGTAGTAGTTGGCCGCATTGATGTATCCCACCAGCAATGGACCTTTCGAACGGCGCGCAGCATCATTGCAGCGTTCACGTTCTGCTCGGCGTCGGCCGACAATATCCTCATGCATAAAAGAGCTCATGGTGCGACCGTAAAGCTGATTTGGACTTGAATGCAAGCCAGGCAGGGCAATGTGGTTCCAGCTTATGGAGTTATCCACATTGTCTATTTGCGCAGAGAACGGTTCTCAGTAGTATCTGTGCGCTCAAATGAACAAGAACATAACAATCTCACATCATCGCAAATGGCGACATGGCAGTGATTAGGGCATATTCCATGTGTGCTTCGGGCGTAGAGAAGTGTGCACAGACATTATTGAGAACCGTTCTCTGCGCGCCTATCTGGCTACGACCTCGGTGGGCAGGAGCCCCGTGCGCTGGAACGGCCGGTCCTCGATCTGGTCAAGCACTAGGGTAGCCAAGCTGACGCCGAATGCGTCCATTGGCTGGCGCACGGTGGTCAGCTGCGGGCACGCTGGCGTCGGCGTCGACGTCGGCAAGTACGACGGTCCGATGATATAGGCGATTCGTCGATACCCGCGCCCCAACATATGCTCGGTGAGCTTGCGTGAAGCGAGTCGGTTGTCGATGTCGACGGTGGGGAAGGGGTGGCGCTGCCATAGCCGACGCCGGAAATGGCGACTGGCACGCTGATATTGGCGAATCCCTGAAATAGCGGGTCGTCCTTATGAAATGTGTTGAGAATCCACGGGCCGTATCGCATGGCGCAGCGCAGTCTGCACCGCCCCGCCGCCGAACCAACCCCGGCAAGATCGCGCGCCGCGCCGGCACCACTATCCTCGCCCTGCTGTTCTGCGTCGTATGGTTCTTCCCGGTCTACTGGATGATTATCACCGCCGTAAAGCCGCGCGATGAGATCATGACCACGACCCCCGTGTTCTGGCCCATGCACCTCTCGATCGTCCTGTCGATTATTGTCGCGTTCTTCGCGTGCACGGCCCTGACCCTGTACCGCTTCCGCGGGCGCAAGCCGATCATGGTGTTCGTGCTGGCCATCCAGATGACCTCTGGCGGCATCATCCCGCAGATCATCATCTACAACCAGCTCGGCCTGCTCAACAAATACAGCGGCCTGATCCTGGCGTACATCGCCATGGTGCTGCCGTTCGCGATCTGGAACATGCGCGGGTTCTTCCTGAACATCCCGAAGGACATCTTCGAATCCGCGGCCGTGGAAGGCGCGAACGACTGGCAGATCCTGTGGAAGATCACCTTCCCGCTGGCCGCGCCCGGCATCGTCTCGACCTCGGTGTTCGCGTTCATCAACGCCTGGAACGACTACATGATCGCCTATACGTTCATGAAGGACCAGTCGAAGTACACGCTGCCGGTATGGCTGTCGTCCTTCTCGACACCCACCATGGGCACCGATTTCGGCGGGCAGATGGCCGCTTCGGTGACCTTCTCGTTGCCGGTGGTGGTGTTCTTCATGCTCATCCAGCGCAACATCATGAAGGGTGTGACGACCGGTGCCGTGAAATAGCGTATGCCGCCGTACCTCACCAAACGATTCGTCCGCTGATGGCGGCGTGACCGCGTGTCGCCTGCCGTCAGCGGATGAACGATAATAAAAACAGTATGAAAGGAACAGCTGTGCCCACATTCGAATATAAGGCTGATGCCGCAACGCCGTGTCTCACCCTGATTCCCGCTCCGGTGACATTGGAATACACGCATGGCACGGCTATGATCGGGTCCTTGGTGACGATCGAGAAACGAATTCCCGAATATGCCGTCACCGAAGATGCCGATGAGACCTGGGAAACGCTGCCAATCGAGCAGCTGTCCAGCGAACTCGAGCGTTACTGCGGCGTCGCCGTCCGTACGCGCCGAGTACTCACAGCCACAGATGAAGCCGACGCCGGTGCCAATGCCGCCGAAAAAGCGCGAGATGCGGGCGTGGGTGCGGGTGCGGGCGCGGGTGCGCCGGCAGCGATGAACGGCACCGTCATATTGCTGTGTGTGGATGCGCGATTGGCGCATGACGAATACACGCTGGATGTGTTCGCCTCAGATACCATCGCCGTGCGTGGTGGCAGCGAAAGCGGATTGCGGTACGGCATGCAGACACTGCGGCAGATGATCAGGCAAACCTCGCGGACCTTGCCCTGCCTGCATATCCAAGACAAGCCTGCGTTCGCGGTGCGCGCCTACAGTCTTGACGTGACGCGCGGGCGTGTGCCGACGATGGCGTTCCTCACCTGGTTCATCGACCAGCTGGCGTTGTATAAGTACAACCAATTCCAGCTGTACGTGGAACATGCCTTCGCTTTCGGCGAGCTCAGCGAAGCGTGGCGCGGCACTGACCCGCTCACGGCCGACGACATCATGTTCCTGGACGAATACTGCGCACACCACGGCATCGAACTGGTGCCGTCCTTGGCCACTTTCGGGCACATGTATATGAACCTGCGCACCCGTGAACATCGTGGACTGGGAGAGTTCCCCGAAGACGCCGACCGTCCGTTCAGTTTCATCGAACGAATGGAACACCACACACTGAACGCAGCCAACCCCAAGTCGCACGATTTCGCCTCGCGCCTAATCGAGGAATACGCGCCGCTGTTCCGCTCGCGGTCCTTCAATATTGGTGGCGATGAGACTTTCGACTTGGGCCGTGGCCGGTCCGTACAGGACTCGCCGGGCGCCAGTCGCGATGAGCTGTATGCCGATTTCGTCAAAGACCTATGCAGCACGCTTGCCCATCGTGGTCTACAACCGATGCTGTGGGCGGATATCGCGCTCGAGAATCCGCACACCATGGACTTGCTGCCCGGCGACATCACGATGCTCAACTGGATGTATGAGCCGGATATCGACGAAAGCAAGATCCAGACCATCGCATCACAAGGCCGCCGCCAATTCGTGTGCCCTGCCGTGCGTGCGTGGAGCCGGTTCTTCCCCGACTATGACGGTGCCTGGCTGAACACGTACCGCATGGCGGTGGCTGGGCTCAAATATGGTGCGGAAGGCATGGTGGTCACCGATTGGGGTGACTATGGGCATGTCAATGATCCGCGGTTGAGCGTGCCGGGACTGTGCTACGGTGCGCAAAACGCGTGGAACCCGGTTGCAATTGACGCATGCGAAATGAACCATCGGATTTCTAATCTGGCGTATGGCGACGAATCCGGTTGGCTTATGGATTCACTCGCTCGCATCGACTCCGATGGAGTGTCGTTCCCCTGGGACCTCGCCGTGCAAGTGCTGGAACTGGAATACGGTTCCGGCACCGGCATGCTGAATACGGATGTGGCATCGTATGTGGAACGGTCGTGCGGGGGAGAGCTCATGTTTGACCGTGCGCTGGGATGCGCCGACGCGCGCCGCCGATTGCTCCTGCGGAACCATGCCCGTCTCGAACGACGCCGGGATTGCGACCGGGCGTTGATTGATTGCGGCAGTGCGGTTGTCGCGGTGCTCGATGGCTCGGCACGAGGAGGATTGAACCCGGAGCTGCTGTGGGTGATGCTGGATGGGCAGCGGTTGTTCAATAGACTGGGTGAGGAACTGCTGGTATTGGCTGGCGGCGAGGACGCCTGTGACACCAAGGATGTGACCGGCCGTGCGCTGGATGCCTCGCGCCGCGCCCGTCTTGCCGCCGATTTGGAGTTGTGGTTCGAACGGTACCGTGTGCAGTGGCTGTCCATCGGCCGTTACGCCGAATTGGCGCGTATCGCCCATGTGGTGTGGTCGTTTGCGGACATATTGCGTAGGGGAGCGCTATAGGGGGCTCACAGAAATTCGGTCCTGCTGAGAACAATGTGAGGCTTACGCGCCGTCAAACGCACATGGTGATTTCAAAAATGGCGAATTGCTGCCATTCTTGCACCTGTGCGTTTGATGGGAAATGTGCGTATGCCTCACATTTTTTGCATAAAGCATGAAAATGTGTGAGACCGGCGTCAAGGTCGAATTCGAGAAGAAGGCCTTCGAACAGATTCGCCAGAACGCCTCCCAGGTCCTCAACTCCGACGACGCTCCGGACGTTATGGAATACAACAAGGGCAACGCCACGTCCGGCCTGCTCGCCAGCCAAGGCCTGCTCACCAACCTCAACGATTACGTGTCCGAATATGGCTGGGACAAGATTATCACCGGTTCCTTGGCCGACACCGGCAAGTACGATGAGCAAGGCATGATGGGCTCCGGCGACTGGTACGGCATCACCACCGGCGCGGTGAAGTAAGGTCATTCGCACAACAGGCAATTCAATCAACAAGCAGCACATATTGATTTTGGTTTCGGCTGCCTTGTTCCCTGGCGGTCGAAACCACCTCTCCACCAAGGAGCAGCAACAATGAAGTTCACCAACGGCTACTGGATGATTCGTGACGGCGTCGACGCCCTCTACGCTCGTGAAGCCTACGAACTGGCGGCGGATGCCACCACCGAAAGCCTCAACGTCCTCGCCCCGACCTCCGTGGTGCGCGGCCGATACGATACCCTGAACCTGCCCACATTCAATGTGGACATCACCACACCTGCGGAAGGCGTGATTCGTGTGTGTGCCGAACACTGGCAAGGCGCCACCGAATACCCCGGATTCCCGCTCAATGCCGACGAACCCGGCAACCGTGATTACGTGACCGTTCAGGCGAACGGCAATGGCGACGGCGAAGTCGGCGTCAATGGCGCGGATGTCACGCTGACCACTGGCGGACTTACCGTGAAGGTCGTCAAGGGCGCCCCCTGGAACCTGACCTTCATCGGCGAGGACGGCAAGGTGCTCACTGAGTCCGCAGGCAAGTCGCTGGGCCGATTCAAGCTCGGTGCCGAATCGAACGTCACCGCCCAGCCGGTCAGCGAATTCGGTGTGACCATGGACGGTTCCGCCCGTGATGAATCCGACGTGTTCATTGCCATCCAGCTGCATCTGTCGGTTGGCGAAGACGTATACGGCTTGGGCGAACGCTTCGGCGCTTACGTGAAGAATGGTCAGAGCGTCGACATCTGGAATGAGGATGGCGGCACTGCTTCCGAGCAGGGCTACAAGGACATCCCGTTCTACATGACCTCCAATGGGTATGGCGTACTGGTCAACAACCGCGGCCATGTCTCCTTTGAGATCGGTTCCGAGAACACCGAGGCCACCATCAACTCCTTCATCGACGGTATGGCCGAGCGTGATATTCCGCTGGCCGCCTTCCACTACGACTGCTACTGGATGCGCGAGTTCCATTGGTGCGATTTCGAGTGGGACAAGCGTTTCTTCGGCGACATCGAATCCACGCTGAAGCGCCTGCACGAAGACAAGGGCTATCTGGTGCGCAAGCCCAATGGCGAAGTCTGGCAGACCGACTTCTGGCAGGCCGGCATGGGCTTGGTGGACTTCACCAACCCGGCCGCCCGTGAATGGTTCAAGGACAAGGTCAAGGCCCTGCTGAATCAGGGCGTGGACGCCATCAAGACCGATTTCGGCGAGCGCATCCCGCGCGACGTCGTCTGGTATGACGGCTCTCCGAAGCTCTCCATGCACAACTGGTACACCCAGCTGTACAACCAGGCCGTGTTCGAAGCCATCGAAGAAACCTACGGCAAGGGCAACGCCTGCCTGTATGCGCGCTCCGCCACCGTCGGCGGCCAGCAGCAGCCCGTGCATTGGGGCGGTGACTGCGAGTCCACCTTCAATGGCATGGCCCAGTCCCTGCGTGCCGGCCTGTCGCTGACCTCCTCCGGCTTCGGCTTCTGGAGTCACGACATCGGTGGCTTCGAAGGTGCGTTCCCGGATCCGGCCGTCTACAAGCGTTGGGTGGCGTTCGGCATGCTCGGCTCCCACTCGCGACTGCACGGTTCCACCGTGTACCGTGTGCCGTGGCTGTTCGACGAGGAAGACGAGAAGAACGGCGTCGCATTGGTGCCCGGCCAGACCGCCGTGGATGTGGTGCGCGAGTTCACCAAGCTCAAGCTTGAACTCATGCCGTATGTCTACCAGCTTGGCCTGCAGCCTCATGTGAACGGTACTCCGGTCATGCGTTCCATGTTCGTGGAGTTCCCCGATGACCCGGCATGCCGCACGCTGGACCGTCAGTATATGTTCGGTCCGTCCATGCTGGTCGCCCCCGTGTTCACCTACTCCGGTGAGGTTTCCTATCGATTCCGCTGTGGGTGCGCGATAGCAGCGTAACGACATGAACATTTCAGCGTGGTGCTGGAACACTTCGGTGTTGCGGCACCACGCTTTTGTGCTGATATGGGGATTTGTACTAGTCGAATCCGCGAAATGTTCAGTAAATGTTCACGTAGCGAAATCGGCATAGAATGCGAGCAAACGCATAACGGCACGGTGCTGTTCATGCGTACACCAACGCCAGACGAACCGCCGGAAAGAAGGGGTCTCCGTGATTGAGACAGTGGACGATATCAAGACGATTGCGAACGTCGGCACGGGAACCATGGGCCACGCGATCACGTTGCAGTTCGCGTTGTCCGGATATCCGGTGCATCTGGTCGGCCGCGGCGAGGCCTCGCTGGAGAAGGCGATGAAGGCGATTCGTTCGGATGCCGAGGACTTTGCCGAAGCCGGACTACTCAAGGATGGCGACACCTTGGACGCGGTGCTGGCCCGCATCACCGGTTACGCCGACTATGCAAGCGGCGTGGCGGACGTGGACTTCGTCATCGAATCCGTGGCCGAGAACCTTGACATCAAGAAGTCCGTCTGGGCCGAAGTGGAGCACGCCGCCCCCAAGGACGCGATTCTGTCCACGAACACCTCCGGCCTGAGCCCCACCGCGCTGCAGTCGGTGCTGAAGAAGCCCGAACGCTTCGTGGTGGCGCACTTCTGGAACCCCGCGCAGTTGATGCCGCTGGTCGAAGTGGTGCCGGGTGAGAAGACCGATCCGAAGGTGGTGGACATCACCTTCGACCTCATGGCCAAGATCGGCAAGAAGCCGGCGAAGATCAAGAAGGAATCGCTGGGCTTTGTGGGCAACCGCCTGCAACTGGCCGTGCTGCGCGAGGCGTTCTACATCGTCCAGCAGGGCATCGCGGACGCGGCCACCGTGGACGACGTGATGAAGTACAGTCTCGGCCGTCGCTGGAATCTGGTCGGCCCCCTCGCCAGCATCGACCTCGGCGGCCTCGATGTGTTCTATAACATCAGCACTTACCTGTTCGACGATATGGACAACGGCACCGGCCCGAGCCCGCTGCTCGCCGAGAAGGTCAGGGAAGGCAATCTCGGCGCCAAAACCGGCCAGGGCTTCTTCTCCTGGCAGGGCGAGGACGGCAAGCGCATCATCGAATCCCGCAACAAGGCCCTGCTGCGCGCGCTGAAGAACGACGCCGCGGATGCCGCCGCTGCGCAGGCGTGAGGCATAAATATCAAGGATCGGTGACGACGATGACGTCCACAGAACACAGCACGCGAGCCGACATGCTGGCCCATATGGGCAGCCTTCAGCAGGCCGCCTACGTGCGCCCGATCGAATACTAGGAAGGCCGAGCCCACGGCCTCAAGGCCATCGAGGTGAAGAACGGTCCGTTGCGTTTCGTGTCCATGGCCGACCGCGCCCTCGACGTCTGCCAGTTCGAATACCGCGGCGAGAACCTCGTACTGCGTCGCACAATCACCAGCGTGTACGGCCGGCTGTCGATCACGGTCGAGGATGAGGTGACCAACGAATCCTTCCGCGACGATCAGTCCCGAAAGCGTGTACCTGCACGAGCTCGCCGCCGACGAGAACGGCCGCAGCTTCGCCGCCGTGGTCAACCGCAAGCTCGGACTCGGAGTCGTCATCGACTTCGACGCCAGCCTCTTCCCATACTTCATGGAATGGAAGTCGACGGGTGCGGGCGACTACGTGGTCGGCCTCGAACCCTCGAACTCCAGCGTCCACGGCCGAGGCTGGCACGAGCAGCGCGGCGACCTGCACGCCATCGCCCCGCAGGCCAGCGAACGCAAGTCCCTGACCTTCACCGTCATCGAAGGCGAGGCCGCGATTGACGGCTCATCGCCCGCCGCGACGCCCTGCTCGGCTGAATTGTGAGATAATATCGGCCGATATGTGAATGGCTGATTAGCGTGGGGAGCATGGTTACCTGGGATTCGGAACAGTATCTGCGATTCAAACGGGAGCGCACGCAGCCGGCGCGTGATCTGGCGATGCAGCTGCCGCCGGACGACGGCAGCGTCACGCGCGTGCTGGATATTGGCTGCGGGCCGGGCAACAGCACGGCCGTGCTGCGCGAGCGCTATCCCCATGCCAAGATTCTCGGCGTCGACAGCTCGCCGGTCATGATCGAGACAGCGCGCAAAACCTATCCCGACATCGATTTCCAGCTGTGCGACGTGTCCGCGCGGCTGGACGAGCTGCCGGCCGACTTCGACGTGGTCTTCTCCAATGCCTGCATCCAATGGGTGCCGGACCATCCGCATCTGATTCCCGGACTGCTCGCCCGGCTCAGGGTCGGGGAGTGCTGGCTGTGCAGACGCCGATGAACTATGAGGAGCCGATTCACCGCATCATCGGTGGTATCGTGCACTCGCCCGCGTTCGCGGACAAGCTGCCGCAGCAACGCGAGTTCTACAACCTCACGCCGCCCGAATACTGGGAGCTGCTGCATGCGCATGCCAGCGCCTTCCGCATGTGGAAGGTCACGTACATGCACACGCTGCCCTCGCATGAGGCGGTTATGGACTGGTATCGTGGCACCGGCATGAGGCCGTATCTGCAAGCGCTTGACGACGCCGGGCGCAAGAAGTTCGAGGCCGAAGTGTTCGCCCAAGTCCGCGAGGAATACCCCACACAGTCGGACGGCAGCATCATCTTCCCCTTCCCACGTTTCTTCTTCCTCGCGACTCGGTAGAAGCTCGCCGGATTCGCGTACTGGGCGGCGCGACCTGTTTCCCGCGCCGCCAGCTGTGGGTTGACCTCGCTACTGGGCTTGCGGTGATGCCGCTGGCTGCTGCGCTGTTTCCGATTGCGATGGCATTTGCATATGCGGCGCGATGCGGGGGAGCAGTTCTTCGGAGACAAAGTGCCCGATCTCGGTGGGGGTGGTCATGATCGAGCCGCTTAGCGCTGCACGGAATGTGCCGATGATGCCGGAAACGTAGAACTGCTTCAGAAGGATGCGGCGTTTGCGTTCGGCCGGATCGGCGATGGAGTCGATATCCGGCTCGCCGGGGAACAGGACCGGTTGCAGGAATGGCCAGGCAGTCTCCTCGGCGCATCCGGCGCCGGCAAATCCACCACGCTGAACATCCTGGGCGCCATGGAAAACAACGACAAAGTCGCACTGGCCGTCGCCTTCTCCACAACGCTCGGCGGCATTATGGCCATCGTCAAACTGGCGATGGGATTGTGGACGATGTCCGTGCTGTTCATCGTGAGCGCCGTGTACTACGCGATGCTGTGCGTCTCACGTTTCTCCATCGTCAAATCGCATACCCGTACGCGCCAGATTGCCGACCGCGTGCAGCGACTCACTCAGGAGATGAGTGTCTACCACCGTACCGGTGGGCTCCTGTGCTTCATCGGCCTGTGGATGCTGCTGCGGCGGCGCTGGACGGTGCCGGCGTCGGGCGAAGATTCCCCGGACGATGCCGTTCCTGCAGTCGAGATCACGGCTGAAACCGAGGCGTAGGGCGTCGCAATGCCTGTTTACAATCGACCCGAATGGTCTTTGTGGTGAGAAGAGGCATATGGTGAGGCTGCCGACGTTGAACGTGAATTGGA
>OOCN01002093.1_pt1 | contig 11126 bp, 12 predicted proteins | sample 1671361 | NCBI WGS metagenome assembly OOCN01 (sample SAMN06348149, study PRJEB24527) | human gut metagenome | biome: human gut; feature: ankylosing spondylitis patient; material: feces | host: Homo sapiens | place: China | collected 2015-10
CTTACATCGAGACATGTGTATCGCATGCTCCGGGAGTTCGTGGATTTTGCCAATGTATTTAACTAACTTTCTATTTAGTCGTTCAAAGCCATGTCTTTCAATTTCGCAAACAAACTCCGTACCGGCTTAGCGCTTAAAATTACCAGAGTTATGGCTGCTTCAGAGAAGATATAGATAGCATTGTAGGCGAGGGAGTAAGGCAGGGGATCCCAGCCTTCCCAGGCATAGTAGCCGAAGAAGATCCATCCGGAGATCACGGCAAACACATATCTTCCAAGAACCCCGGCAATATATCCCTTGATCAGTCCTAGCTTCGCATTGGAGAAGAGACCGGACAGTCCCAGAGCGCCGAAAGCAAGAAGATAGTCTACCACCAGCTGCAGGGGATATAATACATAGGGATCTATGAGCAACTGCAGGACACCGTAGGCTACACCTGTGGCAATACCGGCACCCAGACCGAACCAGTAGCCGGGCAGGCAGATCACCAGCATGGAAAGCAAAGTAATGGAGCCGCCGGTAGGAAAATGGAACAATTTGATATTGGAAAGAACGGTTCCCAGGGCAATGGCCATGGCACAGAATGCCAGCTGCTTCACGGTGAGCTTGCCGTGCTTCATCCTGGAATCACCATCGGAAGAAGCGGGAGCTGCCGCAGTCTTTTTCATCTGCATGCGGGCAAATAAAACAGCGGCCGCCAACAGTGCGGCCAGAATGATCACCAACAGGACATTTCCCAGGGTAGTTGGGATATAAGTAGTCTCTCCCCAGTCATTGGTAACAGAAGTGTACAACATAAAAAAATCCTCCTTCGTGTGCGCGAGGAGGGACAACATCGTATTCATACAGATAAACTCTCTGTATGAATAATGTGCTTCCTTACGCCGGTATTACCCGGTTCAAGTAGTGAGGGTTAGAAGCGGAGCCTTGACGGCGGCACTTCAATCTCAGCGATGTGCTCCCCTAGCGGATATTCTATTTACCTGTTTACTATAGTGCTTTATCGCAGCAGTGTCAAGCGTTTACTTTCGGAATGCCCCGGGGAATTTATAAAAAAGTTTTCAACACCTGCAACACTCCGTTTTCCCAATAGGGCGCACAGGTATCCCTTGCAGCGGCAATGACTTCCTCTCTTGCATTGGAGACAGCATAGCTCATTCCGGCGCTTTGCAGCATTTCGATGTCGTTCAGATTGTCTCCAAAGGTACAGGTCTCATCTGGCGCAATCCCCAAATATTCCTGGAGAAAACGGATCGCAGACCCCTTATTTACCCCAAGGGGATTGCAGTCCACCCATTCTTTTCCGGCAGAAGCAAGCTTCGCCCGGGACTGCCAGGTGGGAGTGAAGACAGGTGCACACATTTCTTCACAGGCGGAAGGATGATATACAGTGAACTTGATCACATTGTCCACGGGCGTTTTCATAAGATCGGCAGATTCCCGGATGTCATATCCGTAGGAATCCGTAAGCCACCGGAACATCCGGCTTCCCGCATCTTCCGCCAGACAATAATCCGGTGTGGCAATAAAATAATCGCAGTCCGGTAATTCATTCCGGACTGTCTCACACATGCCGTGCCAGATCTCTTCGGGTAAGGTATGCACCTTTAAAATTTCCTTCGGTGTGCGGACCACGGTACCGCCGTCGGTGATATAGAGGAGCTTGTCGCGGATGGGAGCAAAAAGCTTCCGCTCACTGATAAATTGTCTGCCGGAACAGGCAACGAAACGGATGCCTTTTGCAATCAGCTTTTCAATGACGGTCATGTATTCAGGATCCAGCATCAGAGTGCCGTCCTTCAATAGCGTGCCGTCAATATCGGTTGCAATAAGTTTGATCATAGTGCCTCCTGAATCTTACATTTCATTATATCGTGAGCACAGCTCACTCAATGCATTTCGCAAAATCACACTTGCACGCAAGTGATTTTGCTTCATTATATCATCCTCCCCGCATTGCGGGAACGAATATCACATTACTTCTGAAAGTCTCTGATCACTTTCAACGCGGGCAGTGCATTTCCATCATAATCGAACAGTGCCTGATTGGCCCACTCGTTTCCGCCCGGACCGGGATCCTGAATATAGTTCAGGGATTCCTCGTTGGCCCAGCCACAACCGGGCATTGGGATCCATGCCGGCTCCCAGTAGTAGAAACCTTTTCCTCTGCCATCCGGAACCTGCGCAATGCGTTCCATGACCTTCTGCATAAATGCAGCCTGTCCTTCCGGTGTCATAGGATACTCCACCGCCTCTGCAAGGTGGGGCTTGGTCGCTATGCCCTTGCGCTGTTCCGGTGACAGCTTTTCCCTGTCTGCATAGTCCTCCATGGTGAAGCCCATGGATACCTCTGCCACAATGACATCCTTCTGATATCTCTGAGAGAGATCGTTCATATTATTGGTCAGGTCATCAATGGTTCCGTGCCAGAAGGGATAATAGGACAGTCCGATGACATCGAAGTCCTCTCCTCTCTGTACATAGGCATCAAACCATTCTCTGCAGCGGGCATTGTTGCCGCCGCAGTCCAGATGAAGCATCACTCTGCTGTCCGGTGATACTTCTCTCACCGCACGGATGCCAGCACTGATGAATCTTGCAATATTGTCAACGTTGTCCCATTTTCCGTGGGGCCACATCAGACCATTGGTGATCTCATTCCCCACCTGTACCATCTCCGGAAGCAGATCGAGACGCTTTAATTTCAAAAGCACATCCTTTGTGTAGTCATACACATGCTTCTCCAGTGCATCCGCATCTGCGTATGCCCACTCCTTGGGTGGGAACTGTTTGCCGGGATCTGCCCAGAAATCACTGTAATGCAGATCCAGCAGATAGCTGTAACCCAGCTTTTTGCCTGCGGAAGCCAGTGCCACCAGTTTTGTAAAGTCACTGGTACCGGCTCCGTAAGGCTTGCCGTCCTCACTGTAAGGATCATTCCAGAGACGGATGCGCAGAGAGTTGGCACCGTATTTTTTCAGGATCTCCAGTGCGTCCCCCTCTTTGCCTTCGTCATAAAACCTTGCACCGAGAGCTGTCTCCTCCGGCAGACTCGATACATCCATACCTTTGATAAATTTATCCATAAATTTAACTCTTTGTCTCCATGTCATACGTTTATCCTAAAGAATCCATTCCATGGATTCTCCCAGGTTAAACCGCCGAAGCAGTTTAACCCTTCACGGCACCACCGGTAATACCTTCCACATAGAACTTCTGCATGATGACAAACAATACAGAGATGGGAATGGATACCAGTACACCACCTGCACAGAACTGACCAAAGTAAGTATTGATCAGGCTCTTATCCAGCATATTGTACAGACCGATAGCAACAGTCCACTGGGAAGAAATACCGGAATTCAACATCAGCTTAGCATATACGAAATCCATCCAGGGGGACAGGAAGGAGCTGATAACTGTAATTCGGGATCGTATCGAAGAAGCCCTTTGCAATCAGGTAACCCAGACCGGAACCGGCAGAATATACCAGGATCAGTCCGAGGTGCGTATTGGTCAGGTTCAGAGTCTTCAGAATGAAATATACTGCGATCATGGACAATACACCGGGAAACAGATTCACAATAACTGCGGCGTTCATCAGCGGCTTACGTGCCGGGAAACGCATGCAGGAGGTCGCATAGGCCACCATCAGTACAAAAGCAGTGGAGATCACACATACCACACATGCAATGATGAAAGTGTTCTTGAACCAGTTCGGGAACTGTGCCACACTGTCTGCGGAAAACAACAGGTTCTTATAATTGACCAGGCTCCATTCCTTCGGGAAAAAGGTGCTGGTATTCATGCCGGTGTATGCACTGAAGGAGGTGACCACCAGCCATACGATGGGCACCAGCCAGACAAATGCCAAAAACGCCAGTAACAGGTTATGTAATAAAGTCTTAATAAATCTCTTCATTAACGGAACGCCTCCTCTCTGTCACCCTTCAGGAATCTGCTGAAGGCAATGAGGGTAAATACCGCACAAAGGATAAACACGATAATACCGATGGCGGATGCCATCTTGTAATTGTAATAACTCTGTGTCAGATTGAACAGCCAGGTGATCAGCAGGTCCACTTCCTTCGCCTGGGAGTTCGCCATGGCCTGATTGGTGGTGGTATATACACCCTGGGTCAACAGATAGATTACGTTAAAGTTATTAATATTCTTGACAAAATCCGTTACCAGAGAAGGTCCGGTGACGAACAGCATATACGGCATGGTGATATGAATAAAGCTCTGCAGAGGAGTAGCTCCGTCAATCTTCGCACTCTCCAGCTGGTCAGAAGGAATATTCATTAACACGCCGGTAGCGATCAGCATCTGGTAAGGAACACCGATCCAGATATTGATCAGGATGATCATTACATGTGCCCATCCGGGAGCGGACAAAAACGGAATATAACTGGTGCTGATCGCGCCGATATCTCTCAGCCACTGGGTAATTCCTGCATTGGCACAGATTGTGTTCATGATACCGTTGTTAGCGAAGAAGTTACGTACCAGAAGCAAGGAAACGAACTGGGGAACTGCGATCGTTACAATGAACAGCGTTCTCCACAGCTTCGGCAGCTTCGTTCTCTTATTATTGATCAGCAAGGACAACAGGATACCGCCAAGGTAAGTGGTAAAGGTTGCGAACAGTGCCCATACCAGTGTCCAGATCAAAATCTTACGGAAAGCATAACCGAAGGTAATGGTCATTCCACCGTTGGCGAACAGATTCTTGAAATTGGTAAATCCCACCCAGGTAAACAAAGCGGAAGGAGGCATATGTCCCTGATCATAGTTTGTAAATGCGACAGCGATCAGGATCAACAGAGGAACGATCGTGAAAATAACGACCCCCATGACGGGAAGTGCCAGCAGTGTGATATAGAATTTGTCATTCTTGAACTGCTGCAGATCCTCTACAAACGTATTGATATGTTCTCCTGCCTGTGCTTTTTTCTGAAGCCGGTAAACAGTCACTTCATTCTTAAGCCAGATCACCAGAAATGTAAACCAGATAACAAATGAAACTACGGAGAACAACAAGATCATAAACGAGTTGTCATAATCGTTGAATTCATTCTGCATGGTTACAATGTTGAAAACCGTCTCCTGCTGAACCGTTCCCAAAGTTCCAAAATCACGTACATACTCTGTGGCAAAGCCAAAGGTAAATACAATGACTGCCACTTCGAGCAGAGTCATTAAAATACCTTTGATAATTTGTTTTCTGCGGATATATCCTGCTCCCATCCAGACCAGGGATAATTTTACGAACAGATCTCCTTTTACAACTGCCTCACCGAACTCCTTGAAGAATCCGCCGATTCCGCTCTTTTTCTTCTTCATTCTCTGCCCTCTCCTTTCTTAATATTAAAATAAATAATTTAGTAACTATTCGGAACACCTTCCCGCGTTCATCTGACTAGTTACCTAACCCGGCAGGCAGGAGTCGAACCCACTTACCGGAAACGTTTCCTGTAAAAAAGGCATCCCTCCACTACGTATTATTGTTCATAGCTTCAGGACGCCTTTCTATTCTCTGTATTCGTTCTGCACCAGAACGTTTTCATCATTCATTTGTCACAGAACCGGAACAGATCATCTTCCCAAACTTATTCAGCGGGTACGGAAACACCTTCTACCAGCTCATCCAGTGCTGCCTGGATACCAGCTTCATCATCAGCCTTCAGCTGACCCTGAGCTACTTTCTCACCGAAGGTAGCAGCGGGATCCCAGTACTTACCACCAACAATCTGAACTACACCATAAGCGGACTGCTCAGACAGAGCTGCAATAGCGGTATTGGAAGAAACTTCCTCGGAACCTGCTACGTTGATATTGGAAGGTCCGATCTCTCTCTCTGCGAAACGTACTGCCTGGTTGTCTTCGTTGGTGATCCAGTCAGCCAGCAGAGTTGCCCATCCTGCATTTGCAGAATACTTGTTAACACCTACCAGTTTGAAGCCTGCTACAGAGCCCTGCTGGATCTGCTTGTCGCCACAGGTATAGGTAGGAAGCTTGGTAGCTGCGTAGCCATCACCAAAAGCGGTCTGAGCTGCGGTTGCATCCCAGGTACCGGAAACTACTGCACACAGATCACCGGAAGCGATCTGGTTAGATACGTCACCATCAGCGATCGGAAGGAATGCGCTGTTGCCGGTGATGTTCAGCATAGCCTGTACCACCTGTACACCGGTAACGCCATCAGCGCTGGTGCCGTTCCAGTCCATAGCAGTGCTGCCGTCATCATTCAGTGCGGTAGTGAAGCCTGCACCATAGAAGAAGGAAGCGTTATACCAACCGGAAGCAAGAGTCATACCAACCTTCTTGCCAGCCTTATCAGCTGCTGCAAGTAAGGTATCCCAGCTCTGTGCATCTTCGGGAGTTACTAAAGTGGAATTGTAATATAAGAAATAACCGTTATCAGCACTCATAGGGAATGCATACAGTGTGCCGTCCTTGGTTGCTGCATCTACAGAACCGGGAGCATTTGCGCTCTTAACATCAGCTACGCTCTTGCCTGCATAAGCTTCCAGAGCTGCATCCATTTCATCAACGGACTGCAGGGCACCTGCATTTACCAGATCGATCAGCTGATCAGATGCGAAAGCATACACATCAGCAGCAGCCTCAATATCGGCTAAAACAGTATCCTTAGCTGTGGACTCGGATTCGGTACCAAGCTGGATATCGAAGTTTGCATAATCTGCATAATGCTCCTTGAAGGAATCGATCATGCCCTGTAACATGGTCTGATCTTCCTCAGCACCCCAGATTCTCAGGGTAACGTCCTGCTTCTCAGCGGGAGCGGTCTGCTGTGCAGCCTCGGTGGTGGTTGCTGCTGCAGAAGTTGCTGTGGTATCTGTTCCGGCATTTGCAGAAGCATCAGAGTTTCCACAAGCTACCAGAGAGAATGCCATAGTCAGTGACATTGCTAAAGCGACTAACTTTTTCATTTTGTTATCCTCCTGTTTTGTTTTGCAAGTTTGTGCGTATTGCGCAACCGCTTGTCTACAATAATAGTTTAGCAACATTTCCTTATGTTGTCAATTTATAATAATGACTGATATTGAGATCTAAAATTTGGAAAACGTTTTTCTAAATTATGTCTTGTCATTTCAAGATCAGCCCTTCGTGGACTCTTTCAGGATGATTTCATAGTCCAGAAGTGTCTTGTCCGGAACCGTTTTCCCGTGAATCATGTCCAGCAGCACCTGGCAGGATCTTCTGCCCAGCTCTGTGATATTGAATTTCAGCGAGGTTATGGTAATCGGATAATTTTCCAGAATACGACTGTAATGGCAGGATGCCACTTTCATCTGATCCGGGATCCGCACACCCATGTGAGAAAGCTTTCTTACCACCTCATCGCAGATGTAGTCATCCTGGCACAAAATACACTCCACACCGCTCTTTTTCAGCTCTTCCACGGCCTTTTCCACCATAGCCTTGCTGCTCAAGTCCGTGTAGACCAGATCCGGATTCAGCTTGCGTTTGCCTTTGCGGTAAGCTTCCTCATAGCCCTGATATCTGCAACGGTTGACCATCTGATCCATATCACTGCCCAGATATGCAATATTCTGTATGCCCTTGGCAAACAGTACCGTCACCAGTTCTCTGCAGGCTCCCACATTGTCGTGGTCCACCTGTACCACATCATCGTCAGGGATTTTTCCCACTGCAACGAAAGGAATCTGCTTCTGTTTCAGGAATTTTACATATTTATCGTTCTCATAGGTCCTGGTAAGGATCATTCCGTCCACTTTCCGGTTTTTGATCAGCCGCTCCAGCGGTCTGGTATCGTTTCCATTCGTCGTCACCACGATAATATCGTAGTCATTGGCCTGCGCCACCTCTTCCACACCGTACATACAGGTATGGAAAAAGGGGATATCCACCAGGGTATTGACCTCCGGCAGGATAATTGCGATATTATTGGTCCTGGACTGTGCCAGGCTCTGTGCTGCCGCATTGGGATAAAAGCCATGTTCTTCTATGTAGTCGAGAATCCGGTCTCTGGTAGCGGCCCCAATACGGCCTTTCCCTGAGATTGCCCTGGAAACCGTGCTGGCAGACACCCCCAGTTCTCTCGCTACATCATGAATCGTCATCGCCTTGTCATTCTCTGAATGATTGTTCATATCAAGTCACGCCTTTCCGTGACCTGCAATCCTTGGATTGCAGACACACTATTCTCCCCATCCTTTGCGCAATCCGTTTTTTTCATATCATTTTATTGCCATTTTATGCGCAAACGATTGTTCATGTTTATAGTAGCATCTTAAGATGTGGCTTTCAATGCACCTTTTTACACAAATTCCCTTTTTATTTCTATACAATAGTTACAAAAGGGCAGGTTTTTCTGAAGTTATTTAAGCTATTTTGCAAGGATCCGCTTCCGGAACTGTTTCCATTTTTTCTAATTGTGCTGATTTTCAGGAAAGCTATCCGCCACGCACAGTTTCCCATATCCCACCCGGTCATTGGGGTATTCTGTCTCTCCCCGCAGGGGTCTTGCGCCTTTTCTGAGACAGGCTTTGACCTTTTCTCCGTAGAGGAAGGGATCATTCCCCTGCACGATCCCCCATTCCATCAAAAGCGCTGCCGCACCACTAACAATGGGCGCTGCGAAGGAGGTGCCGGTCACGGGAGTAAAACTGCCGTAGACATTCGGAGCCTGGATATTCACACCGGGAGCCACAAGATCCGGCTTGGTCAGTCCCGCAGCAGCCACACCAATGGTTCTTGTGCTATCCGCATAGCCTCTGCCGGAGAAATCGGCATAGGTATCATAGACCTGGTCATAGGCTCCCACGGTGATCACCTTGGCTGCGGTAGACGGAATGGTCAGTGTCACCTGGGGTGTGGCACGGTAGAATCCGGTACTCTCCCCGATTCCGCTTCCCGCTGGGAGATACAGATAATATTGTCCTGTCACGGTCACTACCGGTTCCAGCCGGATTGTCCAGATCCCTGCATTGATGTAGCTTCCCTCTGCCGGGATCATGTCCAGATAGATTTCCTGTGCCACCGCATAGGGCAGAGGCTCTCCCAGATAAACCAGTATTCTAGTCTGTTCCAATTCCAGCGTGTATTTTCCTCCCTGGTTTCTCACCTCCCGGGGCCTGCAGTCTTATCCGGAACACATCGCTGTAATTTTTCCATAGCTGTATGTTCAGGTTTCTCTCATAATTGCCCACAGCCAGTTCCACGCGGCCGTCCCTTGTTATATTGCCGGCAAAATGTCCTCTGGCGGCTCCTTCGTTGCCGCTGCCCACGCATATCACCGTCCTGCCGATCTCCGAAGCATTGTCCAGGAACCTCTCCAGCAGAGAACTTCCATCGTGGGAACCGTAGCTGTTGCCGAAGCTCAAATTGATGACAAGAGGCATATTTAACTGTCTGGCTTTCCGCAGCGCATAAGTAACGCCTCTCATAATCTCCGTGGTCCGGGGAAAACCTTCCTCCCTGGGAAGTCCCAGTTTCACGATGATCAGTTCCGCCTCCGGGGCTGCCCCGGTATAGAGACCGTCCGCACTTCTCCCGGCGGCAATCCCTGCCACTGCCGTTCCGTGGCCGGTCAGATCCCTGCTGGGGATCAGGCCGTACCGTTCCAGAACACTGCTGTTCAGTGCCCGGTTGATTTCCTCCTCCGTATATTCAGTCCCGATGGGAAATCCATCCGGTGTCCTCCCATATCCCGTATCGCCCGTTTCCTCCGGCGCTATCTGATTCTGTGGCAATGTCGGATTCCGCAGCGTCTCCTGCTCCCGTGATGCGGCCTGCTTTCCCGGAATTGTCTGATCCCATGGTATCGTCTGATCCCATAGATACCGTATCCTCGTACTGCCATCTGCCTTGCGGAACACCTCCAGATCCCAGGTGATCCCGGAATCCAATACAGCCAAAAGAACGCCCCTTCCATTCAGAAAAGGCGTTCTTCTTGTCACCGGTGGAAAGCAGGATGCGCCGTCCGGATCTGTCTGCTGATAGTAAAACCGCTTAGGCTTCTCCACATACTCGATCTCCGGAGTCTCCGATACGGTATCTACCAGTGTCTCCGGTACCGTAAGGATCGCATATCCGGCAATCAGCTCTTCCACCACAATATTCTGTTCCCGCAGTCCGTCCAGACTGCCATGATATTTTACGATCAGCTCCCAGCTGCGACTCTCCGCACTGTAACCGACATTCAGACTTTCCGTCTGTTCCCGTTCTTCCTCCGGGGTCTCCAATGCAAGATTCAGGATGTTTTCCAGTTTCTGGTCCATGGGCACTCCCCATTACTTCCGCTTCTTACATCTTATGTCCCATGTGGGAAATCATTCCGGAAAAGTCAGGTCTTACGCCTCTTTCGGAATCTGTCCATCCACATGAAGGATATGGTTAATCAGCCAGTCCGTCAGGTAGTTCAGAATATCCATGATCTGCTCATCCTGATTCCCTTCATCTTTCTCATGCTGATCAATAAATTCATCCAGTTTCTTGATAAATTCCTGATGCTGGATCTTCTGGGTAAAAATCTTTTTGTACTGGATGGATTCCATATACGCTTCTTCATCTGAAAAATGTTTTACGGTATAATCACGCAGTTTTTCCAGAATTGCATCAATCTTGTCATACTTGTCCGGTGTAAACTCTTCCTGCAGCAGTTCGTATGCTTCACTGGCATAGTCAAACAACTGTTTATGCTCCTGATCGATCATGTCAATTCCAATATAGTATTCCGGTTTCATTTCAAACATAACTTCAGCCTTCTTTCGTATCTTTTTTGTATCTTTTCCTGTATCCTAAATATGCACTTTTCGTGCAGAACTTTCAAGTGCTTCCACGCTTTTTATACTTTTTTAAGAATTCCCGCTGCCAAAATCATTCGCCCCAGAATTCCTTCAGCGCCCGGACCGCATATTCCGTATCCTTCATACCTGCTGTCTCCACAGCGGAATGCATGGCCAGCTGAGGCAGTCCGATATCCACGCTGGACACTGATACATGTGCGGTGGAAATATTGCCGAGAGTGGAACCTCCCGCAATGTCGGAGCGGTTGGCATAAGTCTGGTAAGGTACCTTCGCCCGTTCGCAGTAATCCTTCATCTTTGCTGCCGAAATACCGTCAGTGGTGTATT
>OOCN01002100.1_pt1 | contig 11085 bp, 10 predicted proteins | sample 1671361 | NCBI WGS metagenome assembly OOCN01 (sample SAMN06348149, study PRJEB24527) | human gut metagenome | biome: human gut; feature: ankylosing spondylitis patient; material: feces | host: Homo sapiens | place: China | collected 2015-10
TGGCGGCGGGGATGCGGGAGCAGGCATAGTTGCCGATGCCGATGGTCTCCTCGTGGGACAGCACCTCACAAGCGGTGATCTTGCCCTCAAAGAAGGTGGTAGCCACATGGACCCAGCTCTCGTGGCCCATAGCCTTGGTGACGTACTTGCCGTCCACGGGGGTGGAGGGCTTGGTAACAACAGAAGCAGCCTCAGAGGATGCTGCGCTGGAAGCGGGAGCACTGGTGGTGCTGGAAGCGGTGTTGCCACAAGCGGTCAGCAGACCGGCAGCAGCTGCGCCCATGGTGCCCATAGCGGCACCGCGCATAAAGTTGCGGCGAGAGATCTTAGCCATAGTAGTTTGCCTTTCTTTCTTCTTGTTCTTCTAATAGGTTCTTCTTCGTTTTCTTCTGTTCCATCGTATGTTTTGAACATTGACATGATTATAGCAAAGTTTCGCTCTGCTGTAAAATTGAAAAAAATCCAGGATTTATCAAAAATGTTTATAAATCCATGGCCGCTTTACCACAGAAAAGAAATCCGCTATAATAAAAGAAGTACAAGTTTTGCAGGGAGGGGGGCTGTTTCTATGACCATTTACCAGTTGGAGTGCTTTATTGCCGTAGCAGAGGAGCTGAATTTCAGCGCAGCGGCCCAGCGGCTGTTCACCACCCAGCCTGCCATCACCTACCAGATCAACACCCTGGAAAAGGAGACGGGGCTCCACCTGTTCGACCGCACCACCCGGCGCACCAAGCTCACCGCCGCCGGCCAGTCCTTTTACCTGGACATGGTGCAGATGACCAGTTTTGGCCGCCAGGCCCTGAAAAAGGCCCAGGATATCCAGGCCGCAGACCGGTCCCATCTGGTGGTGGGGCTGCGGCAGCTCTTTGATTACGGCACCTTTGCCAGCATCCTGGCAGAGTACCAGCGGCAGTACCCCAATGCCCAGGTGGAAGTGATCCCCCAGAGCAACCGCCGCCCCTTGGAGGAACTGCGGTCCGGCCAGCTGGATATCGGCTTTTTTTACGCCACTGAGCATTCCAGCGACCGGGATGTCTCCTTTACGCCCCTGTTCTCCCTGGCCTATTATGTGCTTATGAACCCCAACTGCCCCCTGGCAGACCGCAAGGCCCTGCACCTGGCGGACCTGAAGGGCCAGAGCGTGGTGTCCTCCGGAGCCTTTGACAGCTTCCTTTCTGCCTGCCAGGGTCCCTCCCTGGAGGAGCTGGCCCAGGTGGGGGTGGATTGCAGCAAGATCACCCCCAGCTTTGAGGGGGCTTTGATCATGATCACCATGGGCACCGCCATGTCCATCGTGCCCTGTCTGGACGATGCAGTGATCCCGGGCATCACCAAGGTGCCTTTGCTGGATTACCCCCCGGTGACGGTGGAGATCGCTGCCATGCGCCACACGCCCCGGCTGGAGGTGCAGTCTTTTATCGAGATCGCCAAGCGGAAATACAGCCGCTCCTTCCCGGAGCAATCCCAGATGGACGGCATCCTGCTGTGAAAAAAGGAGCCGCCGTGCAGCTGCACGGCGGCTCCTTTGGCAGGGGAGGATTTACAGGATCCGGACCCGGATCACGGCGGGGATTGCGCTCAGCTTTTCGCTCAGGCGGGCATCCACGGCACCGGTGGCGTCCAGCATGGTGTAGGCCATATTCTTTTTGCTCTTGTTCACCATGTTTTCGATGTTCAGGCCGGCCTCGGTGGTCAGGGCGGTGATCTGGCTGATCATGCCGGGCTCGTTTTTGTGGATGATGCAGATGCGCTTGCCGCCGGCACGGGGCTGGTGCACCTCCGGCATGTTCACCGAGTGGGTGATGTTGCCGTTTTTCAGGTAGTCACTGATCTCCTGCGCGGCCATCACGGCGCAGTTGTCCTCGGCTTCCGGGGTGGAAGCGCCCAGGTGAGGGGTGCACACGATGCCGGGCTTGCCCAGGATGGCTTCCGACGGGAAGTCGGTCATGTAGCCGGACACCTTGCCGGTATCCATGGCCTCCAGCAGGGCAGCGGTGTTCACCAGCTCACCGCGGGCATAGTTCAGGATCTTGACCCCGTCCTTGCACAGGGCCAGGGTCTGGGCATTGATGGTGTCCTTGGTGGTGGGCAGGTAGGGCACATGGATGGTGATGTAGTCGCACAGGGGCAGCATGTCGTTCAGGTTCACACAGTGGTGTACCTGGCTGCTCAGGTTCCAGGCTGCCTCAATGGAGATGTAGGGGTCGTAGCCGTACACTTCCATGCCCAGCTCGATGGCGCAGTTGGCCACGCGGGAGCCGATGGCGCCCAAACCGATGACGCCCAGCGTCTTGCCCTTGATCTCGTTGCCCACGAACTTCTTCTTGCCCTTTTCCACGGTCTTGGCCATGGCCGGGTCTCCGGCAAGGCCCTGGCACCACTGGGCGGCGTCGGCCACATTGCGGCTGCCGGCGATCAGCATCCCGATCACCAGTTCAGCCACGGCGTTGGCGTTGGCACCGGGGGTGTTGAACACCACGATGCCCTGCTCACTGCAGCGGTCCAGCGGGATGTTGTTGACCCCGGCACCGGCCCGGGCGATGGCCAGCAGATTGTCGTGGAAGGTGGTGTTCAGCAGGTCGGCGCTGCGCACCAGAATGCCGTCCGGGGCATCGGCGTCCACCGCCACGTCAAACAGGTTCTTGTTCAGCTTAGCCAGGCCCACCGGGCTGATGGCGTTGAGTGTTTTGATGGTATACATATCTTGAATCCCCTCTGTTATGCGTTTTCCTTGCGGAACTTCTCCATGAAGTCCACCAGCTTGTCCACACCCTCGGCTGGCATGGCGTTGTAGATGGAAGCACGCATGCCGCCCACCAGGCGGTGGCCCTTCAGGTTCACGAACCCGGCCTCGGCGGCCTCGGCGCAGAACTTTTTGTCCAGTTCGGCGTTGGGGCTGGTGAAGGTGACGTTCATGGTGCTGCGGTAGCGGTGCTCCACGGGGTTCGTGAAGAAGTCCTGACCGTCCAGATAATCATACAGCACCTTGGCCTTGGCTTCGTTGATCTTCTGCATGTTGGCCAGACCGCCGATGTCGTTTTCCAGATACTTGAGCACCAGACCGGTCATGTAGATGCACCAGCACGGCGGGGTGTTGTACATGCTGTCCTTGTTCAGCAGGGTGGTGTAGTTCATCATGGTGGGCACGTTGTCGGCGGCATGGCCCAGCAGGTCGTCCCGGACGATGGCAATGGCCATGCCGGCGGGGGCCACGTTCTTCTGCACACCGAAGTAGATGCAGCCGTACTTGGTCACATCCACGGGCTTCGAGAGGATCATGGAGCTCATGTCCGCCACCAGCGGCACGCCCTCCACCTGGGGCACCTCGACGTACTGGGTGCCGAAGATGGTGTTGTTCTGGCAGATGTGGATATAGCTGGCATCCTTATTGTAAGGGATGGCGTTCACATCCGGGATGTAGGTGAAGTTCTTGTCCTTGCTGGATGCCACGATGTTGGCCTCGCCGAACTTGGCGGCTTCCTTGGCGGCCAGATTGGAGAAGTTGCCGGTGACGATGTAGTCCGCCTTGCCGGTGGTCATGAAGTTCAGCGGCACCATGGCAAACTGCTGAGTGGCACCGCCCTGGAAGAAGCCCACCTTGTAGTTGTCGGGGATGTTCATCACGCGGCGCAGGGTGGCCTCAGTGTCCTTGATGATGGCGTCGAACCATTTGCTGCGGTGGCTCATCTCCATCACGCTCTGGCCGCTGTCACCGTATTCCAGCAACTCTGCCTGTGCCTGCCGGAGGACCTTCTCGGGCAGCATGCTGGGGCCTGCGCTGAAGTTGTATACTCGTGCCATAATGAACTCTCCCTTTCCTGTATCACGAAGCATCGACTGTTTTGCGATGCCTTCTGGATCATTTCCGTAGCCGTAGTATACCGGTTTTGCGGGCACGAAAACAAGAGCATCTTTGCACAAAGATACTGCGGGAAAAGCCCCTGTGCAGGCACAAAGCACACAAATGTACGCAGAGCAAAGACAAAAATAGAGACAACTGTAAAAACAGGCTGAAATAGCCTGATTTCATCGGGATTTCTGCCTCTTGCCTTTTCCGACAAAACCCGGTATAATGGAATAACAGAGACAAACGTAAAAGAAAAACGCGAAAGGAGGGGCTGCGCAGATGTACGGACTCCCGGACCGGCTGCGGCCGCTGTCGGCGGCCGAGGAGCAGGTCATGCTGGCGGTATGGGCCTGCCGGGAACCCGCCACCCGGCGGGATATTGACGAAAAACTCCGCAGTAAGGGCTGGGCCCCGGCCACGGTGCTCAATTTTCTGTACCGGCTGGAAGAAAAAGGCTGGGTGAAAAGCGGAAAGCAGGGCAACCACAACATTTATGCGGCCACGGTAACCCAGCGTGCCTACGGTGTGTGGAGCATGCGCCAGCGGCTGGACACCCTCTTTGGCGGGGACCTTGCCGCAGCCGTGCGGGCGCTGGTCAGCGAGAGCGGCTGCGGGCAGAGCGAACTGGAACAGGCCATGAAGGTGCTGGAGGAAAAGTACCTGGAAGCGGAAGAATACGATCTGTATGACCCCTACGGGTAAAAAGGAGAGAGAAACATGGATTGCAAGCTGAGAGCCAAGAACTGCGGCGGCTGCCCGCTGCTGGGGCTGGACTATGCCGAGCAGCTGAAGCAGAAGGAAGCCACCGTGAAAAAGCTGCTGGGCAAATACGGCCCGGTGAACGCCATCCGGGGCATGGAAAATCCTTACCACTACCGCAACAAGGTGATTTCCACCTTCACCACCGGCTGGGGTGGAAAACTCACCTCCGGCATCTACGCAGCGAACAGTCACAAGGTGCTGCCGGTGGAAAGCTGCCTGCTGCAAGACGAAGTGCTGGACAAGACGATGGAGGCCGTGCGTGCGGCGGCCATTGCCTGCCGCTACCAGCCCTACAATGAGGACAGGGGCACCGGGCTTGTGCGCCACTGCCTGCTGCGCCGGGGCGTGGCCACCGGGCAGGTGATGGTAGTACTGGTGACGGCCCAGCCGGTGCTGCCCGGAGCCAAGAACTTTGTCAAGGCCCTGCTGGCAGAAGCCGAGAAGCGGGGCGTGACCGTGACCACCGTGGTGCAGAACGTGAACCCCCGCAAGACCAGCGTCGTGCTGGGTGATGCGGAAAAGGTGCTGTATGGCAAGGGTTATATTCTGGATACCCTCTGCGGCAAGACCTATGCCATCAGTCCCCGGAGCTTTTACCAGATCAACCACAGCCAGACCGAGGTGCTGTACGGTCTGGCTGTGGAAGCGGCGCATCTCACCGGAAAAGAAGTGGTGCTGGACGCCTACTGCGGCATCGGTACGATCGGCCTGACGGCTGCCGACCACGCAAAACAGATCGTGGGTGTGGAGCTGAACCGCGACGCCGTGCAGGACGCCATCGGCAACGCAAAGCACAACGGCGTGAAGAATGCCCGCTTCTTTGCCGCCGACGCCACCCGCTGGATCAGCGAAGCCGCCGCAGCCGGAGAGCGTGCGGACGTAATCTTCATGGACCCGCCGCGGGAAGGTTCCACCCCGCAGTTCATCGAGAGCGTGGCCCGCATGGCCCCGAAGCGGGTGGTCTACGTCAGCTGCAACCCGGAAACGCTGGCCCGTGACCTCGCCCTGCTGACGAAAAAGGGTTACCGCGTGGAGAGCAGCACCCCGGTGGATATGTTCCCGCACAGCGAGCATATCGAGACGGTATGTGCATTGTCCAAACTAGATATCCACCAGAAGATCACGGTGGATCTGAAAATGGATGAACTGGATGTGACCGCTGCGGAAACGAAAGCTACCTATGAGGAAATCCGGGAATATGTCAAGGAGCATACGGGTCTGAACGTGAGCGACCTCTATATTGCACAGGTCAAGCGCAAGTGTGGCATCAAGGAGCGGCAGAACTACAACAAGCCTAAGGCTGAGAACCCCAAGCAGCTCAAGTGCCCGACGGAGAAGGAAAAGGCAATCCGGGAAGCGTTGAAGCATTTTAAGATGATATGAGAGGCAGTCCTATCTACAAAAAGCAGAAACCTCTTGCAGGAACAGAAAATTTTCAGTATACTGAAAGTATGATGTCGGATGTTGGACCAATGCGAAAGAAGGACTAGAATGATGCAGAATAACGAGATGCTTTCCACCATGAAGCATATAAAATCCACCAACCAGTCTTTGCCGGAGCAGGTGGCGGCGCAGATCAACCAGTTGATCATTGATCAGAACATCGGCCCGGAGCAGAAGCTTCCGAATGAGTTTGAGCTTGCTGAACGCCTGAATGTCGGTCGCGGAACCATCCGGGAAGCGGTAAAGCTGTTGGTGGCCCGGAACTGTCTGGAAGTCCGTCGCGGCAAGGGCACTTTTGTGGTGGAAAAGACCGGCCAGATCGAGGACCCTTTGGGATTTGCCTATGTAAAGGATAAGATCACCCTTGCGGAGGATCTGATGGAACTGCGTCTCCGGATAGAGCCATGGGCAGCCCAGCTGGCGGCTCAGCGTATCACCGATGAAGAAATGCCGGAGCTTCAGGCTCGGTGTGAGGAGGTTACCCGGATTATCCGTAGTGGGGAGGATCATGGTGCGGCAGACAAGGCGTTCCATGCCTATATTGCCCAGTGCACCCACAACAGTGTTATTACCGAGATCATGCCGGTGATTACTTACAGCATTGAGATGTACACCCACTTCCGCTCCAAACGGCTGCTGGAAGATACCATCCGCACGCACACGCAGATCACAGAGGCTATCTGCGCCCGCGATCCCCAAAAAGCATACGATGCAATGTACAAGCATGTGGCGCAGAATCAGGACAGTATCGATATGGCAAAGCAGGCTGTTGTGGAAAACTGACAAAACCATGCTGTTAAAATTGTAGCAAACAGAGAAAACCACAGAACACCGTTGACAGTTCCTGTCGGCGGTGTTATATTTTTGTCAACAAAAGACGTATGACGTCACACGACACACGTCGAACAAGCTGAGAAACCGAACAACAGATTCCGTACTAAGAAGAAAAGGAGAAACATCATGAAAACTTTGATTTCCCGCCGTTCCTTCCTGAAAGCCGCCGGTGTTCTGGGCGCCGCAGCCGCTTTGTCTGCCTGTGGTGGCAGCAATAGTTCTGCTTCTGCCGGTGCATCTGCAGGTGATGCAGTAAAGCTGACCATGTCCCTGCAGGACAACACCTCTTCCAACTACTATCAGGGTGCAATGAAGATCGCAGAGTGTGTGGAAAAGGCTACCAACGGCCAGATCACCATGACGGTTCAGGCTGGCGGTACGCTGGGCAGCGAGGGCGACTGCCTGGATATGGCCATTCAGGGCGACCTCGATATTGCATCCTGCGCAAACTCGGTGCTGGCAAACTATATCCCGGAGATGACCATTCTGGATCAGGCCTTTCTGTGGGATACCGCTGCGCAGGCAAACTACGCCGTCACCCATGAGCTGGGCGAGCTGATTCAAGCCAAGGCCAATGCTCTGGGCCTGCATGTGATCGGCTATCTGGAATCCGGCTTCCGCGATGTATTTGCTACCCGCGCTGTTGATTCCATGGCTGACTTCAAGGGCCTGAAGATCCGCGTGATGCAGAACGAAGGCCAGCTGACCGCCTTCACCTCCTTTGGTGCAAACCCCATCGCACTGTCCTCCTCCGAGCAATTCACCGCTCTGCAGCAGGGCACCATCGATGCCTGCGAGAACGCTGTTTCCAACTGCTGGATCAACAAGTACTACGAAGCAGGCGCTACGCATGTCATCAACACGCATCACTGCTTTGTTTACATTCCCATGTGCATGAGCGATACTGCATGGAACAAGATCCCCGAAGACCTGCGGGAGACTTTCCTTGCTGCCGTGCAGGAGGGCTGCGAGGCACAGTGGCAGTACCTGATCGACGCGAATGAGGAAGCCATCAAGAACCTGAAGGAGGTCGGCGTTACTTTCCACGACATTGATTTGGAGGAGCTGAAAGCCGCCTACGACAAGGTGAATACCACTGCCTACGATGCAGACTGGGCAGCAGCTGTGGATGTTGCAAAAGCAGCCGTCTAAGAGAAGGGGATGCTTCATGAAAAAGACAAAAAAGGTCCTTGAATGGATCACAAAAGTGGAATACGCCATCATGATCGTAGCGTTTGTACTCATGGTCCTGTGCTATTTCACCTCGGTGGTGAACCGCAACTTCATCAAGGCTTCGATGCCATGGGCAGAGGAGCTGGCGCTTTACAGCATGACCTTCATGGCTCTGCTTGGCACGGAAGTTGGCCTGCGTGACGGCACGCAGGTGGCGGTGACCGCCGTGATCGAAAAGCTGCACGGCACGACCCGCAAGGTCGTGGATCTGGTCAAGCAGCTCGTTCTGGAACTGTTCTCCTTTTCCATGTTGAACGCCGGTGTTCAGCTGGTGGCAAAGCAGCTGCAGCATGGTCAGACAACGCCTGTCCTGAAGATCCCGATGTCGTTTATGTATTCGTCTCTGGTTCTGGCCTTCGGACTGATCCTGCTGGTGCAGACCGTGACCTTTGTTGAAATGATCCTGAACTTTAAGAAAAAGGAGGAAGACGTATGAATGCAGCTGTGATCCTATTCGGCGTATTCGTTGTATGCCTGATCATTGGCGTGCCGGTGTCGGTATCTCTGGGCACCGCTTCCCTGAGTGCTGTGCTGCTGGGTGATCTTGGCGCATCCTCCACTGTCATTGCGCAGCGTATCTTCGGTGGTTTGCAGTCCACCTCCATCATGGCCATTGCATTCTTCGTATTGGCCGGCAACCTGATGACGAAAGGTGGCATCTCTCGCCGCATCGTTAAATTTGCAAACTGCTTGGTGGGTAACGTCCGTGGCGGAATGGGTCTGGCACTGGTTTTGGCCTGTGCATTCTTCGCAGCTCTGTCCGGTTCTGCACCGGCAACCGTTATCGCCATCGGCACCATGTTGTACGGTGATATGGTCGATCTGGGTTACCCCGGTGACCGCACTGCAGGTCTGCTGGTGGTATCCGGTGGCCTTGGCCCTATCATCCCGCCTTCCATCATCATGGTCATCTACTGCACCCTGACGGGTGCTTCGGTCAGCAATATGTTCTCGCAGGGCATGATGATCGGTGTCACCATCATGGTGGTGCTGATGGTAGAAGTCCTCTTCTTTGCCAAGAAGGAGAACTGGCCCAAGCAGAATATCCACTACACCGGCAAAGAAATCCTGAAAATCTTCCTTGATGCAGTCCCTGCGCTGATGACCCCTGTTATCATTCTGGGCGGCATCTACTCCGGTCTGCTCACCGCAACTGAGAGCGCCGCTGTGGCAGTTGTCTGGGCAACCATCGCCGGTCTGTTCATCTATAAAGAACTGACTTTCAAGGACCTGATCCCCATTCTGAAGGATTCTGCCAAGAGCGCAGCTATGATCCTGTTCATCATTGCAGCTTCTACCGCATTCTCTTGGGTATTTACCTTCTCCGGCGCTTCGCAGGCTTTGGTGAATGCCGTGGTGGCTATGCACCTGAACAAGACTCTGTTCTGCCTGGTCGTGGCTATCATCCTGCTGATCTTCGGTACTTTTATGGAGGGCACGGCAATCGCTGTTCTGCTGGTTCCGGTGCTGTGGCCTATCGCACAGAGCATGGGCATCGACGTCATCCACTTCGGCATGATCGTCTGTATCTCCAACGTTGTCGGCACTATGACCCCGCCGGTGGCCGTCAATATCTTCTCTGCATCCACTGTTTCCGGCTTGAAGATGGGCGATATTGCCAAAGCCGAGATCCCGTTCCTGATTGGCTATGTGGCTGTGTTCTTCCTCTGCGTTTTCTCGGAAACATTCTGCACATTCCTGATCCACTGATTGTTTGAAAACAAATCATTTTTAAAATAACAGAAAGAAGGCATTTATCATGAGTTTCAATTACATGGAAAAGTTTAGTGTTGCTGGCAAGAAGTGCATCGTTACCGGTGGCGCACAGGGTCTGTCCCGCGGCATGGCTGAGGGTCTGCTGGAAAACGGCGCTGAGGTCGTCCTGATGGACCTGCAGGCAGAGAAGCTGCAGAAGGTCGTGGACGAGTACAACACCATGGGCTACAAGGCTTACGCTGTCGCTGGCAACCTGTCCCAGAAGAGCGAGATTGACCGGATGTTTGACGAGGCTATGCAGTATCTGGGCGGCGAGCTGGATGTTATGATCCCTGCTGCCGGCATCCAGCGCCGCTATGAGCCGTGGGAGTTCCCCGAGGAGCAGTGGCGTCTGGTCATCGATGTTGACCTGAACCATGTCTGGTTTATGTGCCAGAAAGCTATTCAGGTCATGAAGGACCGCGACACTGTGGGCAAGATCATCAATATCGCATCTATGAACTCCTACTTCGGCGGTACTACCGTGCCCGCTTACTCCGCTGCCAAGGGTGCCATCGTCTCCCTGACCCGCAGCATCGCATCCGACTGCGCCGATCACAGCATCTGCTGCAACGCCATCGCCCCGGGCTACATGGATACCGAGATGTGCGCCAACATGACGCAGGAGCGCAAGGACGAGTGCACCGCACGCATCCCCGCAGCCCGCTGGGGCACTCCTGAAGATGTGAAGGGCCCCATCCTGTTCCTCGCATCCTCTGCAAGTGATTACCTGAATGGTGCGACCATCCCCGTTGATGGCGGCTTCCTGACCAAATCTTAACGGTCTCCTGACGAGGTAAAGACAATGGAACTTCGTTCACAGAACGTCCGCACATTAGCACCCGAGAATGACCCGCTGAAGATGGGTATGGGCTGGAAGGTCGAGGATCTTTCCAAGCCCCAGATCATGGTGGAGAGCACCTTCGGTGACAGCCACCCCGGCAGCGCCCATCTGGATCAGTTCGTCAAGGAGGCCGTGCAGGCAGTCAACGACAACGGCGGCAAGGCTGCCCGCTACTTTGCTACCGATATGTGCGATGGCATTGCACAGGGGCATGACGGCATCAACTACTCGCTGCCCCACCGTGACGCCATCGTGAATCTGGTAGAAGCACAGGCAAACGCCAGCGTTTATGACGGCGGCGTGTTCATCGCCAGCTGCGACAAGTCCGTGCCCGCCATGCTGATGAGCATCGGCCGTTTGAAGG
>OOCN01002105.1_pt1 | contig 11057 bp, 9 predicted proteins | sample 1671361 | NCBI WGS metagenome assembly OOCN01 (sample SAMN06348149, study PRJEB24527) | human gut metagenome | biome: human gut; feature: ankylosing spondylitis patient; material: feces | host: Homo sapiens | place: China | collected 2015-10
TGTATGGAAGTGCTTTCTCATAGAATACGTCCGGATCCATTTTCTTGATATACTCGCCGTTCATCCAGCGAAGCTTGTTGATATCAAATACAGCCGGGGACTTGTTGATGTGGTGGTAATCAAATTTCTCAACCAGTTCCTGGAGGCTGAAGATCTCGTTATTGTCTGCCGGGCTCCATCCAAGAAGTGCCACATAGTTGACCACTGCTTCTGAAAGGAATCCCTGCTCGATCAGATCTTCATAAGAAGAATGTCCACAGCGTTTGCTGAGTTTCTTATGGTTTTCATCTGTGATCAGCGGGCAATGTACATATATCGGCACATCCCATCCGAATGCTTCATAAATCTTGTTATATTTTGGTGCAGATGACAGATACTCATTACCACGTACAACATGTGTGATTCCCATCAGATGATCATCGACAACATTTGCGAAGTTGTAAGTCGGGTATCCATCTGATTTGATCAAAATCAGGTCATCAAGTTCTTCATTCGGAACTGTGATATCGCCATATATCTCATCGTGGAATGTAGTAGTTCCTTCTGTTGGCATGTTAAAACGGATTACATGCGGTTTTCCTGCCGCAAGGTTCGCTTCAATCTCTTCTTTACTTAAATGCAGACAATGCTTGTCATATACAACAATCTCTGTTCCGCCATCCTCGTCAGACACTTTGCTTTTCAAAGATTCCAGACGTTCTTTGTCACAAAAACAGTAGTAAGCATCCCCCTGTTCGATCAGCTGTTCTGCATATTTCAAATAAAGTCCCTGTGCATTCCGTTCACTCTGTACATACGGTCCTACCCCGCCATCTTTATCCGGACCCTCATCATGAACCAGCCCGGTCTCTTTCAATGTACGATAAATGATATCCAGTGCACCCTCTACAAAACGTTCCTGGTCTGTATCTTCAATCCGGAGGATAAAATCTCCATCTTCATGTTTTGCGATCAAATAAGTATACAGCGCTGTTCTTAAGTTTCCTACATGCATTCTTCCTGTAGGACTTGGTGCAAATCTTGTTCTTACCTTACTCATAACTGTCATTATCTCCTGTTTCATTATTATTTTGAAATGTATGAAATCTATGTATTGCTACATACATTAGAACACTATCCGTCTCTACATTGTAGCACAAATCCAAGGCGGACAGCAACCTTTTATATCAGATCTTTCATCTGTGTCTTTCACCCGGAAGATTTACCGGATTCCTCTTTCCATTTTTCTGTTGTTTTGCAATCTTTCTTTCAACCCAGTATTCTTTCTGGAACACTTCTCTCGGGACAGATACAATGCAGACAATTCCAAGCACAATCCCAAAAGCTACTTTTATTGCTCCGATCCCTTTCGCAGCAGCCATTGCAAACTGATTTGTCACCAGATAATACGCTGTAAAATAGATGCCAGCTCCCGGCACCAGTGTAATGATACCCGAAATCATAAAGATAGTGATCGGACATTTCAGGCGGACCGTCAGCATTCTCGCAACCAATACAGCACATACCGTTCCTACAAAGGACGCAGCTGCAACCGAACAATATACAGACGCAAACTTGTACATCATCCAGCCAACCGATCCGGTAATCCCGCATCCGATATAGAATCTTCTCGGCACCTGGAACATAACCGCATATGCAATCGTACCGATAAATGAACATGCCAGATTCGCTATGATTTTTATGATCATTATAAAATGCCTCCTAACACATGATGATATACCGACAACGCCGTTCCCACGCCGATTGCAATATAGACAAATACCATAACCGCATCAATCATCTTAACCGTACCCGCAAGATAATCACTGTCTGCCAGATCACGGATTGCATTCACAAATGCAAGTCCGGGCACCAGCGGCATAATCCCGCCGGTCACGATCCCTTCCATCCTAAGTTTTCCCAAAAACGGAATCTGCATTGCCGCCAAAGCCATTGACGCAATAATGATCCCGCCCACAATGTGAATCAGGATCTTTGAAACACCGTGTTTTCCGGCAAAAAGAGACCATGAGAACACAACACAACCGACAAAAAATGCCACAAAAGCTTCCATTGCTGTCCCGCCAAGCAGATACCCCAATCCGCCGGCACTTAATCCAGCCGCCGCAATCTGATAAGGAATACGCTTGACCGGCATCTTGTCGATCTTCTTTAACTTCTTTATTGCTTCTTCAATTCCGACATGTCCTGCTGCAATTTCCCTGGACAGATCATTTACTTCTGCTACGATCCCCAGATGCGTGGAGGAAAGCGGTACCTGTTTTACTTTTGTGTACAGCTTTTCTTTATCCGTTCCTGCACAGATAAACAATCCATGGCTCAAAGTAAACAGCTCCACATATTTCACCCCGAATCTACGGCAGATTCTCATCATCGTCTCTTCTACACGAAAGATCTCACCTCCGTTTTTCAAAAGCATTCTTCCCGCTTCCATTGCAAGATTAATTACACGTTTTGTGTCGATTTCCGACATCAGTTCCTTTTTCAGATATATCTCATCTTCATCTGTAAATCCACACTTTTCACAGAACTCCATGATGTCCCGGCATCGGTCTTTTTTCATATATCCCCAATCATACTGTGAGCAGTAATGTTCACAGATATAATGGATCATATACCGGCCATACCCCTTGCCACGGTCTTTTTCTATGGTTACAATATTTTTTATCTCACATTTCTTTTCTTCCGAAAATATAACCACACACAATGTACGGAGTTTTCCATGTTCTTCAAGTAAAAAAAGTTCACCTTTTTCCAATACTTTACGGATTCTGGATTCATCCGGATCTCCCATGCGAAGCAATTCTATATAATCTTCTTTGCCGTCTGTTACCTGTCGAATATTCATGCCTTTTCTTTCTGCTCCTTTTTGCTGTAAAGAACTCCATCTATGCTTTGATATGCCGGATTATCCGGTGCAACCTCTATATACATAAGATTTTCCAATTTTTCCAGGACTCCGGGTTCCATCCATGTAATATTGGCCGGAATATAAATTTCTTCCACTCCCGTAATTCCAGTGAATGCTTCTGCTCCGATCCCCTTACATCTGTCGTCTGATGGCAATATAATAATCCCATCCTCGGCAGCCAGAGACGGATTTGCACAACGTTCGATCAAGCCATTTTCTCCTATGATAAATCCACCAAGTTCCAGCATTTCGCCCTGCTGTTCTTCTGTACTGCCCCTGTCCTCTTCACTGCTCTCAGCCGCCGACCCGGCAGCTGTTGTATCTGCCACAACAAGTGCAGCTCCCTCACTCTTTTCTGTTTTCAAGATCTCCGCTCCACCTTCCAAAGCAGATGTGTTCATTTCTTCTGCAGCAGACAGCTTTGTAGTCCGGCTGTTATCTTTTCCCGCATCAGCTGTTGGCATAGTCACATTCATAGTTGTTTCATTCGGCGTCGCTGCCTGAGCACACAAGCTTCCGTCTATATTCTTCGCGTTTGAAATGCACAATGCTTTTATTTCCACATATCCTTTTACAGTTTCCTGTCCGCAGCTTTTCATTGTACTGCCGGCTATCTTATACCCGTTCCGGCTTTGGATATATCCTTCCCCTGCATATTCCAACCTTGTCAGACACTGCAGCGCAACTACGATCACAAGTATCATTACAAGGTCTGTATATCTACAGCTTCTGACCCGGTATTGCTTTTCTGATGCTGCACCATTCATCATAGTCCTAATCTTTTCCATAGTCTTTTCCATATATCCGCTTTCTTCCCCCTTACACTTCCATATGGATTCATTATAAATCACATATACAAGAAAAGAAAGTGATGTTCCATCGTTCACTGAAACTCCACTTTCTTTTTCACATTTTTGTCTGTTACAGAATCTTATACATTGATTTCTGCTGTTACTCCAAGAATATCCTTATTTGCTTCCAGCACCGGATTCACAACGTTCTTCAGATATGCATCAACCTGAACCGGCGCACGTCCCACATATTTTGCAGGATCCATTGTCTTCTGCAGTTCTTCAAGCGAAAGGTTGAATGCAGGATCTGCGGCAATCAGTTCAAGAAGATTGTTGTCTAATCCTTTTTCTTTGACATTGCGTCCGGCTTCCATAGACAATTCACGGATTCTCTCATGAAGTTCCTGTCTGTCCCCACCTGCTTTTACAGCATCCATCATGATATTTTCTGTTGCCATGAACGGAAGTTCTGACATCAGTCTCTTTTCGATAACTTTTGGATATACCACCAGTCCGTCTACAACATTCAGACACAGATCCAGGATACCATCAATTGCCAAAAATCCTTCAGGGACACTGAGACGTTTGTTCGCAGAATCATCAAGTGTTCTCTCAAACCATTGTGTTGCGGATGTGATTGCCGGGTTCATGGCATCTACCATCACATATCTGGAAAGTGAAGCGATTCTTTCACTTCTCATCGGGTTTCTCTTATATGCCATTGCAGAAGATCCAATCTGAGTCTTCTCAAATGGTTCTTCAATCTCTTTCAGATGCTGAAGGAGACGGATATCATTGGACATCTTATGTGCACTTGCCGCAATACCTGCAAGTACATTTACCACTCTGGTATCTACCTTACGTGAATAGGTCTGACCAGACACCGGATAACATGTCTCAAATCCCATCTTTTTGGCGATCATCGGATCGATCTTATCAATCGTCTCCTGATCTCCGTCAAAGAGTTCCAGGAAGCTTGCCTGTGTTCCGGTCGTTCCTTTTGATCCGAGAAGCTTTAAACTTCCTTTTACATATTCCAGGTCTTCCAGATCCATCATGAATTCCTGCATCCAGAGTGTTGCTCTCTTACCTACTGTTGTAGGCTGTGCAGGCTGAAAATGTGTAAATGCAAGTGTCGGAAGGTTCTTATGTGCATCTGCAAACTTTGCAAGTTCGGCAATCACATTGATCAGTTTCTTTCTGACAATTTCCAATGCTTCCGACATCAGAATAATATCTGTATTATCGCCTACATAGCATGAAGTTGCACCAAGATGAATGATTCCTTTTGCATTCGGACACTGTTTTCCATATGCATACACATGAGACATAACATCATGACGGACAACCTTTTCTCTTTCTTTTGCCACATCATAATTGATATCATCTGCATGTGCTTTTAATTCTTCAATCTGTTCTTCCGTAATATCCAGTCCCAGTTCTTTTTCCGTCTCAGCAAGTGCGATCCAGAGTTTTCTCCATGTACGGAATTTCTTATCCGGTGAGAAAATATACTGCATCTCTTTGCTTGCATATCTTTCTGAAAGTGGACTTGTATATCTGTCGTTACTCATACTAATAATCTCCTTCATCAATTCTTCCACCCGACTATTTTAACCTGTTTTCTATTCAAATGCCAGCGAAACATCTCTTCCAGGTACTTTCATCGGATAATTACCGGTGAAACATGCGTCACAATATGCCAGATCACCGACCATGTTTTTTAATTTATCAACTTCCATATAACCAAGCGAATCTGCCCCGATCATATCACGGATCTGTTCTGTTGTATGGGAATGTGCAATCAGTTGTTCATTCGAAGGCACATCTGTTCCGAAATAGCATGGATGCAGGAACGGTGGTGAACTGATCCTTACATGTACCTCTTTCGCTCCGGCCTTTTTGAGCATCTTGATAATGTTCGCACAGGTTGTTCCTCGTACAATAGAATCATCTACCATAACAATACGTTTTCCCTTTACAACCTCTTCGATCACGTTCAGCTTGATCTTCACACTGCTTTCCCGCTGACTCTGTTTTGGCTTGATAAATGTTCTTCCGACATAACTGTTCTTGTGGAATGCCATGCCATACGGAATTCCCGACTGTTCCGAATATCCTTTCGCCGCAACCAGCCCGGAATCCGGTACTCCGACAACCAGATCCGCATCAACCGGATAAGATTCTGCCAGAGCTTTCCCTGCAACAATTCTCGCATGATATACATTCACATCATCGATCACGCTGTCCATTCTTGCGAAATATATATATTCAAAAATACATCTTGCCTGCTTTTTGGGATCGATTGCCATAGTTTTATCTGATTTCATTCCATGTTTTGTAAAACTTACAATCTCTCCAGGCTCTACGTCTCTTACAAATTCTCCTCCGACGGCAGCAATCGCACAGCTCTCCGAAGCCAGGAAATAAGTATTATCTCTTTTTCCAATACAAAGAGGTTTCAATCCAAATGGATCTCTGGCACCGATCATCTTTCTCGGCGAACTGACAACCAGTGCATACGCTCCCTGTATCTTCTTCATCGCATTTTTTACCGCATCTTCTGCTTTCTCTACATTCAGACGTTCTCTGGCGATATGATATGCGATCACCTCCGAGTCAATCGTTGTCTGGAAAATAGCGCCTGTGTACTCCAGTTCATGGCGAAGTTCAATGGCATTTGTCAGATTGCCGTTATGTGCAATTGCAAGGAACCCTTTCACATAATTGATACCCAACGGCATCGCATTCTCAGCTCTGGAAGCACCTGCTGTCGAATATCTTACATGTCCGACACCAAGATTTCCCTTCAATTCCTGTAAAGACTCTTCATCGAACACTTCATTTACCAGTCCAAGTCCTTTCTTGGAATGTACTTTTCTTTCTCCATATGTATCCGTTACCGCAATACCACAGCTTTCCTGTCCTCTGTGCTGCAATGCAAAAAGTCCATAATAAACGGATGGTGCAACATCTCCGCCATCCATATCATAGGCTCCAAACACACCGCATTCTTCACCCAGTCCTGTTGTTACTTTTTCAAATTCACTCATAAATGCAGACTCCATTCTTTTCAAATTTTTCATTTGTCAAAACTGTCTTTAAAAAGCATTTTGCTATATCAGTATAATACAAGGCAAACGGAAAAGCAATATTTCCATCTACCTTGTATTCCTGCTGATACATTATTTATAACGCGTCGTTTAATAAGCATAGCTTATAATTCTGCTCTATTTATTAGTTTTCCCGCGGTTAATCATTGAATTTTCCGAGAAATTCTTTCATTCTTTCATTAGATGAATCGAATACTTCTTCCGGAGTTCCTTCTACTGCGATCACACCTCCATCCATGAAGATTACATGATCCGATACGTTTCTCGCAAAATTCATCTCATGCGTAACAATCACCATCGTCATATGCTCCATCGCAAGTTCCCTGATAACTTTCAGGATCTCTGCAGTCAGTTCCGGATCCAGCGCGGACGTCGGCTCATCAAAAAACAGAATATCCGGATGCAGTGCAAGTGCTCTCGCGATTGATACACGCTGCTGCTGTCCTCCCGACAACTGACAAGGATATGAATCTTCCTTGTCGGCAAGTCCCATCTTCTTCAAAAGTTCTCTCGCTTCTTTATAGACTTCTTCTTTCTTTCTCTTCTGTACTTTCAGCGGTGCATCAGTGATATTCTTCATCACCGAATAATGCGGAAACAAATTAAAATTCTGAAACACCAGTCCAAAGGTTCCGGAATAATGGATTTCCCCTGCATCCGCAGTCTCAAGCCCCGTTGCACATCGAAGAAGGGTTGATTTTCCCGAGCCGGAAGGACCGATGATACCAAGGACTTCTCCCTTTTCCACCTTCAGAGAAATGTCTTTCAGAACTTCGACCCCGTTAAAACTTTTTTTGATATTTTTCATTTCAAGCAGACTCATGATCTATTCCTCCTAGTGGTAATAATTCAACTTTTCTTCAATCTTTTCCATAATCATCGCAACAAGCAAATTAAATACATAATAGAAGATACCTGCTGCAATATACGGAACCATGGAAGTCTGTGCCGCCGCAATCTGTTTTGCCATTGTAAACATCTCCGTTACAGCCAGCACAAATGCCAGTGAAGTGTCCTTTACCAGCGTGATGATCTCATTGGTCACTGCCGGCAGAATATGCTTACATACCTGAGGAAATACGATCCGGAAAAATGTCTGGCTTTTGGAATATCCCAGTACCTTTGCCGCTTCATACTGTCCTACCGGAATTGCCTCAATCCCGCCTCTGTATATCTCAGCAAAATATGCCGCATAATTAATTGCAAAACCGATCAGCACCGCAGTCATACGGTATCCTGTGGAAATGCGCATTCCAAACAGATAATATGGTCCGAAATACACTACCATCAACTGAAGCATCAGCGGGGTTCCTCTCATAATCGATATGTATAATTTTGATATCCATCTGACCGGTGCAATCTTCGACATTCTCCCGAATGCAACCACTAGTCCAAGCGGCAGTGAAAAAAGTAATGTCAGAATAAATATCTCTGCCGAGATCCACATTCCTCCGCCTATCTCCATCTGTAATGTCCTCCAGTTTTTTCACGCTTCTTCCGAATGAATGGCGAGCCAAAAGGGACCAATCCCCTCCGGGGTTGGCCCCTTCATTTTACTTGCTGTTCTTTCCTATGCAAAGAGCTCCCGGAACTCCGTAATCTGCATATTTTTCTGCAATTTTATCAACCGTTCCGTCTTCGGCCATCTCATCCAGTGTCTTCTGAACTTTATCTTTCAGCTCTGTGTTTCCTTTTTTGAATCCGACTGCATACTGTTCAGATGAAATTTCTTTGTCTAGGATCTTGTAATCATCCGGATTTTTCCTTGAATTCACCTGATAGTTTGCAACTCCGATGTCCATAGCGATTGCATCACATGCACCGGATTCCAGATCCATGAATGCTGTATTGTATTCTGCAACCTGATTAAGATCTGCGAAGGTTGCCGCCAGGTCCTTCTGATCTCCTTCCAGAGCCGCAAGTGCAGAAGAGTCTGTCTGTACTTCTACATGTTTTCCTTTCAGCCCCGAAAAGTCATCAATACCCGAATCACTTCTGACTACCACAACCTGCTTGTTGTCAATATATGGATCTGACCATGTATAATCATCTTCACGGCCATTCATAGTGAATCCATTCCAGATACAGTCAATTGTTTCCGAATTTAGTTCCGCATCCTTAGAATCCCAGTCTATCGGCTGTTTTACCAGTTTCCAATCATTTCTATCACATACTTCCTGTGCAAGATCAAGATCGAATCCTACATATTCTCCGCTATCATCTTTATAACCATACGGAGGGAAAGAAGCATCAAACCCAACGATCAATGTGTCATCATCATTTTCTACTTTTGATTCTTTTGCCGATTTCTTTCCACTGTCAGATGAACCTGAATCTTTACTTCCACAGCCTGCCAATACCGTTGTAGCTGCCATTGCCGTAACAAGGAGCAGTACTAATCTCTTTTTCATAACATATATCCTCCTGTATTCCTTTTACGTGTGCCAAACAGCCGCTACGCTCTTTTACCAGTTTAGCAGTTGATTACTTTACCACACTAAAATCTTTGGATATATTATCATATTCCACGGTGTTTGTCAATCCTGCGGTACTCCTTTTTCCATTCATTCAGCTTTTCTTCCGGAATATCCGCACCTATCTTTTTCTTTGTTTTTTTCATTTCATCACGCAAAATAGTGTCCAGACTCAGAAGGATTGGATTCCCCGACAGCATTTTTAAGTATTCATCATGCGGAAGAGCTTTATAACAGCTATAAAGATACGCCTTCAATATATCAGGCTGTTCACATATCTTATACGCTTCCTGATAAGCCTTTGCCGCTTCTTTATACAGGAACTGATGACCATATGCGGATCCCATGCTTGCATACACACGACCGTAAAACTTTTTATCTACCGATTCATCCCAGTCTTTGTTAAGGATGGACTGATATACTAGAATCGCTGATTCGTATTCTTTACTGTTTTGAAGCGTATCCGCCTTATATTTTTCTTTTTCTACGTCTCTCTGTGACTGCAGTTGTTCCAGAACACTCTGCATCTTATGAATTTCTGCCGCAGCATAGATATTAGATTCCTTCAGGATCGTAAGTACAAATTCTTCCATCGATCCATTCTCCCGAAGAAGCCTTCTTAATTCCTCTGCCAGCTTCGGCAGTTCCAGTTCATCCCCAACCCACCGGCACAATCGTTCATTGACGATCGTATAATCGATCAGATACAGATTATTACAGATGTAATAACACAATTCTTCTATCGTGTAAATCCGCATATGAACTCTGGATATTTCAAAAGGTCGTTTGGCCCGTTTTTTATGACAAAGAATTAAACTGCCCATTGATACCTCCTAAATGTAATTCCTTTTCTACAAGGAAATCTGATGCCGGATAAAATTCTCCGAAACCAACATCTTTAAAACGCAGCCTGCAGGTACGCTCATCCATAAACATGACTTCAATCTGAAGACGCAAAGAATAATCTGTTCGTTCCGGCAGTTCTTCCAGTGACACTGTCTCAACTTTAAGATCCTCTCCGTCAAGTGTCTCTATATGGATCTCAATATCCGATGTATCTTCCAAAATCACTTCCCACTGTCCGTCTGCCTCATACCAGTGTGTTCCCCATGCAACAATCGGATACCATCCTTCCTGTCCGCCAATTCTCATACGCAGGCAGATCTGTTCTGTCATCTTTGTTCCATCCAGATAAATCGGACCATCATCATACGGATCTGCATAGCGCATGGATGAATAACATGCACCCTTACTGTATAAGTTATTTCCAAGGAAAGCCCTCCGTCCGTTACACAGTACCTTCAGGGAATTCGGATACCAGTTATTCTCAAATCCCTCTCCTGTCAGATAAACAGACGATACCACTTTTTTATCAAATACATTCTGGATGAAAGACTTAAAACTCTCATCCGCATCTTTGGCTTTATCTACATTCAACACAGGATAGATTGCTTCCAGTTCTTTCATGTGCGCATTGGCGACTTCTTCTACTGTCACAAACATATCCCTGCTCTTGGTGCTTACTGTATTCAGGCGGCGCAGCATATATGCACGGATTTCCTGCGCATCACAATAAAACAATGCTGATTCATATTGCCACAATTCTTTCGGCTGATAAAACATATACTGACAGAAACTTTCCTTATAATCCTGTACAAATACACATTCTCCCGGTACACCGATATATTTTCCGATTCCCTTTAACATCTTCGACATATCAACATTCGTATACGGAACGGAAAACGTAATATAATCAATCTGTTCGAAT
>OOCN01002108.1_pt1 | contig 11039 bp, 9 predicted proteins | sample 1671361 | NCBI WGS metagenome assembly OOCN01 (sample SAMN06348149, study PRJEB24527) | human gut metagenome | biome: human gut; feature: ankylosing spondylitis patient; material: feces | host: Homo sapiens | place: China | collected 2015-10
TGGCTACGCGTCCTTATAATTTGATTCTTTGTGCGGAGACAGCACATATTTATGTGGATGAATGTGGTGCTCCTGCACGTATGACAGGTTGCCAGATCCGTCCGATTGTAACACCGGATGGTAAACTCACCCCGGAGTTGGTACAGCCTTATCTAAAGAATTTTGGCGAACAACATCATTCCCAGCCGGGTGCTATTTATATTTCCCAATGTTCGGAATTGGGTACTGTTTATACTCCGGAGGAATTGAAGGCATTAACAGCTTTAGCGCATAAACATGGTATGTATGTACACATGGATGGTGCACGCCTGGCGAATGCGTGTGTAGCTTTGAATCTTAGTTTCAAGGAACTTACGGTTGATTGTGGTATTGATATACTTAGTTTTGGTGGAACAAAGAATGGTTTGATGCTTGGGGAAAGCGTAGTCATTTTTAATCCGGAGCTCAAAAAGGAGGCACTTTATGTGCGGAAGCAATCGGCCCAGTTAGCTTCTAAATTACGTTATCTTTCTTGTCAGTTCACAGCTTACCTTACAGATGATTTGTGGAAAAAGAATGCTATGCATGCCAATGCAATGGCACAAAAACTGTATGATGGTTTGAAGGTATTGCCGGGTGTACATTTCACACAGAAGATGGAGAGTAACCAGTTATTCTTGACTATGCCTCGTTCGGTTATTGATAAGCTAATGAAGTCTTACTTCTTCTATTTCTGGAACGAAGCTGAAAATGAAATTCGTTTTGTGACTTCTTTTGATACAACAGAGGAAGATATACAGACCTTGTTACAAGCAGTAAAAGATAGTTTCTAATTTTCCTTATTGTGCACTTATCTGCATCACCCCACACACTTATTTGCATCAGGTTGAAGACTTATCTGTGTAGGGTGATGCACTTATCTGCGTAGGCTGATGCACTTATCTGCATCGATTTCAAACTTTCCGTCGCCCATGCTGATAGCGCCAACGGGGCACTGTGCCTCACAAGCTCCACATGCTACACAAGCATCACCAATAACAAATGCCATAATCTTTTCCTCCTATTTTGCGTGTATCAAATCTTTTGTTTGATACAAATTTATCAATGTAACTACTTGTATTGTAATATAAATGGGCTTTGAATACAAGCCTTATTTAGTATTTTTTATCAATAGTTACAGTTGCTTATTTATATTTATTGAACTCCAGAATCTTCTTCGCGTTCTGGATTCTCTCTTCGGTGGGCGGTTCTACACCCTCAAGCTTGTAAGGAATCCCCAGTTCTTTCCACTTGTACTCACCCAGAGTATGGTAGGGAAGAACTTCTACTTTCATGACGGTATCCAGAGTATCAATAAATTCTCTTGTCTTTTTCAGGTATTCGTCATTGTCAGTAATTCCGGGCACCAGTACATGACGGATCCACATGGGAATACCCTGCTCGGAAAGGTATCTTGCGCAGTCTAGAATATTCTTGTTGGTATGGCCGGTTAGCTTCTTGTGTTCTTCATCATCAATATGCTTGATGTCCAACATGACGAGATCGGTATATTTCAGTAATTCATTGAATTTGGAGAAGAAAGGCTCTTCTCTGGTAAAAGGCTGTCCGGAAGTATCAAGATTGGTATTGATGCCTCTCTCGTGGGCCTTGCGGAAAAGATCGATCAGAAAATCGATCTGTAATAAGGCTTCGCCGCCGCTGACAGTGATGCCGCCTTCTTTGCCCCAGTAGCTGCGGAAACGCTCTGCTTTATCCAGAAGCTCGTCTGCTGTCATCAGATTGTCAGTGTCGGGATTCCAGGTATCTACGTTGTGGCAATATTGACAACGCATATTGCAGCCCTTGAGGAAAATAAGATAGCGGATTCCGGGTCCGTCTACTGCGCCGAAGGATTCTAATGAGTGAATTCTGCCTTTGATCATTGTAATAATCTCCATTCTCTGCCGTGCAGGCAGCTGAGGGGTGAGTGTTACTCTTGCGAATGCAAGCATTCGAAGAGCATCCGAAAATATTTAATGGTTCTGAATAGTGTACCCAAAAAGGGACCGGACATTACTGCCCGGCCCCATATACATCCTATTATCTTAGAAACCTGTAAGGATTACAGACTCTTATGGCAGGTTCTTGCGATAACGTCATCCTGCTGTTCCTTGGTCAGGCTGATGAACTTAACAGCATAACCGGATACACGGATGGTGAAGTTAGCGTACTCAGGCTTCTCAGGATGAGCCTGTGCATCTAACAGCTTCTCGGTACCGAATACGTTAACGTTGAGGTGATGAGCACCACGATCGAAGTAACCATCCATTACACGTACCAGAGTTTCTTTCTGCTCGTCAAGGTTGTGACCAAGAGCGGAAGGAGCCATGGTCTGGGTATTGGAGATACCATCCAGAGCATACTCATAAGGCAGCTTAGCTACAGAGTTCAGAGAAGCCAGCAGACCACTCTTCTCAGCACCGTAGGAAGGTGATGCACCGGGAGCGAACGGTGTGTAAGCTGCTCTACCATCGGGCAGAGCACCGGTAGCCTTACCATATACAACGTTAGAGGTAATGGTCAGTACGGAAGTGGTAGGCTCAGAATTTCTGTAGGTGTGGTTCTTCTTGATCTTCTCCATGAAGGTCTTCAGCAGCCATACAGCGAATTCATCAGCTCTGGGATCATCGTTACCGTACTTAGGGAAGTCGCCTTCGATCTTGAAGTCTACAGCACAACCCTGGTCATCACGGATAACCTTAACCTTAGCATACTTGATAGCGGACAGGGAGTCAGCTACGTGAGACAGACCTGCAATACCGGTTGCAAAGGTTCTTCTTACATCGGTATCGATCAAAGCCATCTCAGCTGCTTCGTAGTAGTATTTATCATGCATGTAGTGGATCAGGTTCAGGATGTTAACATACAGAGATGCACACCAGTCAAGCATGATGTCGTATTTATGCATAACTTCATCGAAATCAAGGTACTCGGAAGTGATAGGAGCGATTTCAGGACCACACTGCATATGTTTGCCGTCCTTGTCCAGATGCTTCTCATCCTTACCACCGTTGATAGCGTACAGTAAGCACTTAGCCAGGTTAGCACGAGCACCGAAGAACTGGATCTCCTTACCGGTCTGAGTAGCGGATACGCAGCAGCAGATGCTGTAGTCATCACCCCAGATAGGCTTCATAACGTCATCGTTCTCGTACTGGATGGAAGAAGTATTCACAGAAATCTTAGCTGCGTACTTCTTAAAGTTATCAGGCAAAGCGCTGGAGTACAGAACGGTCAGGTTCGGCTCGGGGCTGGGGCCCATGTTCTCCAGAGTATTCTTGGTAACCATATGACGGCCGTCCATGCCGATACCACCAACTTCCAGAGTAGCCCATACGGGGTCACCGGAGAACAGCTGGTTGTAAGAAGGAATACGAGCGAACTTAACCATACGGAACTTCATGGTCATATGGTCGATCAGCTCCTGAGCTTCTTTCTCGGTCAGGGTGCCTTCCTTTAAGTCTCTCTCAATATAGATGTCCAGGAAAGTAGAGATACGTCCAACGGACATAGCTGCACCATTCTGGGTCTTGATAGCTGCCAGGTAACCGAAGTATAACCACTGGATAGCTTCCTTAGCGGTGGTAGCGGGACCGGAAATATCGTAACCGTAGATCTTAGCCATTTCCTTCATTCCCTGCAGAGCCTTGATCTGATCAGCGATCTCTTCTCTCAGACGAATGATTTCCTCGGTCATAACGCCGGTACCGCAGTTCTTCTTATCCTTCTTCTTCTGCTCGATCAGGAAATCGATACCGTACAGAGCAACTCTTCTGTAGTCGCCTACGATACGTCCACGACCATAGGTGTCGGGAAGACCGGTAACGATATGGGTATGACGAGCCACCTTCATCTCATCGGTATAAGCATCAAATACTGCCTGGTTGTGAGTCTTGTGATACTCATTGAAGATCTTGTCATATTTAGCGTTTACTTCGTAGCCATAGGTGCTTGCAGCCTGCTGAGCCATCTTGATACCACCATAAGGCATGAATGCTCTCTTTAAAGGCTTGTCTGTCTGCAGACCAACGATCTGCTCCAGATCCTTCATAGATTCATCAATATAGCCAGGGCCATAAGCGGTCAGACTGGATACGATCTCTGTTTCGCATTCCAGAACGCCGTTATGCTCACGCTCTTCCTTCTGTAACTCCTGAAGTCTGCCCCAAAGCTTATTAGTTGCTTCGGTAGGTCCCTCCAGGAAGCTCTCATCTCCATCATACGGAGTGTAGTTGGTCTGGATGAAGTTACGTACATTGACGTCTACATCCCAGTGGCCATCTTTTTTAAAACCTCTCCATGCTTCTGCCATGAAAATTTACCTCCTTCTGGTAAAAACAATTAATATTATCAACTGAGAGTACCAGTTGCGCTGGCATCCCAAGCTGTTTCTTTACGATAAAAGTGTACTACCTGACAAGGGTAAGTGTCAACAGTTTTAGGTAATGTACGCGCTTTTGTACATCAGCTCTGACATGTGCTTGCGCACAAAGCACGAAAATCTCTTTTTCATGGACAAAGCACACCAACATGAAATAAAAGATGAGCTGCGAAGCGGCGCCATTTGCAAAGCAAATGCTTTTATGAATGTGGTGTGCGGCAGAGCTGATCTTCGGGGAAGAACAAATGCGGATGTACAAGAATAATCTTGCCTTATTCCGGGGAAAGTATTATACTAAAAAAGCCTTATACGGCAGAAAGGAGACCGATATGACCGGAGTAACAAAAGACATGACCATTGGTGAGATCTTACGTGCCAATCCTGAAGTAGCTCCCGTACTCCTCGATGCAGGAATGCATTGCCTGGGATGCCCTGCTTCACAGGGAGAGACCCTGGAAGAGGCAGCTATGGTACATGGTATTGATGTAGATGAGCTTATGAAAGTGATCGAGGAAATGTAATTTTTGTATTTCTGTTTTGGAAACATCGCCTGACCGGGGCACACAGGTGAAACAAAGTATTTATGGAATTTCATAGCTCAGATTTCCGCGCAATCGAAATGTGTCCGTCGATTGCGCGGATTTGAGAAATCAAAAGAATTCAAGGAATTCAGATCATCGGCCTTTGGCCGTCTTTTTTTGCCTTTTTCCCTTAGATATTATCTGATCCGATATTATGAAGTATGACTAGCACGGTAGATTCTTTCAGGGGAGGCTAATCCTGTGGTACTTTCAGTTCCCAGCCTGAATAAATCAGAGCAGGATTGCGGATCAGTTCCCGGTTCAGGGAAACGATTTCAGCCACGGAGCAGCCGCATTTTCTGGCGATTGCCCAGAGGGTGTCGCCCTGTCTGACGATGTATATCCCGCTTTTCTTATTCTCAGGCAGGATAGCATCGGGAGTGCCGCCTGTGATAGGCGCTCCGCTTTGGGGAATCTTAAGCTGCCAGCCGGCGTGAATCCGGTTCGGGTTCTTGATCCGGTCACTGTTGGCTGCCACGATCTCGGTTATGGAGCAGTTGTATTTTCTGGCGATTTTCCAGAGAGTGTCACTCGCCTGTACGGTATAGGTCACATAGGAGGGGGTGTTTTTCACGACAGGAGAGGGGCCCTCACGGTCAGCCTTTTCTTCGGGGCCGTTGTCGGTGCTTTCCTGTTCGGTGTCAGCATTCACATCATAGTAGAGCTTCAAAGTCACGATATCCTCCAGACTGCTGATCTTCTTTAACGTTCCGCTGGAGGTGGAGATTGCCGGATTGTAGGTAAAGCCTTCATAGGTTTTCGGCGTTGCTGTGACGGTATCGCCTGTCTTCCCTGCGGAATGTTCTGTTTCCGCCAGCGTGTAGCCGCTGCCGTCCGTCTTGTAGTGCTCCACGATATAATTGATCGTGTTTCCGGAGATGATGGGAGTCGTGTTTCGCGTCCATTTTGCGTAGAACGTTGTATCGGTACCTGTGATCTCTGTGACGGGTGAACCGGAAAAGCTGCTGTCTGCGTACCAGCCGTCAAAGCGGTATCCCTCGCGGGTAATATCATTGGTGGTAGGAAGAACTGCCCCGGTGCCGTAAGTGTAGCCGGTTACTTCTTTTCCGCTGGCAATCGTACCGCCGTCTGTCTGCAGCGTTACGGAATAGGTGGAGAGTTCCCATTTTGCCTTGAGGGTCATAGTGCATTTGACTGTATCCGTGTCAAAGTTCCATTTTGTTTCCGTACCGTTGTTATCATAATACCAGCCTTCAATACTATGCCCCTCTTTGGTGGGAACGGGATCCGGTGCGGTGAGTGCCGCTCCGTCCTTGCTCCAATTCACTTTCTGGGTGATGCTCTGATCTTCATTGTCCGGGTCAAAAGTGATCACGAGCATACCGTTCAGGGTGGCTTTGCTGAAATCACCGCCTGAAACCGTACCATCATTGTTCGTGATCGTACCGGTAAATGTGCCGCCGTTAATGGCACCGCTGCTCTCATTTATGACCTCATCTGTGAATGTGCCCTTCCGGATGGTACCGGTGTTGGTCACTTTGCCCTGGAACTCAGTGCTGTCGGCGGCACCCTCACTGCCGGTGATCGTGCCGCTGCCGTACTCGTTGGTATCGTTCGTCATTGTGCCGGCTATTTTGCCGCCGTCAGCATTCAGGATGCCAACGTTTGTTACATTTGTGTAGATTTTTGCATTGCCGCTTATAGTAAGAGTAGTCTCCTGACTGGAAGTATTGTATACATGGCTTGCGTCATTCTCATTATCCGGATCACCGATTGTGCCTCCTGTCATGGTGAACTGATTACTGTTCCGCACCCCGCCACCTGAAGCATACTGACCGTCGGGGCTGGTGCAGCCTTTAATCATACCATCTGACATAATAAAGGTTCCCTTGTTGCAAACACCGCCGCCCCCCAACTCTACTGTCGTGCATGCACTGATTGTTCCACCGTGCATTTGAAAGGTGCCGTGGTTTATTACACCGCCACCATCGTTATTTGCGATGCAGTTGTGGATATTAGAGCCGGTAGCCATGGCGAATGTGCACTCCGGGGCGACATACACGCCGCCGCCTAGCTGGGCCGCACAGCCGATAATACTTCCGCCCATCATGATGAATGTGCCGCTCTTTCCGGTGGCAGAGTCATAGGCAAGGTATACACCGCCGCCTCGACTCCTTGCCGAACATCCGACGATGCTGCCACCGGCCATGGTCAGTGTACCGCCGGCAACAAGCACACCGCCGCCGTTATTCTGATCACCGCCACCGCCTGTAATAACTCCACCGGAGACAATTTCCGAGCCACCGTTGTCCAGTTCCCACATATCAATGTACCAGAACTGATATTTACAGTGCGGGTTAAAGGTGTGTTGTGTGGTTGTTTTCCTGTCCTGAATCGTCAGATTGCCGTCCGCCTCCACCTTGATTACGCTGTCGCTGCCGGTCATTTTCAGTACATTACCGTTCAAATCCAGCGTCACAGTGCGTTTAACCGTCAGTGTAGAGCTGATATCGATATTCCCCTTCAGTGTGATCCCGGAAATACTGCTATCTGCCAATGCAGCCGCCAGCTCCTCCGCTGTCGCCACTTCCTTCACACCGTTTGTGACCGGCAGTGCTGCGTACAGTCCGTTCAGAATCGCTGCAGCTTCATTTCCCGATGCGCTTTCCGGGGAACCCGGACCCTCTGTGGATGTCGGGGGATTCGTCAGCTGTCCGGTTTCTGCTGCCGATACCGGCGTGGAGACCAGAGAAAGTACCATGGAACTGCAAAGCAGCGCCGCATAGATCCGTCTTCTTTGTTTTTTCATTTATTTTTTTCCTCCCATTGTTGTGATGCGTTTCCTTTTCCCGTGCCTTGTCCACGGTGTTCTCTTTCCCGGAGTCTGATACACAGCACAGTGATCATGACTGCTGTGGCGAAAGAAATTACCCCCACCAGCACATAACCGCCGGCGTCTTTATGCAGCAGGATAGAACCGTACATTCCCTGGGCGGTGATCTGCGTCTGGCCGGCTGCTGTGTGCACCGTTCCCACAAGGAACGCAGACAATGCTGTGCACAGGGCAGACAGCCGGCAGATCCCGCGACGCTTCTTCCGGCGATATTTTTCATGCACCCGTTTTTTCACCAGTTCGACCCGCTTTTCTGTATCATACATACCTACCTTCCTCCTTTCACAAAAAAGTCCTAAAAAGTCTTTCACTTATATAGGTACAAAAAGCGAAAAAGCTCTCACCTGAAAATCAAATTTTTTCAAAAAAGTTTTCAAAAAAACAGGAGCTGCCGACAGCAGCTCCTCAAAAGACAGGATTCAGTTGTGACTCTGGGGCAGGCGGACAATCAGTTTTCCCACCGTCAGGATCAGCACAGGCAGAATGTATGCGATATACTGTATCGCACCGCCATAGGCGATCAGAAGATTATAAATTGCATGAAAAGTGATGGTTGCCCCGAGCAGACCGCAGGTTCCGGCAATCTTCAGCCAGGTGCGCTGCCATACATACGCCAGTCCACCGCCGACGATGGCACCACAGATCACATGCATGGCACCCGTTCCAATGCCCCGGAAAAAGATAAAGGAAAAATGTCCGGCTCCATTTTGAATCAGATAGCAGACATTCTCAAAGGTGGCAAAGGAAAGTGCAACGATGATGGCAGCATTTTTTATCGGCACCGGTTCAGGCTCAAATACAAGAAGATAAAAGAGCAGCGGCAGGAGTTTCATTACTTCCTCTACCACAGGTGCGATCTCTGCAGTGGCGGCAATCGTATCTGCTGCGTAAAGAGCGGCAAAGAAGGTATTGATGTAAGCGGAGAGCAGGCATGCCCCCATTCCTGCAAGACAGCACAAAAAGAATTTGGCCTGTCGCCTACCCATGCACAGGGCGGCAATCAACAGGGGCGAGGCCATACAGATAAATACATTTTCAATATAGATCATGTCCGCACCGCCTTTCCTGTGGCAGGCAGCAGCCCGAAAAGGCAGACCGTCAGCAGAAGATCACACCAGCAATAGGGACTGAAGATGGAGTCGCCCGGCCAGAAGCAGCCGGAGGTCCACAGAGCGTATTCTGCCGCAACATAGCAGAGGATTCCAATGTGAAAATACCGCAGGTTCCGTCCTTTTCCCGTCTGTGTCTCTGCGTAGACAAGACCGTGGATGGAACGATAGGAGACAAGGATCATCATGCCGCACCAGAGCAGGTTGGAGAGAATGTCACCAAAGGTACAGTAAAATGCGCACAATGGGACTCCGATCAGCGGAGCCAGCAGGGATTTCCGACAGGAAAAGCTTCTTTCCTCCGGGGAGGAGAGAGTATATTGTAGGAGACAGAGAAAAATAACGCTGGAGACCCAGCCGAATTCCGATACATAAAAGATCCGTGGTGTTTCGGAAAACAATAACAGATACAATGTCCAGTACAGGGAGCCCAGTGCGAAACAGCCATAAAAGCAAATCAGCAGAAAATATGACAGTGTCCGATGTCTCAGATAACGAATGCCGCTCAGACAGAAGCCCAGCAGGGTAACGAAAAATTGCAAAAGATTAATGATCAATTCCATTGGCGCGGTCCCCCCTCTGCTCTGCCTGATCTTCTTTGTCCAGCAGATGGACACGAAAACACAGGATCGTCACGCATACGCCGAGAAGAAATGAAAGCAGCCCTATTATGATATATTCGGGTGCAGCGCCACCGCCCAGGATCGTTGCCGCCGTTTTATATCCGGAGGAGATCCCCGACACCATTTGCCCAGAAATCCCGGACATGACAAAGGAAGCCCCGAAGATCACAGCAAGGCATGCCGCTATGCAGGTAATAGCAACGATCCGCCGCTGTTTCCGTCTTTTTTGTCGTTCTTTTTCCGCAATCCTTCGTCGGACTTCTGCGATCCGTTCCTCATGACTCCGCATTTGTTATTCCCTCCCGTTCCAATAATCCCCGCAGACGCTCTTTTCCCCGGTACATTATATTAGTGATCTGCTTCACGCTTTTTCCCATAACTTCAGCGACCTGCCGGTAACTCATACCCTCAAAATAGGTCAGATAAAGAGCTTCTCTGTAATCCGGATGCAGTTCACCCATGCATAAATGCAGGATCTGATTCCGTTCTTTTGTCCGGATCACCTCATCCACCAGTTTCCCACCTTCCGGCTCTTTGGTCAGATCATCAAGACAGAAGTGATGTCGCCGGATGCTTTTATGGCGCAAAGCCATATGCCGTGCCGCTTTATACAGGTAAGCCCTGAATCCGCCATCCCGGATAGGGGGCCTTTTGGCGAACAGGTAGGAAAATACTTCTATCATCAGGTCCTCCGCCTCGTGAATGTCATGCAGATAGCCGTTGATGTATAAGGTCAGTGGATTGTCGTATTTTCTTATCAATTCTTCCAGCCCTGTTTCATCGCCGCTTAAATATTGTCGGTATAATTCTTCGTCGGAAATCATATTGTGTACATCCTTTCCACTGTAACCGGCGTTTTGACCCTTTGTAATTCCGAATGTGTGTGGAATTGCGTAAGCTGCATTGCAACGGAGCAATCATGTATTAAATTTTATTATATGCGAATAAGACTATATTTTCAAGTTACGCGTTTCCCAGCTTCTTTTCTACAGACTCTCGCTGGGAGAAACAGGTATAAAACAACCATAAAAAATAAGAAAGTCCCCACAGAGTGGGAACTCTCCTGAATGTTACAATCTGTTGTTACATTGAAGTATTAGAAAGACGCTGTAAAGCATGTTCGGCGATCAGTGTGGAACAATGTTCCTCAAGAAAAGTAAGGCTTGCCGGTGTGGAACGCTTGGGAATACCGTATTCAGAGATGACATTGCAGACACGGTCGAAGACCTCGCGATCTTCTTCGCCCTGCGTCAGGATCAGATAATACCCGTCCGTACCCTCTTCGTGATACAGAGTGCTGAGCCCATGATAATGACCGGCAGCCACGACGGCAGCGTTGATTACCTGATTCAGAGTATCCATACGGAACAGCCGGGAACGTACACTGTCACTCTCCTCGGGAGCGGACGCGGAAGGAGCTTCAGGAGCGTTTGCGGTATTGTCTTCGCTCTGGATACGGCGGAACAGATCCAG
>OOCN01002111.1_pt1 | contig 11031 bp, 9 predicted proteins | sample 1671361 | NCBI WGS metagenome assembly OOCN01 (sample SAMN06348149, study PRJEB24527) | human gut metagenome | biome: human gut; feature: ankylosing spondylitis patient; material: feces | host: Homo sapiens | place: China | collected 2015-10
CACGCTCAGCTTCATGCGTGTCGGCAAGGACGGCGAGCAGATGGTGGTCGTGGTCAACTTCTCCGGCAACGCCTGGCAGGATTACCAGGTGCCGCTGCCCAAGGGCGGCCGCTGGCGCGAGGCGCTGACCACCGACGACGCCAAGTACGGCGGCTCGGACATCCACAATGGCACCTTTGAGGCAGTCGCCGGGGAGTACCATTCGCGCGACTGGTCCGCCAAGCTCACGATTCCGGCTCTGGGCGCTGTATTCTTGGTACCGGAGGACTGAAAGGCGGATTCCATGATCAACACGGCACTACGGCAGGCAACACCACGCACGGTTCTGGTGGTGGAGGACGAACCGACGCTGGCGACGGCGATCGCGCAACGCATCACGGCCGAAGGCTGGACGGCGCGCGTGGCGTCCGACGGGGCCAGCGCGGTGCAGGCCGCGGCCCAGCTCAAGCCGGATCTGGTGATCATGGACATCATGTTGCCCGTCATGGACGGCCTGGAGGCGACCAAGCGGATCGTCGCCGCCAGGCCCGTCCCTGTGCTGATTCTGACCGCCCGTGACGACGAGGCCGACAAGGTCACGGGTCTGGGCGCGGGCGCCGACGACTATATGACCAAACCGTTCTCGATGCGCGAGCTCATCGCCCGGTGCAAGGCGCTGCTGCGCCGCGTCGAACGGGCGAAGGCCATCGCCAAGAACTCCGAGAACGAGAAGGTGCTGGACTTCGGTTCGCTGGTCATCGACCCCGCACAGCGCATCGTCACGATGAACGGCGAGCCCGTCCACCTGACCCCCACGGAGTTCGATCTGCTCGCCACGCTGGCGCGTAAGCCCAAGTCCGTGCTCACCCGGGAGAAGCTGCTCGAAGAGGTGTGGGACTGGGTCGACGCCTCGGGCACGCGCACCGTGGACTCGCATGTCAAGGCGCTCCGCCATAAGCTCGGATCCCAGACCATCCGCACCGTGCACGGTGTGGGGTATGCCTTCGAGCCGCCGGAGCAGGAGCAGCACGAGTGACCGCCAAACGCACTCCGTCCAGACGTTTCAGGGCCGTTCCGCATACGGAACGGCCCATTGGCGTATTATCCTCGCTGAAGACGGAGCTGGCGGTCATCATCACCATCTCCACCGCCATAGCCTTCGTCATGGCCTGGTTCCTGCTGAAATTCGGCTGGAGCGGATGGATCGCCATGCCGTTGACGCTGATCGTGTCGCTCGGCATCACCTACTTCTTCTCCCGCGGACTGACCTCGCCGCTGCGTCAGATGCGTGATGCGGCGAAGGCCATGGCCGACGGCGACTACACCGTTCGCGTGCACACCGGCACCGACAGCAACGACGAGGTGGGCCAGCTGGCGCGCTCGTTCAACGAGATGGCCGGCGAACTCGAGCATGCCGATAAAATGCGCCGCGACATGATCGCCAATGTGAGCCATGAGCTGCGCACGCCCGTTTCCGCTTTGCAGGCGATGGTCGAGAACATGGCCGACGGCGTCACCGAGCCCACTCCCACCAATCTGGAGAGCATCCTCACCCAAACGCAGCGTCTCTCCGATCTCATCGCCTTCCTACTGGACCTGAGCCGTATGGAGGCCGGTGCGGCGAGTCTGAATATCGAAAAGTTCAACTTCGCCGACTTTCTTGACGAGACCATCGAGCCGTTGGAAATCGCCGATGGTGGCCACGCCCACGACATCCGCGTCACCGTGCCGGCCGACATCACGATGGAAGGCGATCAGGACCGCCTGCGCCAGCTATTCACCAACATCATCGCCAACGCGCTGAAACATTCGGCCGACGGCACCACCGTGCTGGTCGACGCCCACGAGGACGAAAACCAAGGCACCATCGTGACCAATGTGGTGAATTTCGGCTCCCAGATTGCGCCTTCCGACCGTTTGGACATCTTCCGGCGCTTTGTCAAAGGCAAGACGGGTCCCGGCACCGAGTCGGGCGGCACCGGTCTTGGCCTGTCCATCGCGCGCTGGGCGGCCCAATTGCACGGTGGCACCGTCAAAGTGGTCGACGACACGCGAGGTGCCGATTTCGAAATCATCCTGCCTAAATATCACATAGCCGAACGCTGATATTGTCCGACGTCCTACCGTATACTGTATTCGAACAGATGTTCGAATACAGGGTGGGAGGCGCAGCATGACACAGCAATCCGAGTCACAGGCCATGGCGCACGAGGCCACGCTGTTTGTTATGCAGATGGCCGGCGATTCCATGATCAATGCGGGTATTCACAACGGCGATCTGCTGATTGTCGATCGTTCGTTGGCACCAGTCCCCGGAGATGTGGTTGCGGCTGTCATGGACGACGAAATCGCCATCAAGCGGCTGGTTTCACGGGCCGGCATCACCATATTGCACGCCGAGAATCCGCGATACCCCGATTACATGCCGAGCAACGGCGCTTCGCCTGCTATCTGGGGCATCGTCACCGATGTCATTCACCCGTTGATATCGTCATCGGACCGTCGCACCACGGCATCCGCCAATACCAGCACGCCCACCACCTTGGTGCCGGCCTGCTGAAACGCCTGAACGCATTGCCGCACAGTGGCACCTGTGGTGACGATATCATCAACGAGAAGCACCGCGTCGCCATGGCCGATGAGATCACGCTTCACCCTGACATGACCGGTGATACGACGGGCACGCTGTGCCGAAGAGACCTGCTGCACGGAGCGTGCCTTGGTGGAGGAGCTCAGGGCATTGCATGGTCGCGCATCGACGCCGTACCCATGCAATGCCCCTGCCACCGATTTGGCCAACGGTGCCGTATGGGCACGTCCTCTTCGGCGCATTGACGCCCGCGATGATGGCACCGGAACCACCAATACGCGATGACCCAAGCATGATGATGGTATTGGCGTCTTGTTCAGCAGCGACACCATGATGCGGCCGAACGGGCCGTCAAGCTCGGTATCGTCGTGGTCCTTCCAGTCGAGAATGGCACGACGTACCGCTCCCTGATAAATCGATGCGGACCATATACGGGCTCCGCCACCACTGTCTGCATCCCGTTCCCGGCATTGCGCGAACAGGGCCCAGCATGCCGCACACAATACCTCATCCGGCGCGTCACACCCAGCGCAGCCGCGTGGAAACAGCAGATTGCAGACCTGTGCCCACATCGCATGCCACCACTTGTATACGCTCGGCCCGTCCATAACGCGTCACTATCGAGCTGGAGTATCGAATCGCGCAAGCAGTGCATCCAGCAGTTGTACCGTATCTTGCGGATTCTCAACACGAACACCGATCGCACCGGCCTCAACCGCGGGATAGTCATTACCCGTAGGCGTCATGCGATCACCCACGAACACCATTTCATCGGCCCGTATGCCAAGTGTCTGCGTCAGCTTGCGCACGGCATAGGCCTTATCGATGCCGCATTCGCTGACATCCACACTGGTGTATCCGCCGGCCCTGGCCCGCATATGCGGCAGATCGGCCTTGACCGCTTCGACCAGCGCCTGTTTCTTCGTGTTATCGCGATCCCATGCCTGCTTGGCCGCTACGGGCGCGAACTGCCCAAGAGCGGAGAAGGTGATCTGGCTGCCCCTGTTCTCGATTCGAGGCCCCCATACCTGCTGTTCCCACAATCCCAGTTCCCGGGCATGTCGCTCAAGACTTTCCGAGACAGCGGCCACGGTGGCTTCGGACAGATCATGCGCATACACCAAGGCCCATTGCGTGCCATCCCACCGGTAATACCGGGAGCCGGAGGTAGGCATGACATGCAGATTGCCGCGCCTGGCATTCGGGGTGAGTACATCCAGCACCTGCGAGGTGACCACCGCCATGCCGCCCCCTGAGATCAGGGCCACCACCGTATGGTCGAGCAACGCACAGAACCGTTCGATCATCGCGGGCTTCATCGGCTGTTTTGAGCTGGCCAGTGTGTTGTCCAAATCGAAACCGAACACCTTGGCGTTGGAGCAGACATTATCGAAATCAAGTTCGGACCACGAACGTACCACCATTTGTCGTGCCTCCCTCGTTGACGAATGTTCACAGCCAATGAACCAATCCTAACGCATGTTGCCTCCGCCATGCCCTATGGTGGGAACCATGCTTCAGCCACCTTGGAACGCACGAATCTACCGCAACCGCCACGGTCGCGGCACACGAACCCCGATGTTCGGCACCCGTCTGCCCCGTTACCGCACTCGCACCGGCATGTTCGACGATATGGTGGCGGCCCAGGTTCGCAGGCTCGGCCAAGCGTGGCCGGAACTGATACGTCCGCTCCAGTTCGCGGTGGAGGATGTGCCGCCTTCGGATCCGACGCCTTGGCAGACCGAGCCGAATATGACGTCCCAGTGCTTCCCCGCCAGCCACGGCATTCCCGCACGAGTCGTGCTCTACCGCATGCCGTTGCAGACCGAGGCACCTACCAAGCTCGAACTGCAATTGGCCGTCAGGGATGAGCTGGTGGCCCGCATAGCGGAATTGTATGGGCGCAGGCCCGAGGAAATCGACCCCGACTGGGGCCTGTGACAACACTGCGGGCCGTGTCACTTGTAATAAGGTAGTGGCACGGCCCGCAGCTATATCGCCGCCGAAACATCATCAAACTGACGCTTCGGCGAGCATACCCTTCTACTTGACGATGGAGGAATCGTTCCGAGCCCAGACATGAACCGTGGCGGGCATCAGCGTTGAAGCGTCGATGACGGACAATCCGGCGATGTCCTTGTCTTGCAACGAATCGTGACTGAACCGCGCTCCCCAGCTCACTTTCTTGGATGAGTCCTCCAACATCAGCACGACCGCGGTGCCATGATCGCCGGAAAGATTGCCGGCTTCAATCGTTTGTGCTGCGTTCGCATCCAGTGTGATTTCCTTGGAGGTTACCGAAGCACCGGCATCATCGTAGGCGCGCAAGGTGACCGTCCTGCGCGCATTGGACGTATTGGCCAGCGTGATGGAGGCCTTTACTCCGTCGGGAAGGGCCAACCCCGAGAATTCGGATGGCTCGCCGGCATTGACCAATGCGAAATCGGCTTGGCCGGAGTCACCGGAGCGTGTGGCCTTGACGGAGAACGACACGGCGTCCTCTGCGGTGGACATCACGCCCAACGCCCCATCAGGAGCTTCTCCCAAGTCGATCGCCGTCACTTTATCAGCAGTGACGGTGGCATCTTTGGCGGGAACCAAGCCTTTGGCGGTAATCCATGACAGCCCGGTGCTGGTGTCTGCCTTGGCGAACAGATAAGCGGTGACCGCATCGCCGGCAGTGATGGACGGCGCCACCGATGCATTGGATGCGGTCGGCAGCGGCAGCGCGAAATCAGAACCCTTCGGTGTCAGACCATCCATGGTCACCGTGCGCACCACGGACGCGATAGGAGTCTCCTTGCTGGAAACGGTCACGAACAGACCATGCTGCCCATCGACCGCGGCGGACAGTTCCATCGAGGACTCCCCCTCGGCTGGCACAGACAGCGTGGATTGGGTGGACAATGCCATTTTCCCGGCTGTCTCGGAACCCCAGACGGCAATGTCGACGGTGGTCGGCTTGGTGGAGAGATTCGAGACGATGAGCTGCTGTGTGGTACCGGTCGTGCTGTCGGAGAGCAGGAACGACTGGCTGAGCGAGGTCGATACGCAGGATGCCGCCGATATGCCTCTCACATCGCCATCATCGGCCCATGATGCGATGGTGCCGACGGTGCCGGTGCCAGCTGCGGCCTGCAGCATACGGGTATTGATCAGACGAGCTCCCTGATTGATCTTCTGAGCACCGGTTTTCACCGAGGAATCGTCGGTCGAATCGGCGTCTTTCAAAGTTACGTCATCTGAACTGGACTTTTGCCCGATCGCCGAGACAGTGGCGCTGTAGACGGAGCCGAACGCCGCATAGCGCGCTTGTGTGCTCAGATTGCCGACAGTGGCCTGGAAGGCGCTGTCGCCGTACGTGCCGGTATCGGCCAATCCTATAGGTGCCGGGCAGTAGGTTTCGGACTGGGTCGGACTAACGGTCTGGTCGATGGCATTATCGGAAGCGGCCACCTTATCCACCCAGATATTGGGGATGGGGGCCATGACGAGAACGACGAACAGCGCAATCAACACCAGCATGGTGATCACACCGAGCACGATGCCGATCGCACGTTTGAAACCAGAAGTTTTGTTGCTCATGCCTGCTCCTCCAATCCGTAGGACGGTCGTCTGCGAGGCATGGCGACCAAGCAGTACAACGCCGTGATCACACCTAGGCATATCAGCCAGGCGTGCCTCCAGACACTATGCTGTGCACGTTGCTGCCATGAGGTATCCACCTGCTGTGAGGCGCTGCTACGCAGCGTCAGACGATAGTAGCTGCCGCTATCCGTGGAGACCAGGGACTGGGTGCCGTTCGATGCGGCGATATTCGCGCTCAACTGTTCATACGGCATGTCGTTCAAGGAATCGCCGGTCTCGGGAACCACGTAGATGCCGCCGAATCCAAGCGCGCTGATGGCCGCGATGGCCTCTTCGTCGGGATTGGACAGCAGCGAGGCACAGGCCTGGGCCAGTTGTTCGTCAACCGCATCATGCTTGCCGGACAGCAGGCGCGCCCGCTGGACCGGAGAGCTGTCGATCAAATCGCCGCGCGAGGTGCGCATCACCGCATAGTTGACGATGTTGCGGGTCTCCGCGCTCACGGCAAGCACACGATGATCGGCACCGGCCTCCAGATAATCGGTGGTGACCATGGGCAGGCCGTTTTCAGACACGCCCAGTCCCGCATCCTTATGACGTTCGATGCCATACATGCATTGGATGCCAATGCAGCACACCAGTATCAGAGCAAGCACCACACGGCCAGACACGATGAGCACATGCAGACGGTCCTTTTTCGATGCGGGATCACTGCCAGACGCATGCAACGGTTGGAATCGCTTCACCGCCCCACCAGCGACGAGACACACGCAGGCGAGGAAGCCCAATATCATCATCGCGATGCCCGGCTGCGCGGAACCGGCCACGACACCATCGGCATCCACGGTTATGGCCACACGGCTGGAGACCAGGGCGAGCGCGCCTCCGCAGACGATTACCACCCACATCAGTCGCGAGGTCCGCAACGCGAACGGCAGCACCAGCGAAGCAAGAGCAAGCAGCGTGATGACGCCAAACAGCACAGTGACCGCCAAATCGGCATAATCAGTCGACCCCATTCGCCATCCCAGCGCACGCTGTGCGGCCTCAAGCAGACTCAGCGACGCCGGCGACCCGTTGGCGGATGACGTTGGCACCGTGATGTCGCCGAACAGTTGACGCCACATGCCCAAATCGGCGTAACGCACCGCATTGACGAGCGTAGGAGCCACCGCAAAGGCGGCAGGAACCGGAATTAGCAACAGCATGGCGCGCTTGCGACGCACGAATAGCAGGAACATCAGGAACACGACGATCAGCGCGAACAGCAGCTGCGGTTCAGCGGCCACCACAGGGATGAAGCACAGTGCGGCGATGGCCGCGGCCTGAACGGATGTGCGCGGCTTGAGCGGGTCTTCGGTATGGTACATGCCCACGGCACGGAACACGAATGCGAACGCGGCCGGCAGGAACACCATTACGGTAAGCATCGGCATATTGGCCTGCGCATACCAGCCGAACATAATGCCGGTGGATGCCCACAGCAGTCCTCCCAGCACACGAACCACGTCCGAGCGGGTGAATACGCCCGCCAGCGCCCAGAACGACAATGCGCTCAGCGGCGCGGCCACAAACAGTATCATCGCCAAAGCGGCGGTCACATGGCCGAGCGTGACCAACGAGGCCAGCATCAGCACCAGCAGCCACGGCGTGGGCGGCGCAGGAATGCCGGTGCCGCTGCCAAACACCCACGGCGTGGTGGCGGACTGCACCAGTTGCGTGAAGCTGGCACCGGTGGGAAGCAACACATCGGAATACAACGATCCGCCGGAGAATATCGAACGGAACACCGGCCAATACATCACCGCGATGGCCGCAAAGCACACCAGCGCCATCACCACGGCCGCACTCCAGCGATATATGGTGCGTGTCCGCAGATGGGCACGTTCCAGCGGACTGAGCAGCACTCTGCCCTGCTGGGATTGGAATGCATCCCGACGATCATGGAACTGCTTGATCTGCTGGCTGTCTGCGAACAAGACATGCAGGGACGATGCGGCGACCTTCGATTGTCTGGCCACCAGACTGCGTGATTTCATGTTTCCCGCGATATCGGCCAAGGCCAGCCATGGCAGGCACAATTGCACCCATGCTTCATACGGCTTCTTGCCGAACATCATGGATATGGCCATGCCAAAACTGCGGAGCAGCCTCCACAGCCAGACGATAAACCAGGACGACATGGCCAGGTCCGTGTACAGATACCGCTGTTGGGAGCGATGCACCGTCATCGCATGATTGACCGTGTGATCGTCCTTAAGCGGTTCCCCGCCTCGCGTACGAATGCCCTCATACCGTGCGCGACGATGTGATATCTCCGCTTGCGGGACAACCACCACGCGTCCGCCGCTCAGGCAGACACGGCGGCAGAAATCAACCGATTCGCTGTAGGTGGTCAGCCAGGCATTGATGCCCCGCAGTCGCGTGAATTGCGACATGGACACCAGCGCGCCTGCCAGCGACACCGCAAACACATCCTGCCGCCCGTCATACTGCTCCTGATCGGGTTCTCCATCGACCACCAGGGAATGCACGGCGTGGTGACCCGCATACATACCGACATCATGCAGATGGGAGCCTTCCCAATCGCACTGTTTGCACCCGAGCACACTGGCGCCCGGCGTATTGCGCCACGCCTCAAGCAATCGTTCAAGGCATGAGTCATCCGAAGGGCGGGAATCATCATGGAGCAGCCACAATGCGCGGGGAGCGTCATCCAGATCGGCACGATCCAATGCCCGGCTGACCGCATCGCCGAAGGAGCGTGCGCCCTTGGCCGAGACGATGTGAATGGTCACATGCTTGGACTGCGGCACCTCCATCACCGGCCCCGATGGCGAGGGGATGACCTCGAACGAGGTGGTTATCCTCGAACTGGTGTGCCCGGTCGCGTCGGCGATGATGACGACCCCCGGAAGAACATTCTGCGTCAATACCGAACGCAATGTAGACCGGAGGAAACGCATATCCTCCTCAACGGTGATCACAGCCGTAATGCCGGTATCCACATCCTGCCTATGCGTATATGGTCGAGAAGACATGGCGTCGGCCAACGCCTCATGAATATCGCTATTACCTGTCGGACTCATAAACTCCCAGTGTACGCACCAGACTTGAAGGGGGTGTGTGGAGCTACGCCCGCTCCCGGTGCTCTCGCTTATATCGACGGCGTTCGCGCTCGCTCATGCCACCCCAAATACCGAATCGCTCATCATGGTCGATGGCCCATTTCAGGCATTGCTCACGCACTTCGCATTTTGCGCACACACGTTTGGCATCACGGGTCGAGCCCCCCTTTTCCGGGAAGAACGCCTCCGGATCGGTTTGCGCGCACAACGCCTTGTGCTGCCAAGATACATCGCCATCAGGTCGGAATAGTCCCCACAATTCGTGCCATGGCTCTTCGGCTGAATCGTCGACCACACCCCACATGCGATTCTCCTTGCCTATTGAGCTTTTCATACGGACTAAATTACACACATGCAATTTCGGTTTTGTCAAATTCTTTCTCGTGTCATTACATCATTTTTATGGAACTGTGTGCTATGGCGTGAACGCGATGCCCTGACGCCGTTGCACATGATATTGTGCCGTTCCTGCGCAGGAACACCATAGCGCAGGAACACCCGGCGGATGCTGTGTCAAAGTGTCATTCAGACAATCGACAGTTTCAGGAGGGGTTATGACGCAGGAATCAGGTGGGGCGGATCCGCATATCAACCCGCCAAGCTTCATTCCTGCGGGAAATCGACGCACCCGGCCTTCCGGGCAGGTGCCACGCTCCTTCGCCCCCGCCCGAACCTCGCGCCAGTCAGGTCAAGCTCCATCGGCCCGTCCGTCCGTCACGGGAAATGACATCGAAGAGCCTCAACTGAACGCCAACGCCACGGCAAGCGCCAACGTCGCGGACAACGGCAGGCGGACTCCGCCCAGTTTTTCTCCGAAAACCGGACGCGCCACTCGCAGCACGGCTCCGGATGCCGCCGCACCGCGCAGCATTCCGCCGTCGCGAGCGCGGATGTCTTCCGGCTCATCCCGCAACGCCGTGCGCAATCCGTCGGATATGCCGGTTTCCCGGCCCTCATCGCCAGCAGCAAACGTGTCCACGAAGTTCAGCCATCTTGGCCGGCCGGCGGCGGCAACGGCGAAAACGGTAACGGCACGCCGTCCGCGAGCCTTACGCATCACCCTATGCGCAATCGCGGTACTGGTGGCGGCGTTGATTCTTTCCGTTTTCGGTGCCTGGCAATGGGTGGACAGCAAACTGAATCGGAGCGACTGGCTGACCGACACCCCCAACACGCCGGCCTCGACTTGGCTGATTCTTGGCTCCGATGAGCGTGACGGTTCCACCGATTACGGCGGCGTAGACAATATCTCTGGCTTCAGGACCGATACGATTCTGGTGCTGATCAAGCCCAAAAGCGGGCCGAGTTCGTTGGTTTCCATTCCCCGCGATTCGCTCATGAACGTCGATAACCAGTACATGAAAATCAATGCGGTGGCGCTGATTGCGGGCAAGAAGGCTTTGGTAAGCAACGTCGAGCAGATCACCGGCCAGAAAATCGATCATGTGGCACAGATCAAGTTCGGCGGTCTGCAGAACGTGGTGAACGCCTTGGGCGGTATCGAACTGTGCTATGACGAGGATGTTCAGGATTCCTATTCCGGACTGAACTGGAAGGCGGGATGCCATACGGCGGATGGTTCCACCGCATTGTCCTTCTCTCGTATGCGATATGCCGACGCGCGAGGAGACTTCGGACGCAACGAACGCCAGCGACAGGTCATCTCGGCCATCGTCAAGAAGGCTTCCAGCAGTGAGACCCTGACCAATCCGTCCAAAATCGTGGCAGTGTCCAATGCCGCGATGA
>OOCN01002121.1_pt1 | contig 10996 bp, 10 predicted proteins | sample 1671361 | NCBI WGS metagenome assembly OOCN01 (sample SAMN06348149, study PRJEB24527) | human gut metagenome | biome: human gut; feature: ankylosing spondylitis patient; material: feces | host: Homo sapiens | place: China | collected 2015-10
CAACAAAAAGTTCTTAACAACCTTAAAATTTTCCCCAAAAGCATACATTCCTTCCTGTTCAACTAAGGCTGCATAACTCTTATTTCCATAACTCAATGGCACTATAATATCTTTATCCCCCAAAGAGAAATTTCTTAAATAAGAAATAACTGATAAATGATTACCTGTTGGGGAGGAAGAATTTCCTATTATAACGGATCGACCAATACTTGTAGTATTAATCAAATCTTCCCCAAGAATATCATCAATAGGATAATAGAAAAAATCTCTATATTCCAAATGAGCCAATTCCGGATAATACGATAACAGAAGCGGATATTCATCATACATACTATCAGGAACAAAATAATGAACTTTTTTAGCTCCTGTCAACATTCTATCTGTATTGATTTTCCTTCTTATCTTATATACAAGTTTATATATAAAATACGGAATTTTCCATTTACTTATTCGCCAAAGTATATCTACCGATTCATATAGTTTATATCCTCTTTCTTCTAATAATCCGCTATAGAGATCAGCTCCCCAAGCTATCCAATAAATATTATGATGTTTTATCCTATTCAAAAAATTAACACTATCCCCACTTAAAAAATGAATTATTATAGACTGATAACGATTTATATCACCTACAGCATTCCAGAACAGCTTTGTATCATATTCTAAAAATAGCACATTACCAAAGTCTTTCTTTACATATTTAGGGCTTCGCAATCCTTTACAAACTAGTACAATAAAAGTATTTTCATCAGGAAAAACTTCTTCAAAAAGTTCAATACTTCTATTAATTACTTTTTCATCAGGAACAATATGCAATCTCATAATTAATTCTGAAAAAAATCATGTATGATTTCTACTATCTTACAAACATCATCCTTCTCCAAATCCACAAATAATGGTAAACGTAACAAACAATCGGCATAAGTATCTGCCATTGGTAAATCTGCTATTTCAGTAGCCCTTTTTGTATTGAATTCACTTTTATGTAGGCTTAGATAATGAAAAACAGCTTGAATTCCATGTTCCTTCAAGTAGTGAATCAATTCAGTTCGAACACTAAGTGATTGACATACAATATAAAACATATGAGCATTATTTGTCGCATAATCAGGAATAAATGGCAATTCTATCTTTGCAATATCTTTCAGCCCTTCATAATAATAATTCCAAAGATTTATTCTCTTTTGTTGAATTTCATTTAAATTCTGCAATTGAGCATATAAGAATGCAGCAGTATATTCTGATGGCAAAAAAGAAGAACCAGTATCTACCCAACCATATTTATTTACTTCACCTCTAAAGAACTCGGCTCGATTTGTGCCTTTTTCCCATATAATTTCAGAGCGACGAACAAATCTATCGTCATTAATTGCTAGCATTCCGCCTTCGCCGCATTGAATATTCTTTGTTTCATGAAAAGAAAAAGCAGAAAGATGTCCTATAGTCCCTAAGGCTTTAGCTTTTTGCGTTTTCGGAGACACGTAATAAGAATCAATACTTTGAGCAGCATCTTCTATTACGACCAAGTCATACTTATCAGCTATCTTCATTATTGCATCCATATCACAAGCAACTCCGGCATAATGTACAGGGGCAATAGCCCTTGTTTTTTCCGTTATCAAATTTTCAATAGTTGCTGCATCTATATTAGGATTGCCTTTTTGGCTATCTGCATAAATAATTTTTGCTCCTTGTCTTACAAAAGCCAATGCTGTGGAAACAAAAGTATAAGAAGGTACAATTACCTCATCACCTTTTTTTATGTTTGCCAACATAGCGCACATTTCCAAAGCATCAGTGCACGAAGTTGTTAACAGGCATTTTTTTATGCCATATTTTTCCTCAAGAAAATGTTGGCAAGCATGCGTAAAGCCTCCATTGCCAGATATTTTTTGAGATTTAATAACATCTTCTATGTATATCAGCTCTTTTCCGGTACAAAAAGGTTTATTAAATGGTATCATTTTATTTCAATTTTATCAACATTCTTTTACATGCCAATCCATCTCCATACGGATTCACTGCCTTACTCATCTTATCATAATATTCTTTATCATCTAGTAAATCAGAAACTTCATTTACAATCTTATCGTAATCCGTACCCACCAATTTTACGGTTCCCGCTTCTAATGCCTCCGGACGCTCTGTAGTATCACGCATAACCAAAACAGGCTTACCAAGTCCTGGTGCTTCTTCTTGAATACCCCCACTATCGGTAAGAACAATAGTCGATTTCTCCATCAAATAAACAAACGAAAGATATTCTAATGGTTCTATAAAGAACAGATTACCCAAATCAGATAAATCTTCACCAAATACTTCATGAATAGGTTTGCGAACATTAGGATTCAAATGCATCGGATAAACAAAATCAACATTCGGATAATTCTCTGTCAAGGTCTTTATTGCTCTACACATTGAGATAAAACCGTCACCAAAATTTTCACGCCGATGTCCGGTAATGAGAACTAACTCTCGAGCACTATTCAAACGATTTACGTCATAACCAGATTCACAAAGTAGGGTTTCTAATTCATTTCCTAACTGTTTGTCCGATCTAATCTTATCTACCACCATATAAAGAGCATCAATCACAGTATTGCCTGTCACGGTAATAGCTTCTTCATTTATCCCTTCATCCAATAAATTTTGTTTACTTAATGCAGTTGGAGAAAAATGGTAAGTAGCAATACGACTGGTTATCAAACGATTCATTTCTTCCGGCCAAGGACTATAGACATCGTGAGTACGAAGTCCTGCCTCTACATGACCAACAGGAATTTGCTGATAAAAAGCGGCTAATGCTGAAGCTGTGGATGTAGTGGTGTCACCATGTACTAAGACAATATCCGGATTTACTTCTTTTAAAACGTCACGCATACCTAGAAGAACTCTGGAGGTGACATCATAAAGATCTTGCCCTTGTTTCATGATATTCAAATCATAGTCTGGTTTAATATCAAAAAGATGAAGCACCTGATCAAGCATTTCACGATGCTGGCCTGTTACACATACAATAGTTTGAAATATTTCTGGATGCTTCTGAAACTCCTTTACTAACGGAGCCATCTTTATAGCTTCGGGACGAGTCCCAAAGACTAACATAATTTTCTTCATAAAAATATGCTTATTTTTTATAGATTCCACAAAAATCAAGTATCACTTTTGTGTCATCATAAGACAAAGTTTTAAATACAGAATGGGCTACCAAAAATACAACGATATCCGCTTGCTCATAGGCTTCCTTATAATCTGTAAGTTTAAAAACTTTATGCTCCGTTACATTGGGTTCAACTACCAATATATCCGCATTATTGCAACTTTGCATCACCTTCGTCGTGATGTATTTTGCCGGTGCCTCACGTAAATCATCAATATCCGGTTTGAAAGCCAATCCCATCATGGCGACAACAGGCTTGCGATGGTACTCCAACTCAAACTTCAACATGGCATTTTCTACTTTCTCTGCACACCAAAAGGATTTATAGTTATTAATCTCACGGGCTTTTGATATTATCTGAGATTCTATCGGAAAATCGGCTGTTATAAAATAAGGATCAACAGCAATACAATGTCCTCCGACTCCACAACCCGGCTGAAGAATGTTTACACGCGGATGTTTATTGGCTAAACTGATCAGTTCCCAGACATTGATACCTGCCTTATCACAAATGAGAGACAGCTCATTTGCAAATGCTATTTGGACATCACGTGACGAATTCTCTGTCAGCTTACACATCTCAGCCGTTTTACAATTCGTCCGATGCAATGTGCCTTGCACAAATTGGCAGTAAAATTCGACTGCTTTATCAGTTGAAGCTTCATTTATACCACCAATCACGCGATCATTATGTACCAACTCATGGATGACATTTCCCGGTAACACACGTTCCGGACAGTATGCTATAAATATTTTGCCTTCCAATTCAGGACGAAGACTAAATATTAAATGGACCATTTTATCTGTTGTGCCTACCGGAGAAGTAGATTCGATAACATATAAGTCACCTTCCTTCAACAAAGGGATAACTGCACGGGTTGCTGATTCCACATACGAAATATCCGGTTCATGATTACCTTTAAAAGGAGTAGGTACAACCATAAAGTAAGCATCACTAAGTTCTGGAGTGGTAGAAGCCTTTAACTGTTTGGCGGAAACTACTTCTTGAAGAAGCTTCTGCATACCCGGTTCAATAATATGCAATTGCCCCTGATTAGTCATCTCAACAACTTTCGGATTAATATCAACACCGGTAACTTGAATACCGTGTTTAGCTGCTATAATAGCAGTAGGGAGGCCAATGTAGCCTAATCCCATAAAACAAGCTTTCATTTAAGTATATATTTTATTAGCATCTCAAATGACATATTATGCTTCAGAAAGTACCTAATAGCACATTCTAAAATATGATGCGTCATTCCAGACATTGATTTTAAATCTATTTCATTTTGATAGCCATTGATAACAGACTCTTTCATAATCATAATGTTTGTGCATAATTCTCTAAAAGAATCTCAATTAAAAAATCAATATTTTCGACTTCTCCCATACTAGTGAGCGTTCAAAACATAGTATCCCCCTTTCAGGTGGGTGCATGATGGCAACCCTCACTTGTTCTGAATAGTAAGTTCAATTTATTAACGCGTTGGACATATCATCATGGGAAGCAGGTTCTCATAATCCATTCGACCTTTCCGGATCTTCGCCACATACTTGCAAAAGAAAGATCAGAAACTGATTCCCGTCTACTTACAAATTTCAATAAATGTATTATAGATAGCCAATCGCAAAGCGCCTTTCGTGCTACAGAAAAACAGGCTGTTTTTTCGCTGGCTAGCCAAGGGACGTATCGCCTCGGCTACCAAATTATCAATAGTATATTCCCTATCCTTGCGATAGACATTAAAGTCCTCAATAATAGAAAGATTACCACGGTGATCAAGATTTAGAGGGTTCTATAACTTTTGTTTCTTCAATGTTCATATCCGTTCACCTTTCATATGCAATTCCTGTATGACCTTCAGCAGATACTGCCCATACAGACTCTTCAGCATAGGTTGAGCTAACTCACGCATCTTATCTATAGTAATCCAACCTTGCCTTAAAGCAATATCCTCTAAACAAGCAACTTTCAATCCCTGACGTTTCTCTATAACCTCAACAAATGTACTTGCTTCTGACAAAGAATCATGTGTACCCGTATCCAGCCAGGCAAAGCCACGCCCCAGCAACTGAACCTGCAAAGCTCCCTTTTTCAAATACATTTGATTAACTGTTGTGATTTCTAATTCCCCACGAGGAGAGGGACAGATATTCTTAGCTATATCTACCACACTATTCGGATAAAAGTATAAACCTACAACTGCATAATTAGATTTAGGAACAATAGGTTTCTCCTCAATATTAACTGCCCTACCTTCTTTATCAAAACCCACGACTCCGTAACGTTCAGGATCATTCACCCAATAACCAAAAACAGTGGCTTTCTCTGAGCGTTCGGCTGCATCAACCGCTTCATGTAATTTAGGGGTAAAGCCTTGCCCATAAAAGATATTATCGCCAAGAACCAGACATACAGAATCATTGCCTATAAATTTCTCACCAATAATAAATGCCTGTGCTAAGCCGTCGGGAGAAGGTTGTTCGGCGTACTCAAAACGTACTCCAAAGTCAGAACCGTCACCCAGCAAACGTTGAAAGCCGGGTAAATCGTATGGAGTGGAAATAATCAATATTTCACGAATCCCTGCCAACATGAGTACAGAGATAGGATAATAGATCATCGGCTTATCAAATATCGGAAGTAACTGTTTGCTGACTCCTTTGGTGATCGGATATAAGCGAGTGCCCGAACCACCGGCTAAAACAATGCCTTTCATGTTATAAAAATAAGTTCAACATATTTATACTATCAACTCCTTTCCATTACAAATACTCTCTTTATATAAATAAAGAAAAGCAACAGTACGAACTAACAGACATCTACAATTGAGATATTAATAACTTAAAGAACATCACCTCAAAAATGAAAAGACATCTGATCAGCCGACCTCACTATTCGGATATGGATTTTCCTCCAAACTCTTTAAATGCTCCACAATCTCAAACTCTTCCCTCGTCAATTCCCGATCCTTCCAACCGTCTATTATTGCATGTGCCTCCGCCGCCAGCTCTTCGTCAAAGACCTCGGCGTAACAAGCTACCAACAAACGACATTTCAGCAGAGAGACGGGAAGTGTATCCAAGAGATCCCAACTACGATTGAGGACCGACTGGATTTTATCTTCCTTATCACCGTGATTATAAATGGTAGCATTATAGCCGGTCAACAAAGCGATACAAAGAGAAGCTTCCTCTTCGAGGGTACGTCCATGTGAACCGAAAAGATGCTCACAACGATGATACACATCCGTATTCAACTGACGGAAACGGTCGGAGTAGATGGGTTCGCCATCCAGACCTAAATGGAGAAGTTCGTGCGAAACGGCGCACAAAGAATCGATTTCTGATTGCAAAGACAACATGGTGATTTATTTACGTATTGGAATATGCACCACAGAGGGCACAGAGTTCACAGAGTTTTTAATTCTTTATTAATTCGATTAAAGAGGGATGAATGAAGGCCGTGGCAACTGCCATAACCCCCTGGATGGAAACCACTACACGACGGTCACCTTTAATACGGACAAACTCACCCTCGACACCCTCAAAGATGCCACCGGTGACACGGACACGGTCTCCCTTTTTCATGGAAACGACTGAAGGATCCAGATAAACAACCTGTTCATCGTAATTACCGGCAACGGCGATAAAACTACGCATTTGGACTTCAGGAATGGTAATAGGCTGACGGGTCTCACGGTCCATGATATAACGAATAGGAAGAGAAGCCCCGACAGTGGATTTCATTTCGTCAACCTCACTGCGAGTGGCATAAACAAAAACCAAGTTGTGAACAACAGGAACCAATTTACGGATCTTACGCTCACCACGGAATACGTATTCATAGCGCATGGGAAGAAAATTCCTCACTCCGCGGGAGTCCAGGTATTCCTTAAAGGCAAGCTCACGGCTATAGGTGATACGAAGGGCGTACCAGGATTTATTAATGCTATTGTTCACAAAAGGATATAATTGGGGGACACCGGGGTAGTGAAATACCTTCCGGTCAAGTTTGCTAATTCTATTATTTGCCTTGCAGCGTATATCATTTCATCAGGTACTCCCCTATCGCAGGAGAGACAGTTTGAAAAAGAAGAACAGAAAACGAAGTTTTGAAAAAACAGGGCCTTACTGATCTTACAATCTGTAAACGAGTCTATTATGAAGCGAAAGTGTTTCAAAAGACGATCGTCTTTTGAAACACACTTTTTTAAAGATCCAGACAATTAAAATACATATAAAAGCAGACAGATATTAAAGCGTTTTTTGTTAGTTTATAGACATTTGATTATCAAATAATTAAATAGATCAAGCCATGAAGGAAAACATTTTTTTTATTAAACATTTTGCAGTTATGAAAATACCCTCTATCTTTGCGTTCAATTAAACGAACGTTTATTGAAACACTCACTTTTTTCATTAATACAACATTATATATCAGATAATTAGCCTATCAAGAGCGTTCATTCCCTCTTAAATTCCACTTTTATTTGCCTACCGATAGATTCCTTTCTACCTTTGCAACATATTAACAACATTTAATTATTGATTAAATAAAAAAATCATGAACAAAGAAAATGAATTATTACAGGCAGTGAACAAAAGTGTAAAAAAACGCTAACGCTAAAACACAACCTCCTATCACAGAAGCTACTAAAGAAACAAGAGGCAGAAAATCAGGAGCGCAGATACCGGGAATTATCTCCAACAATGAAGGAGTTATAAAAGCGCTGATAGAATCCTACATATTGGACGCAAAAGAACAAAATATCAAGACATGCAAAGATTCATTGGCACGCTACATAGAGGGAAAAAAACTTTTTGGAAAAATAAGAAATGGAGTATTCAAGCCATTAGTTTTAAGCACAATCAGAACTTACGTCAACGAAATCTGGAATAAGATGGAAAGAAAGAAAAAGAACCAAGAAGGAAAGCGCTGAAATACCTACAATGAATTTTATCAAACCGGAATACATTCGATCCGACTTACCTTTGGGGCGATAATTTATCTATTAACCCTTTAAATCATATACGTATGAAACAGAAGAAAAGACCGGCATCACAAAGTGAAGCCATGAAACTGAGATGGAAAAAACGGATTGTCTTTGAGAAAGGATACACTGAAATGTGTGCCGAATGGATGGCGGAGCGCCTGGAAGCGTTGACCGACCATTTGCAATACGGACACGCAGCCATCGCTTATCAAAAGCAGAACGGAGACTTCAGGTTGGTGAAAGCGACACTGATCTACTATGAAGCGGAATTCCACAAGAAGTATGAACCCACAAAAATAGAAGGCGCAGTAGTCTACTGGAATGTGGACGAACAGCGATGGACGACATTCCAGGTGGAGAACTTCATGGAGTGGAGACCGATCGTATAGGGCGCCACCACAGATTACACGGATTTTCACCGATGAATGATTTCTATTTTGAGGAATCAAGTGAAGACATCTTTGGGAATCCGGGGTAATTTGTGGTAAATGTATTATTGAAAGTACAAACAACTAATCTAAAAAAACAAATATGGCAACAATATATGACGGGATCAACTATTTCCCGGTGGGCGTAAACTTCATGGAAGAGAACGCAATGGAAGTGATAGAAGCAAAATATGGAATAAAAGGGTCGGCAATTGTGCTGAAACTGATGTGTAAGATTTACAAGGAGGGATACTACATACGATGGGATGAAGAACAATGCCTGATTTTCGCAAACAAAGCAGGAAGAGAGGTGCAGGCAGAAGAGGTGCAGGGGATCATCGAGATTCTGTTCACCAAAGGAATACTGGACAGAAACAGTTATCAGGAAAACGGAATACTGACTTCGGAAAGTATACAGAAAGTATGGATGGAAGCGACAAAGCGAAGGAAAAGAGAGTTGTCGGAGCTCCCTTACCTGATGGTGAAACCGGAAAAAGAAAATGGAAAAGCCGACACTCCCCCGGCACTACAAGAAATTCAGCAACCAGAGTTGTTCAAAAAGGAAAAAACACCTGTTAACCCGAAAAATGTAGTACATCATGTAGCCGTTAACGCAAAAAATGCATGCAATTCCGGACAAAGTAAAGTAAAAGAAAATAAAGCAGAGGAAAATAAAGAATTACCCCCCTCAGCTCCCCCCAAAGGGGAGGGAGAAGAGCGGAAGGGGGATTCTGCTTATCTCCCGATACCGGGATACGCCTTCAATACAATGACGCACAATTACTCGGGACTGATGGACACGCTAAAGAGATTGAACATTACCGACACCGGGGAAGTAAACTCCATACTCAGGCTGTCGGACTATGGGAGGAAGGGAACGACGGTATGGAAACTGATTGCCAACACTTGCTGGAGCGACATCGGAGCCAAAGGAAGATACCTGGTAGCGGCGCTAAACAAGGCGAAAAGAAGGTAGCAGAGAGTGTAAGTCCCCTATTTATAGTTGACAAAAAAGCAAGTATACAGGCTTTTGACCAGAAAGGGATTCAGTGAAACAAAGAAGTAAAAAGTGTGCTTAACGAACTAAAACACAGTGTTTTTAAAGCACAAGATTTCTCTCGCCCAAAGCTTTGTTTTAACGCTACGTTAAAGCTTGTTCTTTAAATGCAAATAGCAAGTGTTTTCAATGCAAAAGGCTTGTTATTTGCACACAAGAATAAAATAACGGAGAAATGGCGTTAACAATGTTAATTGAGAAACACTCTACAAACAAAAAGAAATCTCTGTCATTCTAAAATCAAAAGTACAAATAGCCGTAATCAAATTCACAATATATTGTGAATTTCATGATGAAGGTACATAACTCAAGCCACAAAAAGCTCAAATTCACAATATATTGGGAATTTCCTTGCTTATCAAACAAATACTTAGTATTTTTGTTTCAAATTCACAATATATTGGGAATATGAAACAAATTGGAATACAGATTCGCCAACGAAGAAAAATGTTGGGTATAAATCAGCAAACACTTGCCGATTTAGCACAAATCAGTATCAATACTATAACAAAAATTGAAAATGGAGAAATAAATATTAATTTTCAAAAGCTCTATGCCATATTGGAGGTATTAGGATTAGAACTTTCTCTGAAAATTAAAAATAAGGAGGGATATCTATGAGACAAGGAGTCGTATACTTGAATAAAGAACGGGTAGGCATTATTACGGAATTATCTTCTAACGAATATAAATTTCGCTATGATGACGAATATTTCAATGATCCATCAAAGCCCTCCATAAGCCTGACATTGACAAAACAACAACAGGAATATACTTCCCATTATCTATTTCCTTTTTTTGCCAACATGCTGTCAGAAGGGCACAACCGCATCGTTCAGGCAAGATTATTGCAGATTGATGAAAAAGATGATTTTGGTATTTTATTAGCTACAGCACATACCGACACGGCTGGGGCTGTAACCATAAAACCTCTCGACTATGATTGAATTAACTTGCTGTCCTTCTACTTTACAAAAGGGATTCTCAACCTATTCGCCTGTTGCATTGAAAGAGCTGTTCAATAGCCAAAAGGTAAACCATATACTGCCATACAATGGCATGGACAATAATGAAACGGAACAAAAAGAATTTCAGGATAACAACAAACACATGTCTATATCCGGAGCTCAACAAAAATACTCTCTTGTAGTAGATAATGGGCAAATGAGACTATCACTGGAACAGGAGCAAGCCACATTGTTACTTAAAACCAAACTTTCTGAATATGCCAACAAAGAGATAAGTCCGGCCAATGAACACTTAACCATGCAAATAGCCTCGCAAGTTTACAATATTCCTACAGCAGCCAATGGGCTCTGTTTTTTTCAAAATGATGAACCTGCCTATATCACAC
>OOCN01002135.1_pt1 | contig 10925 bp, 6 predicted proteins | sample 1671361 | NCBI WGS metagenome assembly OOCN01 (sample SAMN06348149, study PRJEB24527) | human gut metagenome | biome: human gut; feature: ankylosing spondylitis patient; material: feces | host: Homo sapiens | place: China | collected 2015-10
GGAGCAGCCTGTTTGGGCGCAGCGGGTTCAGGCGCCGACGGGGTCGGTGCCGCTACCGGTGCCGCTTTTGGCTGCGGCGCGCTGGCGCTCGAGGATGCAGGGGCCGCCGAGGACACGGGTTGCGGGTCCGCAGATGCCGCAGCCCGTGCAGATGGAGAATGCTCCTCATGTTGAGGAGCCGGCGTGCCACCCCCATCCAGGACATAGTCGACGGTGCGACGACCGAAGACCGCGCAGACCGTCGGCAGGACCACCGACTGCGTATCGGCGCGACCGAGCATCTTGATGGCAAAGGTCGAGCCCGAAGGGAACGAAACGGTGAGTTTGGAGCCGTCGTCGGCCGTGGCGCGAGCGTTGAGCAAAAGCCCTGCGTAGGAGGCCTGACGAGCCTTGACGCGCTCGACAACCTCGGCCCATTTGCGCTGCAGCTCTCCGGCATCCTCGACCGCGGGGGTCTCGGCAGCACCGGCGGCAGCAACTTGAGCGGCAGTGTTGGGCTTGGACACCGGCATGGTCGATGCAGCAGGCGCGGGAGCCGGAGCCGTAACGGGTTGAGGTGCAGGCGTTACAGGTTTGGGCGCGGGAGCCGGAGCCGCGGACTTGGGCGCAGGCTGGGCAGCTGGAACAGCAGCACCGCGGTCCCAAGGCATGCCACCCTGATGCGCGGACGTAGCAGCGGGGGCGGCGGTCGCCGCAGGAGTAGCAGCTCGGGCACCCGAGATCAGCGTCGGTTGCTGTGTCGTCGCGGGTGCAGCCGCGACAGCCGCAGGCGCACTCGCTTGAGCAGCAGCCACGCTCGCCGGTACCGCTGCATTGGCAACCATGGCCTCCAGACGTGCCACGCGCTCGGCCAATGCCTCAATCGTTAAATCGGCCTCGGGACGTGCCAGGCGCGTGCAGGCGATCTCGAGCACCAGGCGCACGTCGCTCGCGCCCCTCATCTCCAGTGCGGCATCGTCGAGCACCGTCAGCACACGGGCCAGGCGGTCGGCAGGATGCTCGCCAAAGGCAGCGGCCTCGGCAGCAAGCGCCTCGGCCTGCTCGGAGCCGCCCTCAAACAGCTCGGCACGGGCACCGGCAACGCAGGCAACGTACACGTCACGCACATGCGCCACCAGGTCGCGCGTCAGCTCCAGCAGGTCGTTTCCTTCCTCGACCTGCGCACGGATCAGTCCATAGAGCTCGGCAACATCGCGATCGGCAATGGCGCGGGAAAACTCGCCCAGAATCTGGTCCGAAACCTCGCCTAAAAGCGAGCGGGCGTCGTCCGCATGCACAGAACCGTTGCCAAAGACGCTCAGCTGCTCCAGCGTGGACAACGCGTCGCGCATACCGCCCTTGGCATGGCGCGCCACGATAGCCAGCGCCTCATCGTCGTAATCGAAGCCCTCCTGCTCGCACACGTATGCCAGGCGACGCTCGATATCCTCGTTGCCGATGCGATGGAAATCGAAACGCTGGCAGCGCGAGAGGATGGTCTCCAGAATCTTTTGCGGGTCGGTGGTGCACAGCACAAAGATCACGTGTGCCGGCGGCTCCTCGAGCGTCTTGAGCAGCGCGTTGAACGCCGCCGTCGTGAGCATGTGAACCTCGTCGATGATATAGATCTTGTACTTGCCGCGCACCGGGGCAAAGTTGACGGAGTTGATGATTTCCTCGCGCACATTGTCCACGCCCGTGCGGGAGGCGGCATCGAGCTCGTAGACATCGGGGTGGTTACCCTCGGCAATGAGCTCGCACTCCTCGCAAGTACCGTCGGGCATGCAGCCGCTTGCACCCTCGGCGCGCGCCGCCTCGGCATTGCGGCACAGCAGCGCCTTGGCCAGAATGCGCGCCATGGTGGTCTTGCCCGTGCCGCGCGGTCCGCAGAACAGGTAGGCGTGGGACAGGCGCCCCTCGGTGATGGCGTGCTCGAGCGTCGAGACGATATGCTGCTGGCCCACCACGGAGTCAAAGGTGAGCGGGCGATACTTTCGGTACAACGATTCCATGGGTGCTCCCCCGGGTATACTGAGTCTTGTTGCCGCGGCGGCCATGCGGTCGCACGGCATACTGCATTCCATAATAACCCGTACGGCGAGCCCGCCGCGATAGGAGTCCAAAGAGCATGGCAGACGCAGAGAGCAACCTCGTTCCCTCCGAAGCAGCCGACCAGGTCGAGGTCGCGCTCGAGGAGCAGGCCGCAGCCGACGACGGCATCCTGTACCTCAACGAGTACCAATACGAAAACGACCTCGTCACCGACTTCGCCCGCCTGGTCGCCTCGCCCAGGCGTCGCGGCTCGCTGTATGTCGCCGCGGCAATTGCCGCGCTCATCGGCATCGGCATGCTGGTGGCCGGCGGCAACTGGATCAAGTTTGGCGTCGTCTTGATCGTATTCGGCGCCTTTTTGGCCTGGTGGAGCAAAAACCTACACCACACCCTCGCCCGCGACTTTATCGACGCCGTTGAGGCCGACGAGTCCATGGGTGGCCGCTATCGCCGCGTCGCCGCCAACGAGGACGGCCTGATGGTTTGGGGCACGAGCGGCAAGTCGCAGTTCTTCCCGTTTGAAAAGCTCGACCACGTGCTCGACGGCGAGCGCATCTTTGTGGCCATGTTCGCCGACCAGGGCGTGACGATCCCTAAGGACACCTTTGTCCGCGGCGATGCCGAGCAGTTCGGTCCCTTCCTTAAGGCGCGCATCAACAAAAAACTCCGCATCGAGACCAAACGCAAGAAGATGAAGGCAGAAAAGGCCGCTGCCGAAGCAAAACAGGGCGACAAGCCCCAGGAGACCAAGGGCAAGCAGCGCAAGCAGAAGAAGAACAAGAAGAAGAAGCGGTAATCCGGCCGACACCGAAGGCGCCTCGTCCCGCGCCCGATTCCGGGCCGGGGCGCCTGGAATCGGGCGCGCGTACCGCCAATGGACCCGTTTTGCCTTGCTCTCGAGCTATTTCACTTCAAACCTTAAGAGCCTCCGCTCCGGCAGATCGGTCATCTTCATCGTGTAAGTCCCGGGAAATGCTTTCTCAAAACGGACGGTCTCGTAACCTTCGAAATAGTCGTTGGTGTTCTGCATCATAAATGGGACGAGCAACTCGTTTTCTGCCCCAACCTCCACGGCAAACGCAGCAGAGCCGCCAAGGACCGGCATGGCTTGCGTTATCAGATCGGTATTGACTACAAAATCATAGTTTGGCGCAGACTCCGGAACCAGATGCCAAACATACGCTTTGATTCCACCGTCGATATTATCCCTATTTCTGACACGCATCTTTACGGCGATAACGCACGTGATGTCGGCATCCTTCAGTCTCGTTTTCGTATCCACGGTGCCATATTTTGAATAATCGTCATGTGCTCGTTTGAGATACTCGCGCGGCGTGAGCAACTCTGCCCCGTCTATGCAAAACGAATACCCATCAGTCACCACATCCTTCGACCCCAGAAACGCTCCATCCATCGAGAGCCATTCGCCCTCCGCGTAATATTTCTCAGGAATGACCGTCCGGTTCCCGTTAACGACGCTCACCCTCATGCCCGCAAGGCCGGTAGCAGCACAGCAAAAAAGCGCGAGCGCCGATCTTCTCGTCCACAGGGTCTTCTTCATCGCGCTCACGACCTTTCCCGAACTTTCACAACGGCACCGTCGCGCATGCAGTAAACCCGATCGGCCAGTTCCTCGAGCACCTCTCCGTCATGGCTGGACAGAAGGACCTCACGACCCGTTGATGCCGCCATCGCCACAACGCGCTTGAGCATTTCAACGCCCGCTTCGTCGAGGGCATTCGTTGGCTCATCGAGAACAAGCAGCTTCGGCTTCTCCATAATTGCCGCAGCTATCCCCAGACGCTGCTTCATCCCAAGCGAGTATGCTCGGAACTTCTTTTTTTCGTCTGCATCGAGCCCCACGAGCCGCAGGGCAGAGCGAATGTCCTCGGGGGTGGCAACGCCCTTGATCTGAGCGATGAGCTTCAGATTGTCGTAGCCAGACAGATATCCCAAAAAGGAAGGCGCCTCGATCAACATCCCCAGACTCGGCGGGAACGAGATGTCCGCCCCAAGCCTTTGGCCATCGATAGAGATTTCGCCTTCGGTAGGCTTGATCAACCCGCAAACCGCTCGCATGAGCATGGTCTTACCCGAACCGTTTATCCCCTGAAGCCCGACCACAGTCCCAGGGTCAACCTCGATGGACACGTTGCGCAGGACATCGTTTTTACCCATGCGCTTCGATACGCCCCTTACGATCACACTCATATCTTGTCCCCCTTTTCTATAAGGTCGGCCCTTCGAAACCACAGTCCACCCAACGATAGGCATAACGACATAAGCCCAATTGATGACAAGACACTCGAGCCCGCCGCGATTCCCTCTTTGACAATTCCACCCCAGCGCAACAGCATCAAGGCGTTACCCAATAGCGCCCAATGTCGTGCATATGCCGAGCAGATCAGGTAGCTCATTAAAACCACAAACGAGACTGACGACCCAAGCACAAACCCAACCGCTGCCTGCGCAAACGCAAGCGCCTCAAAAGCAAATAAGAGACCTATGAAAAACGGCAGCGCATCTGCCTCGGCAGCTTTGAGAAACCACGGCGCCAAATTAGCCAGTTGAAGCGACTCACCATGAATGACCGCGCTGAACGAGGAGCTCACCACCAAGCTCCAAATCACAACAGAGCAAACCACCACGAGCAGTGAAAATGCCGTTACTGCCGCCACCAAGATAAAACGCGAGACCCACCAAAGGGTTCTTGCCCGGCATCGAACAAGTGCTTGTAAACCAAGCCCGTGCAACGATTCGGTCGGATAGTCGAGTGTTGTATAGAGAATAAGCAGAATGAGAAATAGCCATCCTAGCGGAGGCACAAACATGACCCCGGGCCTAGGCTCAAACGGAGCAGATCCGGCAAACACGAGCGCAAGATTATCCGCAAACCCCAAGGTATCCGTCCGAACCCCATACACAGAAGACAATCCGTAGGCGTACACCAAGTTCGCAACGGTCACTGCCGCAATTGCAATAAAAGTGATGATGTTCTTCTTCAAAACGGTCCTCAGGTCCGCGGCGACCAGCCTAAACAGCATCAGACCACCTCGCGTCTTTTTAAGAATCTCGCGGAAACCAAAGAAAAGACGAACAGCAAGATGATTTCCGCAACCCCCGCTCGGATGTCGGGCCAGTTATTTAGTGATTCCGACCTGATGCTGTTAAGAATGTTGCAGTTAAAGCCGACGCATGAAAGGACGCTAAAAATCCAGTCGTTAACAAAGTGCCATGCAACCATAATCAGATATGGAACGACCATCGCCTTGATTCTGCTGCGAAACACAACCGACAGACCGGTCACGGCCATGGATAGAACCCCCAGCGCCACCGCATCGAACAGCGTATAAACCAGCACGTATAACAGAGGCCGGGAATAAAACAGGCCAGAAAAATAGCTATGCAGATAGAGCCCGACGTAAGTCGATTCGTCGACTCGGGGGAGATACGCGGGAAACAGCATTGAGACAATCAGAAAGTTCACGAGTAGCGGAATAGCCGTGACCGCAAACGCAGAGAGGAAAGCAGACAGCATCTTCACGTTCACGTATGCATTTCTAGAAACACGCGTGCAGATCTGTGCCTCGTAACCGCTCAAACGCTCGGACAGGCATGACCACGACCCGGCCAACATGGCAAGCAACGGCAGCGCATAGAAAAACACCGACGCTAACAACGGCGCGTTCGCGCTCACAACAATCCAGTTGCCAAAGCTACTTTCACGCGTTTGACCGAGGTATGTCTGAGACTGCAGACCAATGCCGTAGCCAAAAGATAACAGCTGCTTGCGCTCAGTCTCGAGCGTCCACCATGCCTCAATGGCGGCCGCCATCGAAATTGCAGTTGCAACCATAAGGGTCAACGCAAATATAGGATTGCCAAATATCTTGGACAACTCGTGCCGTATTAGATTTCTATTCAAGCAACATCACCCTCCCATTGGCCGGGCCGAGCAACAACGCTCGACCCGGCCCTAATCACAAGCGGTTAACAATGCGTCGACGCACGGCAACTTTTGCATGAATAGAGAAAGATGTCTGTAAACACTCGCTATTGAGTTGATTGCTCAGGCGTTTACACGTTATCTACCTGCGATAACAATGAAATAAGCTGCGCTTTATTCTTGATCTTCAACTGGCGATAAGATGCGGATCGCAACGCTTGCACCGTAGATGCAGCATAACCTACGTCCTCCGCAATAGCCTTTGTCGTTGCGCCCTCTGCCGTCATCAGCAAGATTTGCGACTGAACATCAGAAAGGGAGCGAGACATAAGCAGGGCCAGCTGGCGCACGCGGGCTGTTTCGGTGGACCCGTTCGCGCGGTACCCCAAGACGGCCTTCTCGTCCTCAACCGAGCGGGCGAGCGCGATGTGCGTGACGAACATGGGCGCAGACCAGCAGACGACCACCGTTGCCACGACGACATTGACAGCCGAACTATGCCCCAACAGCGACGCGAGGAACAGCGGCTCGAAAACCATCAGATCCTGCGCCATGTTGAGCAAGACAACCCAAACAGGAGCCATCGCCCCAAAGCAGAGCATCCATACCCCAAGCATTTTGCGCTGCGGACAGCTTCGCAGCACTATATACGTGAGCAGCATCCCCGTCAGTACCGCAAGTCCATGAATTCGCCCCCTAGTTGCTGCATAGATTAAAGCGAATACACCTATTAACGCCGACGGCACGATAGCCCGAGTATGGGCATGAACCTTAAACGGGCGCAGCTTAACAGCAAGCGAAGCCATAGACGCTATGCCGCAAAACAGGACCGGTGCAGCCATCAACGGATCGCGTATGCACCTCCATGCCGCGATATAGACAAAAGCCCATTCCACGGCAGACAGTATCGCCCACATGCACGGGCTTCCGAGCCCAATCGCTTCGCCTGCCCTATCCAGATCAGCGTCATGATTTGTCTTTACAACCGCGCAATACGGCGAAAGAAACAGTCCGAGGCCCAATGTATAGCTTGCAAGAGAAAAGGCGACTGCCCGCGTAACGCTGGATTCCCAATCGCTATTCGCCATTACCAAGGGACCTGCCGCAAGGAAAATAAAAAAAGATGTGGGCAGATATCGAAGCAGCCGGTGCGTCCGAGCTAATGCCAACATATCGCCGGCATGCCGCTGCGACAGCTCAGACTCTACAGCTTCGCCCCCACCCGCAAACAGCGCCACCAGCTCACGCGAGCCCGCAACCGACGCCTTCCCGTATGCTCGGTGAAGCGTGGTCCGCACCGTCGATGGCTTCGTATCCGTCTCCCTGGCAATTTCCGCCGGCGTTTTCCCTTTGAGCAACAATCGAACAAACTGCTCTTCTCGAGGCGACAGAGAGGGAGAAAACGCTCCCGCATCGAATGGGTCGGACGTGCGGGGGATATCCGAATCGTTGTTCCGTTTCTCCCTTAGCAATGTGTATACGAAGGCGGCAACAGCAATAGCGGACCCCATCGACAGTGATGCAATGACCGTGGCACCGCTTGCAAAATATGCCACCTCGACAGCCGGAACAAGGCCAATGGGAACTGCCACGAGCACAGAACGGGCAGACACGTCGCCCTGCCCCCGACCAAAGGCGCGGGGACAGCAAAGCAGCGGGACCGCAGCCAATACGAAATAGGCTAGCGGAATTAAAAGCGCAAGACCAATTGGTGCGGCCGATGCAGAGGATATTCCCCATGGCTCGGGGATGACTCTCCATGAAACTCGACAGCAGAACAGCAGACAAGACATGACGGCTATTGTTTCTGTAAAAATCGCGTCCTGCGGATGACGAGTTTCTCTTTCGTCAGCCCGCGTCGCCCCCTGCGTCAAAGGAGAGCCCGCCGTATCCCAAATTACATATGAGAGGAGCAGCGACCCAGCAAAGCACGAGGCGCATGAAACGCCGCGCAACAGCCAGATAGGCGCAAACACGAATGGAATAGAATCTCCGCGAGCATAGAAAGCAAGGTCAGCCCATTCGGGAACCGTTGCAATAACACCGAGGAAAACACCGATGGCACCGAGATACCTCGGCCTTCTCATTCCCCCCTTGCATAGCGCAGTACCATGAACAAACGCCGCGAGGCATGCGCCAAGGATAACGAGCCAGGTCATTGCACCTGATGCCAAGCCAAGTGAAGATGAAAACCGGTGATAAGGGGTGACCGCCATTACGATAAGCACAATGGCGCAGGCAGATGTGGCAGAACGGCGGGAAAAGAGCATATGGCCTCCATAGCATGTCATTATATCGCTCGATCCGCTCATCTATCTCCATGCCCACACCGGCCAACATCAACGATTCACGCTAACTCCAATCCGAGCCAGGTCACGGTCCGGCTTTTGTCCGCAGCCCCCGCCCCAAAGCGGGATGCGGTTTCCTTTTGAGCGCCGATTCGGAAAGTCCGTCCCGTTCCAGGCCAATATTCTGGGATGCAGTTTCCGCAGCCCACCCCATTTGGAAGGCGCATCCCATTATTTGGCTGAAAACTGGGGTGCGCTTTCCGAACGAGCCGAAACGGCCCGAATCGATCGGACCACCTCATCCCCGTTTCCTCGCCATCTGCCCGAGCGTGCTACACTAGCAGCATCTATGCCACCGCGAACGGCCCGGCCCCGCGCCCGCCGCTCGCAAACGAACTTTAAACGCACGAGGGTTGGCCATGCCGCTTTTCTCGCAACATACCGCCCGGTTCTCGCCGGACGTTCCTTTGGAGGGCACCAGCTCTCGCGAGCTGCTCAAGCGGTACCAGCCGCTCGAGACACTTGCGACCGGCGGTTTTGGCTCCATCGAGATTTGCCGCGACACGCACCTGCGCCGCCGCGTCGCCATTAAGCGCATCCCCCTTATCAACGGCGCCGGCATGCCCGCCAGCGACATCATGGATGTCCTGCGCGAGGCGCACACTGCCGCCATGCTTCAACATCCCAATATCGTGCAGGTCATCGACTTTACGCATGACACAGCCTATGCCTACCTGGTTATGGAATATGTCGATGGCATGTCGCTGGCCGAGTTTTTGCATCGCGTGGACGGCCACTCGCTCACCTTTGACGAGGCCGCGGCCATTGCCGATGCCCTGGGCCAGGCGCTCACCTTCGCCCATAGCAATGGCGTACTCCACCTGGACATTAAGCCCGCCAACGTGCTCATCGACCACTCGGGCAATGTAAAGCTCACCGACTTTGGCATGGCGCGACTGTCGTCCGCCGGTGGCTTTGGCGGCTCGCGCGGCGGCACCATCGGCTACATGCCGCCCGAGCAGCTCGATATCGAGACCGGCACGGTCGACGAACGCGCCGATGTCTTTGCCCTTGCCTGCGTTATCTATGAGGGCTTGTGCGGCAGCGCTCCCTTTATGGCGGCCACGCCCGCCGACTCGCTCGACCGCATCATCGGCGGCGCCACCTATCCCAGCGAGCTGATACCACACTTTCCCCCGGGAGCCGAGGCCGCGCTCATGAGCGCGCTCTCCCCCATGCCGCAGGACCGCCCCAACAGCATCGAGGCATTTTGCGACCAACTCCTTGCCGGTCTGGGCAGCGTGCGCGAGGGCCGTCGCAGTCTGGAGCAAATGGTTGGCGAGCTTTCGGATGACGAGCAGGAGCTCGACGATATCGAGCCGTCGTACTACGAGGACGACGCCATCGAGGTCGACCCCGCGCTCGGCTGGGCGGGCACGCGCTGGAGCCATGCGCGCGACTACACCATGCACGCTATCTCGGCGCTAACGTGCGGCGCCTTTAGCTTTTTGCTGATGCAAACGGCCGGGGTCGCGGCGCTTCCCGGCCTGGTCATTGCGGCTATCGCGATCGGAGCGGCGGCTGGCCTGGCCCCCCAAATTGGCTCGGCCATCTCGGCTGTGGGCTTTTTGGTGCTCATGGCCAACGCCACCATGCAGGCGCAGGGCATCCTGTCGATGTTGCCCGTCGCGGTGATCTTTGCCGCTGCCATGTCCGGTTGGTGGATCGCCTGGGGTCGCACCGAGGCTGCCGCGAGCGCCGCACTCACCTGCGCGCTTGCGCTTGGCTGTCTGACCGGCAATACCTTCCTGGCAGCTGGGGTCGCCGCCGGCGTCGCGTCATTTTGGCTCGGCCCGGCAAGCGCCGCCGCGGCAACGGGCATGGGCGCGCTTTTTGCCCGTCTGGCCACGGTCGCGCTTTCAGCCGGAGGCGTACTGGGGCTCGGCAACGTTGCCGAAGCGCTGGAAGACCCGCTCCTTTGGGCTGCCTTTGCGCTGGTCGCGACAACTGCCGCGGCGTCATCTGCGCTGCTCAATGCCCATGCCAAGCGTGCCGATCAGGGCTCAAACCTTGCCGCCATCGCCGCCATCGCTGTCACCGGCATCGGCTGCGCAGCGGCATCCTGTCTTGCACACCATATGGAAATTGCCAGCCTTGCAGCCGCGGTCGCCGCCAAGGCGGCAGTTGCGGGAACCCTATCCTCTATAATCGTTGGGATATGCCTATATTTGCTCGGATACCAAAGAACCTATACGGAGAGTGATCTTTCGTGAACTTCCTGAACATCTTCGAGGACCACGTGGCCGGCATCTTCGGTGCCACCCGTGCCCCGTTCTCCTTTAAGAAGCTTGCCAAGCAGGCCGCTCGCGACATGGAGGATCAGACTCTGGTGATCAATGGCGTCAACACGGCGCCGGCACTCTATACCATCCTGATCGCCGCCGACGACGATCCCATGCTCGCCCCGTTCTACCCCGAGCTTTCGCGCGAGGTCCGCGAGTTTGTGAAGGCGCAGGCCGAAAAGCGCCGTTATGTCTTTGTCGGCGAGCCCCTCGTGCGCTTTATGATCGATCCGCAGCTGCGCGCCGGCAAGTTCTCGGTCTTTGCCGAGAACGTCGATGCCCCCACGCTCGGCCGCCTGTACGAAGAAGAGCGCGCCT
>OOCN01002141.1_pt1 | contig 10896 bp, 10 predicted proteins | sample 1671361 | NCBI WGS metagenome assembly OOCN01 (sample SAMN06348149, study PRJEB24527) | human gut metagenome | biome: human gut; feature: ankylosing spondylitis patient; material: feces | host: Homo sapiens | place: China | collected 2015-10
TCTTAACACCGAAACGCTCCAGCCGCCCGGTGGGGAACAGGAGCAGGAGGCAGGCCAGCCCCGCCCCCAGGCACACCAGCCGCAGGGGCCGCCGCGTTCCGGTGAGGCGCAGGCGGGCCTTGTGTTTCTCCGGATGGAGGAACACAACCAGGGCTGCCGCCAGGGCGACGGCCGCCAGCATCTGCCACGTGGGCGTAAAGCGGTAGCTCCCCGCCACATCGGCGGCGGTGCCCAGGGCGGAGAGATCCCAGGGCAGGATGGGGGTGCCCCGGAAGGACTGGACAAAGCAGTTGGCCGCGCCCCACGCACCGGAGGCGATGTGGATGCCGATGCAGCAGGGGGCGATGCGCCCGGTCAAGCCGCACAGAGGCCAGTACAGCAGGGCGATGCACAGGGCGTTGGCCAGCAGCGCCGGAAAGGGCATGGCCCAGGGCAGGACGCCGTAGGTAAACTGCATGAGCCAGGCGGCGGTGAGTGGGGCCAGCAGCAGGAAGCCCGCTTGCCACAAGGCGTCGGTTGGAATCGAAATGCTTCGTTTCATGGGGTATTCTCCTGAATCTAAGGGTATAGTCTGTGATTATATCGCAGAATTTCCCCTCTGTCAAAAAAGGACGGACGGCGCCGAACCGGCGCACGTCCGTCCTTTTGCTGCTTTACGTCTCCTCCGGCGCCCCTGTGCGGCCGCCGAAGGCCTCGATGGCTCGCTCGTCGGCCTCCCGCTTCTCCTCGATGGCCTCTTTCAGTAACATGTCCTTGACCTTCATGAGGCGGATGGTGTTGGCGCGCTCGTTCTCGTCCAGCTTCATGGTAATATACTGGATGGCCTCCTCCATTTGGGGGATCTTTACATACTCCAGGGCGTTGACCCGGCGGCGGGTCTTCTCGATCTCCTCGGCCAGGAGCTGGGAGGTCTTTTCGATCTCCGCCAGGCGGAGCATATCCTGGAGCACGCCGGACAGGGCCTCCACGGCGCCGTCCAGTTCGCCGGAGGTGGTGGCGAAGCCGTAGGGGTAGATTTCCCCGGCGTCGTCGCTCTTGGTCTTGAAGTGGTACACCGGCACATTGACGCTCATGATGTTCTGGAAGGTCATGTCCAGCTCCACGCTCTGCTTGGGGTAGAGCAGGGCCTGCTCCAGCATCTCGGTGGACATGAGGGCGGAGGCCACGGTGAAGGAGCCGTGGGCGCGCATCAGCCCCTCCTCCACCCTCTTCCGCAGGGCCCGGTTCTCCCGCACCACGTCCATGAACTGCTTCATGAGCTCGTCGCGCTTGTCCTTGAGCAGCTTGTGGCCCCGGATGGAGGTTCTCAGCCGGGTTTTCAGCCGCGTCAGCTCCTGCCGGGTGGGGTTTACGTTAATCGCGGGCATGGATTACCCCTCCTTTTTCGGGAGGTACTTCTCAATGAACTCCGGCTTGATGCGCTTGAGCTCCGCCTTGGGCAGGATGCTCAGCAGCTCCCAGCCCAGATCCAGAGTCTCCTCGATGGAGCGGTTCTCGTCGCTGCCCTGGGCCACGTAGCGCTTTTCGAACTCGTCGGCGAACTTGGCGTACTGGAGGTCGGTGGGGGACAGGGCGGCCTCGCCCAGGATGCTCATGAGCTCCTTGTTCTCCTTGCCGGTGGAATAGGCGGCAAAGAGCTGGTTCATGGTGCCCGCGTGGTCCTCCCGCGTCTTGCCGGGGCCCACGCCCTTGTCCTTCAGGCGGGACAGGGAGGGCAGCACGTCCACCGGCGGGATAATGCCCTTGCGGTAGAGCTCCCGGGAGAGGATGATCTGTCCCTCGGTGATATAGCCGGTCAGATCGGGGATGGGGTGGGTCTTGTCGTCCTCGGGCATGGTAAGGATGGGGATGAGGGTGATGGAGCCGCTCTTGCCCAGCTGCCGCCCCGCCCGCTCATAGAGGGTGGCCAGATTGGTGTAGAGGTAGCCGGGGTAGCCCCGGCGTCCGGGCACCTCCTTCTTGGCGGCGGACACCTCGCGCAGGGCCTCGGCGTAGTTGGTGATGTCGGTCATGATGACCAGCACGTGCATGCCCTTCTCGAAGGCCAGGTACTCGGCGGCGGTGAGGGCCATGCGGGGGGTGGCGATGCGCTCCACCGCCGGGTCGTTGGCCAGGTTTGTGAAGAGCACCGTCCGGTCGATGGCGCCGGTGCGGCGGAACTCCTGTACGAAGAAGTCGGACTCCTCGAAGGTGATGCCGATGGCGGCAAAAACCACGGCGAAGTTGCCCGCGTCGTCCCCCAGCACACGGGCCTGCCGGGCGATCTGGGCGGCCAGGGCCGCGTGGGGCAGGCCGGAGCCGGAGAAGATGGGCAGCTTCTGGCCGCGCACCAGGGTATTCAGGCCGTCGATGGTGGAGATGCCCGTCTGGATGAACTCGTTGGGGTAGTCCCGGGCGGCGGGGTTCATGGGCAGGCCGTTGATGTCCCGGTACTCCTCGGCCAGGATCTCCGGGCCGCCGTCGATGGGCTTGCCCATGCCGTTGAACACCCGGCCCAGCATGTCGCCGGACACGCCCAGCTGGAGGGGGTGGCCCAGGAAGCGCACCTTGGACTCGGCCAGGTTGATGCCCGCGGAGGACTCAAAGAGCTGAACCACGGCGTTGTCGCCGTTGACCTCCAGCACCTGGCAGCGGCGTACGGCGCCGTCGGGCAGCTCAATCTCCCCCAGCTCGTCGTAGGTGACGCCGGACACCCGGCGCACCACCATCAGGGGGCCGTTGACCTCCTGTATGGTACGGTATTCCTTGATCATTCCTCAGCACCTCCCCGGGCGGCGATGTCCGCGATCTGCTCCTCCATCTCCCGGGCCATGTCGGCGTAGACGGCGGCGTACCGGTCGTCCGGCACGCTCTTGGCCCGGCCCATCTGCTCCCGGAAGGGGATGGCGAACAGCTCGGCGGTGGCGGCGCCCTTCTCAATGGCGGCGCGGCACAGCTTGTCGTAGTCCAGAATCATCTGGATCATCTTGTCCTGGCGCTCGTAGCTGGAGTACCAGTCCACCTCCATAAAGCCGTTCTGCTGGAGGAAATCCTCCCGCAGCATCTTGGCGGTCTCCAGGGTGAGCTGGTCGGCGGCGGACAGGGAGTCCTTGCCCACTAGCTGCACAATCTCGTTGAGGCTGGCCTCCTCCTGAAGGATGGACATGGCCTTGTCGCGGTTCACCATGAACTGGGGCCCCAGGTGCTCGTCATACCAGGGCTTGAGGGAGTCCAGGTACAGGGAGTAGGAGTTGAGCCAGTTGATGGCCGGGAAGTGGCGCTTGTAGGCCAGGGAGGCGTCCAGGGCCCAGAACACCTTGACGATGCGCATGGTGGCCTGGCTGACCGGCTCGGACAGGTCGCCGCCGGGGGGCGACACCGCACCCACCGCGGTCAGGGAGCCCCGGCGGTGCTCGTCGGAGCCGATGCACTCCACCATGCCCGCCCGCTCATAGAACTGGGCCAGGCGGGAGGACAGGTAGGCCGGATAGCCCTCCTCGCCGGGCATCTCCTCCAGGCGGCCGGACATCTCGCGCAGGGCCTCGGCCCAGCGGGAGGTGGAGTCGGCGATGACCGCCACGTCGTACCCCATGTCACGGAAGTACTCGGCGATGGTGATGCCGGTATAGATGGAGGCCTCACGGGCGGCCACCGGCATGTCGGAGGTGTTGGCGATCAGAACCGTCCGCTTCATCAGGGACTCGCCGGTGCGGGGGTCCACCAGCTCGGGGAACTCCCGCAGCACGTCGGTCATCTCGTTGCCCCGTTCGCCGCAGCCGATGTAGACCACGATGTCCACGTCCGACCACTTGGCGAGCTGGTGCTGCATCACCGTCTTGCCCGAGCCGAAGGGCCCGGGGATGGCGGCGGTGCCGCCCTTGGCCACGGGGAACATGGCGTCCACGATGCGCTGGCCGGAGAGCAGCGGGGTTCTGGGGGGATACTTGTGCTTGTAGGGCCGCCCCACGCGGACGGGCCACTTCTGCACCATGGTCAGGGGCACGTCCTCCCCCTTGTCAGTGCGCAGGGTGGCCACGGTCTCCTCCACGGTGAAGGAGCCGCTCCTGATGTCCGTAATGGTGCCGCTCATGTTGGGAGGCACCATGATCTTGTGGAGCACCACCGGCGTCTCCGGCACGGTGCCAATCACGTCGCCGCCCTCCACCTTTGTGCCGGGGGTGACCACGGCGGTGAAGTCCCACTTCTTCTCCCGGTCCAGGGCGGGGACCTCCACGCCCCGGGTGATGTTGGCACCCACCTTCTCCACGATCTTCTCCAGCGGCCGCTGGATACCGTCATAGATGCCCTCGATCATGCCGGGGCCCAGCTCCACGCTCATGGGAGCGCCGGTGGTGACCACCTCCGCCCCCGGTCCCAGGCCGGAGGTCTCCTCGTACACCTGGATGGAGGCGGAGTCCCCCTTCATCGTCAAAATCTCGCCGATCAGCCGCTGGGGGCCGACGCGGACCACGTCGGACATATTGGCGTCCGCCAGGCCCGTGGCCACCACCAGCGGTCCGGATACCTTCACAATCTTACCGCTCAAACTCGCTCAACCTTCTTTCACACCAGTTTCGCCGGAAGGACCTCCGGCGCGAACCGCCGGAGCCAAGAAATAGTGCCCGGAAAAACCCGCGGTTTTTCCAGTTCTCCCACCGTAAGGCAAAAGAAAAATATTCATCATGTCCGCCGCAGCGTGTATGCGGTGAACAATCCCCGACTCAGCCGCCTGGGGCGGCGTCCACCAGTCCGCGCCCAAGCCGCTGGAAGCGGCGCGGAAATCCCCTTGGGTGCAGACCGGCGCGGGAATTCAGCGCAGGCGGGTTCGCCCGCCGGCACATCTCAGGGAAAACAGCCGAAACGCCGCCAGAGGCGGAAAAGCGGGGCTGTTTCGAGGAAGGCCCCCGGTCGGCAGGTGCGGCAACACCTGCTGACCGGCTTGGCCCGACGGTGTGCACACGAGGCGCGATTGCGGCCCAAACAGGGTCGAAAATCGCAATGCCATAGCGGCGTCAGCCTGTTCTCCTCAGAGGATATCCGCGCCCACCGCTCTCTGAATGGACTGCTGGATGTTGTTCATACCGATGCCGAGAGAGCCCTCCCGGCCGGGGATCAGGATGATGGCGGGCCGCAGCTCGTCCTTATACCGGTCCAGCACGTCCGGCAGGTCCTTTGCCAGCTGCTCCGTCAGATAGATGATGCCGCAGTCGCCGCTCTTTGCCAGCTCCCGGATGGTCTCCCGGGCCTCCTCGGGGGCGGTGACGGGATACGTCTCCAGTCCCAGGGCCCGAAAGCCCATGACGGACTCCCAGCTGCCGATCACGGCGATCCGATACGTTGTGGCCATGGCGCCGCCTCCTTACACATAGCTTGCCCGCAGGCGGGTGCGGATCACCGCCGGGTCGATGCCGGCGGCGCGGCCCATCAGCAGGATCCGCAGGTTCGTGTACTCCGTCTCCCGTGCGGCCAGATAGCTTACCAGAGGGGCCTCGCCGAAAGGCACGGACTGAGCGCCCGCCAGATAGTCCCCCACCGCGTCGTCACAGAGCTTTTCAAACGCCGTCAGGGGGCCGCCCTTCAGGGCCTCTGCCCCTGCCTCCGCGGCGTCGCGGAAACGGGTGGCGCCGTAGAGCTCCCGCAGGCCCGCGGCCCCGCTGGAGGCGGCCTTTGCCACCGCATCCGGAGCGAGGTCTCCCCCCTCCAGCAGCGCGCCCAGGAGGAAGTCCGCCCCCTTTCCCATGCGCAGCGTCCGCACCGCCGTCCGCAGGTTCACTGCGTCAACCTGCACCGCCACATAGCCCCGGAGGAACGCGCTGCCGGTCTCCTCTGCCAGGGCCGCCATATCCCGGTAGCACCACCGGTCCAGCACGATGTCGCTGAGCTGGGGATCTCGGGTGGTGTCCAGCACCTCCCGGGCCTCCACCACGGCCGCGGCCAGCGTCTCCGGCAAGCCATCCAGCTCCCGGGATCGGACCGCCTCTGCCAGTTCGGCGGTGCTTACCCGGCCCATGTCCATCAGCATACGGTCCGGGGCGGTGCCCACAGCCTCCGCCTTCAGCAGGGCCTTCACATTATGATAGTCGTATTTCACTTTGAAGAGATCGATATACCGGGCGTCCGGCGTTCCCTCCGCCAAGTCGGCCAAGGTGGCCTCCCGCACGGCGGACAATGCCGCGTCCATGGCCTCCGGCCGCCGGGGATCCAGCTGGGGATACCCCCACTCCTGCAAGAGCTTCCCCGCGTCCTCGCCGCTTTTGGCATCCAGGATCTGCTCCATCCGCTCCGCCGTCAGAAGCCCTGTCTCCAGGGCCTTCACCCGGGCGGAGATCACCAGGTAATCGGTGTCCTTGATGGTCTTTGCCAAACCGACGCCTCCTTCCTCACGCCTCCGGGAACAGCAGCTTCGCCACCTCGCCGGCGGTCTGCTCCCGCTCCGCGCGCACCAGGGCGTCAAAGGTGCAGTTGACCTCGATGCGCCCATCCTTCAGGATGAAGCCGCCCGAGATGTCGCGGGTCTCCTCCGACACGGCCAGCATGGCCGTGCCCTGCGCGAAGGCGCTGACGCCGGCGGCCACCTTGTTCAGAAGATTGGCTACCACGCCGTCCCCGAGGGGCAGCTCCGGCGCGGCCTCCTTGGCCAGCAGCTCGTTGGCCCGGGCCACAGCCGCCTTGCCGGCGCCCTCCCGATCCTCCGTGGAGAAGACAACCTCCTCCCGTCCGGTGGAGGACGCCCGCACCAGCAGCGCCGCCAGCAGCTCCACATACTGTTCCTGCGGCAGGGAACGGAGCTTTTCCAGCGCCCGCTGGTAAGCCCGTTCCACCATCTCCTGCTTGGCGGTCAGAAGCGTCTTCCGGGCCTCCATCTGGGCGGCGCTGACAAGGCGCTCCTCCCGCTCCGCCGCGGTCCTCTCGCTCTTTGCCAGCAGGTCCCGGTCCTCGGCCTCCGCCTGGGTGCGGAACTTGTCGGCCGCGGCCTCCGCCTGGGCGGCGGCGTCCGCCAGGATGCGGTCGATCTCCGCCTGGGTGTCCGCGCCGATCCGCTGTGTGATCTTGTCGATACCGTTCATACTCTGTCCCCTTTCTCCAGGGTCAGCCGCTGATGTTGATAATCATGAGCATGGAGGCCAGCAGGGACAGGATCGCGTAGAACTCCACCGTGATGCACAGCACCATGCCCTTGGACCAGTCGTCGGGCTTCTTGGCCAGCAGGTTGATGGACCCGGCGGCCACGCGGCCCTGGGCGATGGCAGAGAACAGGCCGCCCAACGCCATGGGCAGGCAGGCCACGAAATACCGCAGCCCCTCCTGCACGGTCATATCAAAGGCGGTGCCGTCCAGCAGCCCCATGCGGAACACCGCGAAAAACCACACCACCAGGCCGTACAGACCCTGGGTGCCGGGGATCACCTGGAGGATCATCACCTTGCCGAACTTGCTGGGATCCTGGCACAGAAGCCCCGTGCCCGCCTCGCCTGCGATGCCGGTGCCTTTGGCCGACCCGATGCCCGAGAGGACCGCTGCCAGACCAGCGCCCAGCAGACCCAATGCCAAACCGCCGAATGCCTCAAAGAACTCCATATCTCGATTCCTCCTCAGTCTTTTTGAATATCCACGTATTTTGTATCCACCGCCAGGGGGCGGAAGGGCTTTCCGCCGTCCTGATAGAAGTTTTTAAAGAACTCCAGGCACTGGAGCCGCAGGTCATGGACGTAGCAGCCCAGCAGATTCAGCGCGAAGTTCAGGGCGTTTCCCGCCATGGAGACGATGAAGAACACCACCACGTTGCCGGGGATGGCGCCCAAGGTGTTGAACACCTGAGCGATGACGCTGCCGGACAGCATCAGGGCCATCAGCCGGGAGTAGGACAGGATGTCCCCGAAATAGCCGGTCACGTGGTTGTACAGGGAGCCGAAGATCCCGGTGATCTTCCCGAATCCCTTTCCGTTGATGACAGGCCCGGCCACCACCAGCACGATGCCCGCATACAGCACCAGGTTCGTCACCCCCAGCACTGCCAGCGCGATTCCGGCGAAGACCACCCACCAGGTGATCTCCTCCCAGAACGCGTCCAGGAACTGTCCGCGCTTCAGTTTCCCTACCACGCTGATCACCATGCCGGTGAGGATCTGGACAAAGCCCAGGCACATGGCGCCCACCAGAATCATCAGCGTGTCGTCCAGCGGCGTGAACAGGGCTGGCAGGGCGAACGTGCTCTCCGGGTGGATCAGCTGGGCCAGCTGGGTGAGGAAATCGCCGAAGAAACCGCCTGTCAGGGCGCCCATCACAAAGGTGCTGATGCCGCACAGGCCCAGCAGGCCGAAGAAGTGCTGCATCGTTCCCTTCGGGCGGTATGTCCGCAGGACAAAGACGGAGGCCAGCATCATCAGCAGTCCGTATCCCATATCCGCCATCATCACGCCGTAGAAGAGGATGAAAAACGGCGCCATGAGGGGGTTGGGGTCCACATTGTCATAGGCAGGCAGGGAGTACATCTCCGTCACCATGTTCAGCGGCCGGGTCAGACAGTTGTTCTTCAGCTTCACCGGCACCTCCGGATACTCCTCCGGCGCGGGATCCGCCGCCTCCCAGGCACAGCCCAGGCGCTCCAGCAGGGCGCTCACGTCCGCCATGCGCTCCGCCGGGGCCCATCCCTCGAAGAAGACAATGGTCCCGTCGGTAAGCAGCCGCTCCGCCGCGCTCTCCCGAGCGGTCTCCGCTGTCAGCCGGTCCGCGTAGGTCCGCAGGGTGTCCCGCTCCCGGGCGCTCTCCGCAATGGCCGCCTCGGCCTCCTCCCGCCTGCGCTGGAGCTCCTCCAGCTGCCGGTCGGTCTGCTTCAGATCCGCTGCCGCCGTGCCGGTGACCCCCGGAAAAGCAGCCGCGCTGAAGCCGTGGGCCCGCAGGACCTCCATTACCGGCTCCTCCGCCGCCCGGTGGCAGAGGAGCAGCAGGTATCGCTGCTGCTTGTCGGCGCTGATCTCCAGCAGCTCCGCAGGCAGCGCCTCCAACTCTAGCCGCAGGGCGCCCACGTCCGTTCCCGCGGGGCAGGTCCCCAGGCGGGAGAGCACGTGCTCCGTTCCCTCCGCCTCCAGCGGCAGGTCCAGATCCTGCCAGGGCAGCAGCCCTGCCCGGCGAGCCTGAAGGCGGGACATCTCGGTCTGGATCCCGGAAAGGGTCCGCAGCCGCTCCCCCACGTCTTGGGTGACGGTTTTGGCCTGCGCCTCCAGTCCACCGCCCAGAAACTCCTTCTCTGTGACGAGCCTGCGCTTGACAAACAGCCCGTCCTTCACCTGTCCGTACCGCCGCATGGCGGCCAGGGCGGTGTTCACCTCCGCCAGGGCGCCTTTGGCCTCCGCCAGGCGGGAGCTCTCCCGCTCCAGCAGGCCGGACCAGTCCTCCCCGGCGGTCTCCGGCTCCCGGATCTCCACACAGCCCAGCCGCTGGAGCTGCCCCAGCAGCTCTTCCCGGCAGGCTGCCATGGCGATCACCCGGAGCCTCTTCATCTTTACAATGGCCATGTCAGTCTTTCACAACCCTTCCGACAATGAGATCGGCAGCCATGTCCAGCCGCTTCTCCGCCTCACGGCGCAGGCGCTCCGCCTCCGCCTGGGCTTCTTGCCCGATCTCGTCTCCTCTGGCCGCAGCTCTTGCCTCCGCCTGACGGAGCAGCTCCCGCCCCCGGTCCGCAGCGGCAGCCCGCGTCTGCTGCAAGAGCGCAAGACCGTCCCGCTGTGCATCGGCGACGATCTGTTTCGCCTTTGCTTCTGCGGAGGCCTTGCGCTCCCGGTTATCCGCCTCCACGCGTGTGATGTTCTCGATGACTTCCAGTGGCATCTTCTTCACCTCTTTCCTGTCATGGGGCTTCTCTATGCGAAATGGATGGCTTCAGGGCCTCCCTGCCGCCGCTTGCCGGCGGCAGGAATACCCGGATGGTCGTCTATAGCGCGTCGTTCCTTTCCAGGGCAGTCTCCCCGTTCGTCTTATCTTAGGCAGCTTCGGGGGCAATTATCCGCGGAGTGCGCCCAAGTCTTTGCGGTCGATCTGCGGGCTCAATCCGGCTTTGACCAATGCATGTTTTTCGACCGGCTCACCATTCGAGCGTTCAGATCCGGCGGTGCTCAACCCCGCGGCTCTTTTTCCTCTTTCTTAGTGCTCCGGTCCAGCAGGGCGGCCAGCTCGTTCAGTTCTGTCCCCGCCTGGTCCATCGCCCGGGGCAGCTGAGACAGGTTGACCTCAACTTTCCGCAGCTCCGCCGTCACATGGGAGGCGGTGGACTCGAAGGAGGACATCAGCGTCACATACTGGGCCCGGAACAGCTCCACCGTGCGGCGCAGCCTGGCGGTGGTGGACGCCTCCAGCTCAGCGGCCCGTTTGTGGGCGTCGCACTCGATGTCCCCCACCCGGTCCCGGAACTGGGCGTAGGCCTCCGCCTCCGGCCGGAGCCGCTCCAGCTCAGCGGCCAGCCGTTCAGCCTCCGGCTTGAATGCCTCCAGCCCCTGCCGGGCTGTGCGCTCCTGCTCCAGCTCGGACTGGGCCTGCTCCCGGAGGGCGGTCTCCGTCTCCAGCCGCGTCTGCAGCTCCCGGACCTGGGTCCGCAGGCTGTCCGCCTCTGTCTGCAGGTCCTCGTTCTCCTTCTGCAGCCTCTCCTGGACGGCGGCGGCCTCCTTGGCAGTCTGCTCAATATAGTGGATCACATCCTGCTTGTCGAATCCGCCGAACGCGACGCTTTTGAATGCGTAGTTCTCCATGGTCCGCTTCTCTCTTTCCCGAATGAAAACTTTAACTCCACTTTAGCACAGAACCCCGGCGTTTACAAGGGTTTGAAAATTAACATAAAAAATCCAAAAAAACTCTTGCATTTTGAAATCAGACATGCTATTATAATAAAGCTGTCCGGCAGGACAGGATGTGCGCCCTTAG
>OOCN01002143.1_pt1 | contig 10893 bp, 9 predicted proteins | sample 1671361 | NCBI WGS metagenome assembly OOCN01 (sample SAMN06348149, study PRJEB24527) | human gut metagenome | biome: human gut; feature: ankylosing spondylitis patient; material: feces | host: Homo sapiens | place: China | collected 2015-10
CTTTCTAAAGAGAGCGTCAATACAGAAAAAAATGCATCCTTCTACCTTTCCGGATCCAAGCTGGATTCTTCTGATAAAACAATGCATTTATTCTATATTTATATGAAAATTTATGCTGCTCCCCGGCTTCCGTTCCTGCATGCAGCTTCAAATTCTTTTAATTTTCTCTTAGCTTCGTTACTGAGATTCTTTGGTACATCTATCTGAACAGTCACATACTGATCTCCATATCTTCCTGCATCCTTCATAGACACGATTCCTTTGCCTTTTAACCGGATCTTCGTTCCGGACTGCGTTCCCGGATTGATCTTGCAGACCACTCTTCCGGTAAGTGTCTGTACCACTGCTTCTCCTCCCAGCACTGCTGTAGTAAACGGAATCGTGACTTTTGAATATACATCCATATCTTTTCGTTCGAATCCCGGACGTTTGCCGACTCTGACTTTTAATAACAGATCTCCTGCTTTACCTCCGGACACTCCCGGCATTCCTTTTCCTCTCAGACGGATGCTTTTTCCGTCGCTGATACCTGCCGGAATATGCACTTTCAATGATTTTCCTGCCACATTGCTGCCCTGTGCATCTGACAGCCGGATAACTTTATCTCCACCGAATGCAGCCTCATCAAATGTTACATCTATTTCAGCTGTCACATCGGAACCATCCTGCCGGAAATTTCCGCCACCGCTAAATCCTTTTCCGAATCCTCCAAATCCGTGAAAGCCGCTTCCTGCTCCTTCCGAGAATCCACCGCCGAATATATTCTTCAGGATGTCATCCATATCGCCGCCTTCAAAATGATATTCATGAAAGCTCCCATTCGGTCCGTTATAGCTATAGGTGCCGCCTCCAGGTTCACTTCCATAACCGTAGGCTCCACTGCCCCCGGCACTGCCGTCAAAAGCTGCGTGGCCAAACTGATCATAGAATTTCTTTTTTTCCGGATCACTCAGCACATTATAGGCTTCCGTTGCTTCCTTGAACTTCTCTTCCGCCTGTGCATTTCCGGCATTGGTATCCGGGTGGTATTTCTTGGCCAGTTTACGATATGCTCTTTTGATCGTTCCCTTGTCTGCACTCCTGCTGATTCCAAGAACATCATAATAATCTCTTTTTGCCGCCATTGTTCTCCCTCCCGTCATTTGCTTTTCTATATGTGTTTTTATGATATGATACCCCACAGGCTCAATACCTGTGGGGTACCATCACTCTTTTTTATGTCTATGAGCTTTCATTAACCTTCAATTGAAATGTAATGTTTCTTCTCTTCTACCGGTTTTGCTTCCTCTTTCGGAACACTGAATGAAAGGATTCCACTTTCATATTTCGGATGTACATCCTCTACCGTTACATGTTTTCCTACATAGAAGCTTCTGCTCATGCTACCCGCATAACGTTCTTTTCTGATATAGTTACCTTTCTTATCTTCCTCATCTTTATCCAGTCCTTTAGCCGCACTGACGGTAAGTACACCGTCTTTCAGTTCCATCTGGATCTCATCTTTCTTAAATCCCGGAAGATCAATATCAATCTCGTATGCATTTCCGGTCTCTTTTACATCTGTCTTCATTAGATTCTTAGCGTGTTTTCCATACAGTTCTTTGTCGACATTCGGAAACGTCGGGAATGAAAAATCATCCATAAAGTCATCAAATAAGTTTTCTCCAAAAATACTAGGCATCATCATAAGTCATATCTCCTTCCAAATGATAAAAATATATTATTTGCACGTTCGGAGAATTCCGAGGTGTTGTTTACTAAAACTTCAGGATTCCAGATTTCGAATCATCTATGAATGCTGTCTGCTTCATATCTTTGATTCTTTTTCTCTCTTCCTTTGTTCTATCTGTACTATAGCACCTAATATTAGCACTGTCAAGATGTGAGTGCTAATTTTTTGAGATTTTTTTGCAAACCTTGATTCCAACGGTTTTCAGTGCTTTTTTCATATTACATTATTGAATATTCCTCATTCTGCCTATATAAGTGAAACTTAGCGAAACTTAAATTAAATCTCTTTCAGACAATTCAATTTGGATATTCACCAACTGTGGATTATTTCTCAGTGGGCCAGTTTCCAGCTTACCGCCTGCTGCCTTGCATCCACAAATCTCTTATAAATACCTTCCTGTTTCATTAATTGCTCATGTGTTCCCTGCTGTGCAATTCTTCCTTTTTCAACAACCACAATCTGGTCTGCATGTCTGACTGTTTTTAATCTGTGGGCAATCATAATAATCGTTTTTTCCTTTGTAAGTGCATCTACTGCATCCATCAGCTCCTTTTCATTCTCAGGATCAACATTTGCCGTTGCTTCATCCAATATGACGATTGGCGCATCCTTCATAATCGCTCTGGCTATCGAAATACGCTGCTTCTCACCACCGGAAAGTGTGGCTCCTCCTTCTCCGATCACTGTGTCATATCCATTCGGAAGTTTGCTGATGAAATCATGACAACATGCTTTCTTCGCCGCTTCCACCACTTCCTCATGACTTGCATCCTGGCGTCCAAATTTAATATTATTCTCAATGGTGTCTGCAAACAAATACACTGACTGAAACACAAATGAGAAATTACTCATCAGACTGTTCAAGCTGTAGTCTTTTACATTCACACCTCCAAGTGTCACTTCCCCGGAATCCACATCCCAGAACCTGGCAATCAAATTGCAAAGTGTTGATTTTCCTCCACCAGATGGTCCAACGATTGCTGTCGTCGTTTTCTGCGGAATAGAGAGCGATATATCATCAATGATCTTCCGTTTGTCATAAGAAAACGAAACATTAGAAAGTCTGATATCGTAATTTTCCGGCTGTATTTCTTTACCGTCGATATCCATGGTATCCAGCTCCAATATTGCATTTGCTTTATCTACACATACGCTTACCACATGTAAAAGAGATGAATAATTTCCTGCACATTCCAGACTGGCATAAAGCATAAATGCTGAAATTGTCATACCGATCGCATAGACCGCGTGTGCTCTTCCGATCTTATAAAAATATGCGCTGCCTGCTACGATCACAGCACCTGTGATTTTTGTTATCACGCTTTGCAGAAAATGATAGGGAACAAACAACATCTCCATCTTTGTATTGATCTTTTCACATGCTTCATTTGCATCATTTAATCTTTTCGCCTGTTTCCCAAGCAAGTTATATGATTTAACTTCTGATATTCCCTGCAGATACTCCATGATCTGGTTTACAAGCTCCATATCGCATACCACTTTTTGCTCTGAATCTTTTTTACCCGCATTCTGCATCACAGAATTGACCCCAAAGAAAATAAGTACTCCTGCTGCAGCTATCAGTCCGATTCTCCAGTCAAAAATAAACAGCATAAGAATGATCATTGATGTTTCCAAAATTCCCTGCATGGTCAGCATGACCACTCTCGCAGCCACATCGCCAAGTATTTCCATTGTATTGGTTGTAATGGAAGAAATTTCCCCGATACTATTGGAATTGAAATACCCCATCGGCAGATATCGCAGATGTTCCGCAATCTTGATTCTCATAAAAGCACTTGCATTATATCCTCCCTCTGTCTGAAGCACTGTAGAGTATCTCTTGCAGATTACGTCGACTACAATTGCAAGAACCATAATCGCAACGGAGCCTCCAATATATTTTCCTGTCGGTTTCCCACTCAGCAGACCAATCAGTATGTACATAATAGCCGGAATCTTCATTGCTGAGGCAAGAGCCTCTATGAGTCCGATCACTATCGACAGTTTAAATTTATTGCCATTTTCCCTGCCTGAAAAACGAAAGAATTTTGCCAGAATTCCAAACATATCATTCTCCCTCCTTCACCGTATCTTTTACAGAAATATGGGCATTCCACATTTCCTTATAAAGTGGGCTTGACACCAGAAGTTCCTCATGTGTGCCATGTGCTGTTACATTTCCATCATTTACAACAAAGATCTGGTCACTGTCCTTAACAGTAGAAAGTCTGTGTGCTATTACGATCAGGGTCTTCCCTGCTACCAGTTTTGCGATAGAATTCTGCAGAATTGCCTCATTTTCCGGATCTGTGTAGGCAGTTGCCTCATCAAGGATCACGATCGGAGCATCCTTTAACATTGCTCTTGCAATGGAGATACGCTGCCTCTCGCCACCTGACAGATGTCCTCCTGCACCTCCTACAACCGTATCAAATCCATTCTCCAACTGCATGATAAATTCATAGCATCCACTTTTCTTTGTCACCTCGATGATCTGTTCATCTGTAGCATCCGGATTTCCCTGTCTGATATTTTCACGGACCGTTTCATTAAACAGATAATTGTCCTGTGCAACATATGCAATTTTCCGGTTAAAATCTGCAAGTGTCATTTCTTTTACATCAGCTCCGCCGATTTTGATACTTCCAGAATCTGCATCCCACAGGGATGCAATCAGCTTTGCAATGGTTGACTTTCCGCTTCCGGAAGGTCCTACGATTGCATTTACCGTTCCTGCTTTCAACTCCATAGTTACGCCATGCAAAATCTCTTTGTCGTGATAACCAAATCTGACATCTTCAAGAGTAACGGAATTATCTTTTGGAACTCTTTCACTTTTCTCCGGACGTTCAAGCTCCGGCTGTTCCAGAATTCCTGCTACTTCTCCAACGATCACCCCAATCTTGCCAAGATCATCTGTATAGGAACCCACTGTGATCAACGGTCCAACGATTCCAAGTGATAAAATAATGCAGATGACAAAATCTGAAATCGCAAGTGTTCCATTGGCTACATAATGTGCCCCAAACGGCAATACCGTAAGAAGCGTATAAGGTGTGACCACCATCATCAGTCCATGAAAGATCGAGCACCGTTTCATCCAGGAAATAAAGGAATCCGCATATTCAAAAGCCGCCTTTGTAAATTTGGCATAAGAACTTTCAGTCTTTCCAAATGCCTTTATTACTTCGATCCCGTCAATATATTCCACTGCCGCATCATTCAGATCTTTTGTTGTCTGAACCGTTCTCTCGAAGCTTGGTTTATAATCCAGCATCATTCCAAAATAGGAAAGAAATCCCACTATAACCGGCACCAATGACCAGAGTGCCAGTCTCCAGTCTGTCAGGAAGAAATAAATCAAAATCACAATCGGTGCCAGCAGATTGGACGTGAATTCCGGGACAATATGCGCCAGTGTTGTCTCGATACTGTCGATTCTTTCCACCATAATATTTTTAAATGTACCGGAAGGTGTGTCTTTCACATAGCCAAGAGGTACCCGCGCCAGCTTGTCACAGCAGGATTTTCTTATATTTGCAAGTACTGCAAACGTTGCTTTATGTGACAATGCTGTCGAAAGTGAATGAAGCAGTTCTGCAATGATAAACGATAATGCAATCAGAACCGCTTTTGCAAGATATATTTCAAACTCCTTTTCACCATTTAAAAACAGCTTTACTACATCTGCAATAATAAAATACGGCAAAATCTTAAAAATCACATTTCCTATTGCAAGTAACACACTCCACACATAGGCAATTCTTTTTTGTCCGGCCCATGTCAGGATCCAGCTGACTGCCGACTTCTTTTTTTCTTTCACATCTGTTCACTCCTTACTTTGATTTTATTGTTGTTTCTTTCGTTAGTTCTTTCTAACTCATGTATAATAAAATAGGTGGCTTACTGGCATTAGCCACCTGTATCAGTTATACCGGAAATTCAATATTCCACAATCGTTCCCAGCCACCTGTATTAAATTCTTTCAGTTGATGCACATTTTTCTTTGCAGTCTCCCTGTCTATATCATGCTCAATAATCTGAAATACTGATGAAAAAAATCCCGTATAGATCATATGCATAAGACTTTCCTCTACAGTCGGTATTTTGACACCGTTCTCTTTCATTTTTTCCATATATTTCAGACTGGACTTCATTTCCCGCTCTACCATATTGTGTATGAATAGTTCAAATTTTCCACTGTCTCCGCATTTCAACAATAATCTAAAATTATCATAATGATCATAGATATAATCAACCATCTGCTCCATCCCATCACTGGATGTATCCGACATATTCCTTGTCTGATCACTGGCAGAAAGCTTTTCAAACTCCTCAACGATCTGGTCATAAATCTGATAAATATGTTCCATATAGGGATCCGTCAGCGCATCAAAAAGCGCCTCTTTCGTCGGATAATACTTGTAAAATGCACCAGTAGTAAGTCCTGCATCTTTTACAATGTTTCTTAAAGATGCTACGGTCAGACCATCTTTCAGGAAATGTTTTCTGGCTGTATCTAGTATTTTTTTTTGTGTATCTTCTGCTTTCGTCGACATTCTTTTCGTATCCTCTAAAGTTCTTTTCAAAAATATAACAGTGCTATATAGCACTGTTATATTTTAACTCATTACAGGAATTTGTCAAGTCTACTGCTTAGATTTTTTATTTTTCACATGTATTCAGTTTCCATTTAGCAGATGCACTCTTCCATTTTGCAACAGCATTTCTTACCCGCTGGTCAATATCCAGTCGTGCTCTGCGACATTCTTCCGGATATTTTCTTGCTGCCTGAAATGCCAGTTTCACAAAAAGTCCGGAACCAACCGGGAGCATTGTCTTTAGCATGCTCTCTGGAAAAACGAAATGGGTTCCATGTTCATAAATGACAAACTCTAATTGAACTAAATCGCTGCGCGATGGCCTTCGAAGGCTGTGGCGCAGTTTTCTCTTTAACTTAAAAAAGGCAGTAGATAATGAGTCCTAAAAGTAGTATTGTTAAATCACCACAAAATAACAATCGAACAGGATCATCATTAACACTGCCATGAATAGAATAACACTAGAATCTCTTTTTCTCAAGAGGGTATCTTTAATACGTGGACCTCCATGATGGCAGTGACTCATTAACGTTACTAGTATCATGGAGGTTATTATGTACGAAAAATATTTTAACAAGCTCAGAGAGGAATGCCTGATTCGTAACAGGTCCTCCCGAACTGCAGATACCTATATCAACAACATACGTCACTTTATGAAGTGGACAGGCTATAAACCAATGGAAGATTTATCCCTTCAGGATGCCAGATTATTTATACTGGAAAAACGTAATTCCGGTCTTTCATCTGCAACCTGCAACTTTTATAATTCTTCCATTTGCTTTCTATACAAACATGTCTTACACATTCCATGGGATCAAGACATTGTTCCAAGAATGCGATTGGATGTAAAGCTTCCGAAAGTGCTTTCTCTTGAAGAAATTGAAAAGTTAATCAATTCTGCAACCCAGATCCGTAACAAAGCAATCATTGCCCTGCTTTATTCATCTGGAATGCGTGTAGGAGAACTTGTCTCTCTTAAACCTGAAGATATCTATATGAGCACTATGCAGGTATATATTTCCAAAGGGAAGAATCATCGTGACAGATGGACGATTCTTTCAGAAAGAGCCCTTGATTTACTAAAAGAATACTGGAGAAGTTATCCGGTAAAAAGAGAGTATCTTTTTGTTTCTTTAGATGCTCCTCATGAACCACTAAAAGTGAGTGGTGTTGAAATCATGCTCAGGGCAGTAGGAAAAACAGCGGGCATTGAAGCACATCCGCATACGCTTCGCCATTCCTTTGCAAGTCACATGATTGAACAAGGTGTCCCTATCAACTATGTACAAGCAATGCTTGGACACCGCTGTCTGGAATCAACACAGGTATACATCCACATATCAAATAAAACTGTTATGGGAATAAAGAGTCCGCTTGATCATCCTGTCATAAAAAAACGAGGACATAAATCTAAGAGAAACGCAGGTGATGCAAATGAATCATGACATCACCATTCAGGATGTATTCCATCGATTTCTTCCGCAATACTGTGAGACACACAACTTTTCTCCCCAACAGCAGCTAACGGCACTGTGTATCTCCAAATGCCATACTCTTGAAATGGGAGCCAATTTAAGCGAATGCGAAAACTGTCACAAGAAATATATTCATTATAATTCATGCAAGAACCGTCACTGCCCCATGTGTCAAGGAATGGAGGTCGATGAATGGATTGACAAACAGCAGGAAAATGTACTGGATGTTCCATACTTTCATACGGTTTTTACAGTTCCTGAAGAATTATATTCCCTGATTTATTCAAATCAGAAACTCCTTTATGATGCTTTGTACCATGCATCACATCATACAATGGCAGAGCTGTCTGCGGATCCGAAGCATCTTGGAGCAAGGATTGGATATATCTGCGTACTTCATACCTGGGGCTCCAGGATGAATTATCATCCTCATCTCCACACCATTGTTCTTGGCGGTGGACTTGATGCTGCAAACAAGTGGAAGGATAAAGGAAAGAAGTTTTTCTTTCCGGTTAAGGTCATGTCTGCCGTCTTCAAAAAGTATTATCTTTGTGAGCTGAAACAACTCTGGGAAGAAAAAAAACTTGAGTATCATGGAACGGCAGCACATTTAAAAAATCATTATGAATTCAAAGTTTTACTGAATTCCCTCTAAGATAAGAACTGGGTTGTATATACGAAAGAGGCATTCAATGGAGCGGATTCTGTGATCCGGTACCTTGGCCGTTACACTCATCGTATCGCTATCAGTAATCGTAGAATCGTCAGTATGACAGATGAGACTGTTACCTATCTCGTAAAGGATTACAAAAATGGTGGTAAATATATCGAGCAAACCATCAAAGGAACAGAGTTTCTGCGAATGTTTCTGATGCATGTGCTCCCTAAAGGTTTTGTCCGAATTCGCCACTATGGCCTGCTTTCCTGCAGGAACAAGAAAGAAAAGATGGCACACTGCCGGAAGCTTCTCAACTGCATTCAATATATTTCAAAACTCCGAGGCAAAACCTGTGCGGAAAAGCTGATGATCCTTTACAAAAAGGATATCTGTAAGTGTGAAGCCTGTGGTGGAAATCTTCTTTCGCTATCGCTTCGAGGACACTACATGTTGACTTGAGCGAAGTCATTTGAATACTGAAAAACAGCCGTCTGAATGAAGGCTTATTAAGTGCACCCTTCATTCGATAAGACAGGTTACTATTTTTGAATATATGCTGGAATCAGTTTCCAATGTATAGATTCTTTGGTAAAATCAAGAAGAAAATCGATTCAAACTCCATACTGTATCAGCTGGAGTGACGCAATTTTGTTCAATCGGTAAAAATCGGTGTGCAGTCCAGAGAAAAGGGTAGCTATCAATAGATGGTAAGCTGTTTTTTTCTCTGTCCTGACACCGATTGTTCACGTATCAATTTGTGGGAACTAGAGAAACTGAATCTGTGGACAAAGCTGACTGGATTGTCAGGAGAATATCAGAGCTTGGTGGTTATGAGAATGTCAGTGATTCTGTTAAGGCTGATATATTCGGATTTGATATTGCTGATGTAAGTGGAAGTATGAGACTGTTTTCGGATGTAATGAAAAGGATGGGGATAAAGCTGGATGGTGATGAGCTTTATGAGGAGTTCCAGAGGATTTATGATGAGAGTGTTGATAGAGATGCCTGTAAAGATAAGGCGGAAGATAAGATGTGGAATAGGGGCAGAGGAAGGTAATTCCTCTGTCTCTTCCAGTTATGTATTAGATAGAAAAATATTGATTCATTAAGTTTTATATGCTTAAAAATTATTTTGACATTATCAAAAAATAAGTTTATAGTATAAAAATAGATAGTAAGCAGGAGGATTGGTGCATGACAATATCAGAACAAATAAAAGTATTGTGTGTTAGATGTGGTGTAAGTGAAGCTGAATTGGCAAGGCGGCTGGGAAAATCGCCACAAAGTTTTAATTCGAAAATGAAAAGAGAAAGTTTTACAGTAGACGATTTAGAGAAAATTGCAGATGTATTGGGTGTCGGATTTAACAGAGAATTTATATTAGCAAATGGAGATAAAGTTTGATGAAGAATATTGTAAAAGAATTTAAACTTGGAGAATTATTTTGTGGTCCTGGTGGATTGGCATTGGGAGCAACGACAGCGAAGATTGAAGATTCAGATTATAAGATTATTCATAAATGGGCAAATGATTATGATAAAGACACATGTAATACATATACGAGAAATATCTGCCCAGATGATGGCGATAGTGTTATTTGTGGTGATGTAAGAAAACTTGATATTGACAGTCTTGGAGATATAGATGCATTGGCTTTTGGATTCCCATGCAATGATTTTTCTGTTGTAGGTGAGCAAAAGGGATTTGATGGTGTATATGGTCCGTTATACACATATGGAGTAAAGGTATTAAAGAAATATAAGCCGCTGTGGTTTTTGGCAGAAAATGTTGGCGGATTAAAGAGTGCTAATGATGGAAAGGCATTTCAGAAGATACAGGAAGATTTGAAGAATGCTGGATATAGAATATATCCTAATTTATATAAATTTGAGGAATATGGGGTGCCGCAGGCAAGACATAGGGTAATAATTGTTGGTATTAGAGAGGATCTGCCATATGAATTTAAAATACCTAGTCCAAAACCATATAAAAATGTTGATGTTACTTGTAAGAATGCAATAGAGAATCCTCCAATAGGAAAAGAAGCTTATAATAACGAGTTAACAAAGCAATCTGAAATAGTTGTAAAGCGATTGAAATATATTAAACCAGGAGAAAATGCGTTTACTGCGGATTTGCCAGAAGAATTGCAGCTTAAAGTGAAAGGTTAGATCCTGATAAACCTGCATATACAGTAACTGGTTCAGGCGGTGGTGGAACGCATATGTATCATTATTCGGAGCCAAGAGCATTGACTAATAGAGAGAGGGCAAGATTACAGACATTTCCAGATAATTATATTTTTGAGGGGTCTAAAGAGTCTGTTAGAAAACAAATCGGTATGGCGGTACCTGCAAAAGGAGCTAAAATCATATTTGAAGCTATTTTAAGAACATTTGCGGGAATTGACTACGAAAGTGTAGA